>ERZ857629.1810-NODE-1810-length-21808-cov-4.748173_pt1 | contig 21808 bp, 16 predicted proteins | sample MGYA00519700_ERZ857629 | MGnify/ENA primary metagenome ERZ857629 (study PRJEB31778, sample SAMEA3449351) | human gut metagenome | biome: human gut; feature: human-associated habitat; material: faeces | place: United Kingdom | collected 2010/2012 ...
GGTCGAGCGTCCCGCTCGACAACACTGCGCAACCCGCCTCCTTATGCGCTCGACTTTGCCTCTTGCTTTGCAAGAATTGTAAATTGTCTGGGTTGTGTTGTCGAGCGGGACGCTCGACCTCCTAATTCCTAATACCTAATTCCTAACTCCTAATTCGTATTTCGTAATTTCTATTTGCGCACAATAATAAAAAAGGCCGCTGTCTCCCATTCAGGAGTCAGCGGCCGGTTACCTTAGTATGTTATGAAATTTTGATAGAACTTGAAACTTCCCAGTTTCTTGTCGTTCTGTCTCTTTGGAGTCTGCCTTGCATTCATCTGCCTGTGTCTTGGCGGTGTTTCAGGCTTTGCTCCAATGGTGTTTTACTAAACATGATTTTTATAGAGAAAGCATAGAAATTGTCTTGTTATTTCATTATCGGGACGATTGCGGGCTGCGTGGCATCGAGGTTGCTCTGCTTGAGAGTGTCGATGCTTGCCGAATCGTTGAGTGCTACCGAGGCTCCTTTGCTTGTGTGGGCAGGGCTTTGCACATCGGTATAGCTGTCGTTGCGGAACGAGAACTGTGCCGCATTGCTCAGTGTGAGCACTATCGCTACTACTGCGGCGGCTTTGTAGAGCGGTGCGAGACGCTCGCGCATGGTGATACGGCGAGCTTTTACCTTGGTAGGCTCGGCTATAAGTGACATCATACGCTCGTCGAAGTCCTCGCCGAGACGGCAGGTCTTGGGCTGCGTCTGCTCGTAGAGGAACAGCGTGCGGTACTTGCGCAGGTCTTCGGGCACGTCTGTCTGGCTGAAGAAGGAGCGGAGTATCTGCTCTTCCTCGAGGGTGGTCTCGCAGCGCCAATAGCGTTCCAGAAGTTGGTTGATGTATTTATAATCCATAGTTGTCGTATTGCTGAAATTTGAACTTGATGGTCTGCCGTGCCCGGAAGATGTTCACTTTCACCTGTTCCTCGCTGATGTCGAGCACACGGGCTATCTCCTTGTAGGTGCGTCCTTCGAAGTCGCGGAGCTGTATGCAGCTGCGTTGCTTCTCCGGCAGGCTGTCGATGAGGCTGCGCACTATCTCGATGCGGTCGAGCTGCGCTGTGCGTTCGAGCGGGCTTGAGGCTGTGTCGGGGCGTTCTGTGCCGTTGTCGTCGAGCGAGGCGGTGCGGTTGTCGGCGCGTTCGATGCGGTCGAGCGCGAGGTTTCGGCACACCGTCATGCTGTAGGCTTCGATGTTGTCCATCTGCGCCCAGTCGTCGCGGCGGTTCCAGACCTTTATGAGCGTGTCCTGCACGATGTCCTCTGCTTCGGCTCTGTTGAGCGTGATGCGGAGCGCAAGCCTATAAAGTATGTCCTTTAAGGGCAGTATATCGTTGCGGAAACTCACTTCTTTCATGTTGCTCTCTGTTATGACGACGGTTGTGAACGGGTTTTGTTACAATACGGGTGGATGTTTAATATCTATTAACAAAAAAAGGAGTCGGGAAGAAACTGTTTCATGAGTGTTGCCTCTCATGATGCGGTTCTTCCTGACTCCTTGTGTCGGTGTTTATTCCAAATATGTGTATCCGTAGAGTCCGGAGCGGTAGTTGCTCAGGAACTCCTTGCCTTCTTCGAGCGAGATCTTGCCTGCCTTGACGCTCTTTGTCACCCATATCTCGAGTTGTCTCACGAGCTTCTTGGGGTTGTACTGCACATAGTCGAGCACTTCCTCTACGGTTTCGCCGTCGAATATCTGGTCGATGTTGTAGTGTCCGTCCTTTATTGATATGTGCACGGCGTTGGTGTCGCCGAAGAGGTTGTGCATGTCGCCGAGTATTTCCTGGTAGGCTCCCACGAGGAACACGCCCAGATAGTAGTCCTCGTTCTTCTTTATCGCGTGTACGGGGAGCACATGTGAGGCGCTGCGGTTGGTGACGAAGTTGGCTATCTTGCCGTCGCTGTCGCAGGTGATGTCCTGCAGTGTGGCGTTGCGTGTGGGTCGTTCGTCGAGCCGCTGTATGGGGACGATGGGGAAGAGCTGGTCGATTGCCCATGCGTCGGGGAGCGACTGGAAGAGGGAGAAGTTGCAGAAGTACTTGTCGGCGAGCAGCTTTTCGAGTCCGCGCAGCTCTTCGGGCGTGTGCTTCATTGACTTCGCCATGTTGTTCACTTCGCGGCAAACGCTCCAGTACATGCTCTCTATCTCGGCTCTTGTGCGCAGTCCTACGATGCCGTGTGAGAAGAGGTCGAGTGCTTCTTCGCGTATTTGCTCGGCGTCGTGCCAGTCCTCAAGCATCGTGCGGGGATTGAGGTTGTCCCATATTTCGTAGAGGTCTTTCACGAGTTGGTGGTCGCTTTCTGCCGGTTCGAAGTCTTCCCGCATTTCGGGCAGCGATGTTGTTTCGAGCACATCTATTACGAGTACGGAGTGGTGGGCTGACAGTGAGCGTCCGCTTTCGGTGATGAGGTTGGGGTGTGCTATGTCGTTCTTGTTGGCGGCATCGACGAATGTATAGACGCAGTCGTTCACATATTCCTGGATGGAGTAGTTCACGGAGCTTTCGCTTGATGATGAGCGTGTGCCGTCGTAGTCCACTCCGAGCCCGCCTCCGCAGTCCACGAAGTCTATGTTGTAGCCCATTTTGTGGAGCTGTATGTAGAAGTTTGCTGCCTCGCGGAGTGCGGTCTGTATGCGTCGTATCTTTGTTATCTGCGAGCCTATGTGGAAATGGATGAGCCTTACGCAGTCGTGCAGACCCTTTTCGTCGAGTATTTCGAGGGCGTGGAGGAGTTCGCTCGCTGTTAGTCCGAACTTCGATGCGTCGCCTCCGCTTTCCTGCCATTTGCCTGATCCGCTTGAAGCCAGCTTTATGCGTATTCCGATGTTGGGCTTTACGCCCAGCTTTTTGGCTGCCGTTGCGATGAGGTTTATCTCGTTCATCTTCTCCACTACGATGAATATGCGCTTGCCCATCTTCTGCGCCAGGAGCGCGAGTTCTATGTAACTCTGGTCCTTATAGCCGTTGCAGACGATGATGGAGTCGCTCTGGCACTGTACGGCTATGACGGCATGAAGCTCCGGTTTGGAGCCGCATTCGAGTCCGAGGTTGAATTTTCGTCCGTGCGATATGATTTCTTCCACCACGGGTTGCATCTGATTCACCTTGATGGGATAGACGATGAAGTTCTCGCCTTTGTATTCATATTCGTCTGCCGCCTTTCTGAAGCAGCTTGATGTCTTCTCGATACGGTTGTCGAGGATGTCGGGGAAACGTAGCAGTACGGGTGGAGTGACATCGCGCAGGGCGAGTTCGTCCATCACTTCACGCAAGTCTATCTGTGCTTCGTCCTTGCAGGGAGTGACATAAATGTTGCCTTCCTCGTTCACACCGAAGTAGGAAGTGCCCCAACCGCTTATGTTGTAAAGTTCTCGCGAGTCGTCGATAGTCCATTTCTTCATCTTCTTTATTGGTCTTGTTTTGGGGTTTTAAGGAATGGAAAGCCTTTTCATAGTGATGCTTTCAGCTTTCTAATGCAGTATGTTTTATTTTGTTTGTTGTTGTGGCGGCACTGCTTTCAGGGTCGCCTTTTGTCTGGAAATGTCAGTCGCGGTGTATTGTTCTGAGCAGTTCCTGCACCGTGATGTTTATCTTTTCGTGATTGTCCATGAGGTTCACGTCGAGCGTGTAGCGTGCCTTTGTGTAGAATTTCTCACGCTCCTGCAGCTGTTCCCGGATGAATGTGCGCACCTCTTCGGGACTTTTCCCGAGCAGTAGCGGTCGCACAGTGCGTCCCATCTGCAGGTGTTCGTAGAGCACTTCGGGCGTGGCTTTGAGATAGACGGTGTCGGCTTGGCTGTTCATGTAGTCGATGTTGTCGAAGAAACAGGGCGTGCCACCGCCGCAACTCACCACCACATTCTCGAATTCCGCCACTTCATGGAGCATGTTGTGCTCTATGCTGCGGAATCCGTCCTCTCCTTTTTCGTCGAAAATCTGCTTCACGGTCTTGCGCATCCGGCTTTCGATGTACCAGTCGAGGTCGTAGAACGGCACGCCCAGCACTTTGGCGAGGGCGTGTCCGATGGTGGTTTTGCCGGCTCCCATGTAGCCTATGAGAATGATTCTTGTCATTTCTTTCTGGCTGTTGCGCCGCGCCGCTTGGTCGTTGCCGGTGTGGCGTTCACTATTTCCATGCACTGTTCGTAGGTGAGAGCGGCTGCCTGGGAATGCAGATCCTTCGGTATTCGGAAGTTCTTGCCGTCGTATGCGATGTATGGTCCGTACCGTCCGTTGAGCACTTCGAGCTTGGAATCTTCGCTGAATTGCTTCAGATGGCGCTGTTCCTCCTGCTGACGCTTCTCTTCGATGAGCTTTATTGCGGTCTCAAGCGATATTGTCATGGGGTCTTCGTCCTTGGGAAGCGAGACGTATTTCTTGTTGTGCATGACATACGGACCGAAGCGTCCGGCGCCGATTACCACTTCCGTTCCCTCGTATTCGCCTACGGTGCGCGGCAGTTTGAAGAGTTCCAGTGCCTCGTCGAGCGTTATTGTCTCCATGCTCTTGTCCTTAGGTAGCTGTGCGAAGCGTGGCTTCTCGGTGTCGTCGGCGGTGCCTATCTGCACCACGGGACCGTAGCGTCCTATCTTTACATACACCGGATTGCCCGAAACGGGGTCGGTTCCCAACTCGCGTTCGCCTGCCTTGTGCTCCGAACGTGCGTTCATCACCTTGTCGACGGTGGGTTCGAAGTCCTTGTCGAAGTGCTGCATCATCGTTGTCCACTCTTCGTTTCCTTCTGCAATCCGGTCGAACTGCTGCTCCACTTTCGCCGTGAAATTGTAGTCCATGATGGCAGGGAAGTTCTCCATGAGGAAGTCGTTCACCACTATTCCTATGTCGGTGGGCAGGAGCTTACCCTTCTCGTTGCCCACGGTCTCCACTTTCGGTGTGTTGGTGATGAGTTTTCCGCGCAGAGTGTCGATGACGTATGGACGGTCTTCGCCGCTCTTGTCGCCTTTCTGCACATATTCGCGCTGCTGTATTGTGCTTATGGTCGGAGCGTAGGTTGAGGGTCTTCCGATGCCGAGTTCTTCGAGTTTGTGCACCAGACTCGCTTCGGTGTATCGCAACGGACCTTGTGAGAAGCGTTCCGTTGAGGTTATTTCGCGTCGTGTAAGGGTGTCGCCCTCTGTCATTACGGGCAGATTGTGTGAGAAGTCGTCGCTGTGGCTGTCGTCCTCATCGGTCGATTCGCGATAGACTTTGAGGAATCCGTCGAACTTGATTACCTCGCCGTTTGCCACGAACTTTTCCTCCGCATTGTCGATGTTTATCGTTACAGTGGTCTTTTCTATCTGTGCGTCGGCCATCTGGCAAGCCGCCGTGCGCTTCCAGATGAGTTCGTAGAGGCGTCGTTCCTGCGTCGTTCCCTCTATGCTTGTGTTGCTCATGTAGGTGGGTCGGATGGCTTCGTGCGCTTCCTGTGCACCCTTTGAGTGTGTGTGGTAGGTGCGCGGGTTGCTGTATTCCTCGCCATAGTGCTTCACTATTTCCTCCTTGCATGCGCCTATGCACAGTTTGGAGAGGTTCACACTGTCGGTACGCATGTAGGTGATAAGACCGCTTTCGTATAGCCGTTGTGCCACCATCATTGTCTGCGACACTGAAAATCCGAGTTTTCTTGCGGCTTCCTGCTGCAATGTCGATGTGGTGAACGGTGCGGCAGGAGTGCGTTTCAGCGGTTTCTTGCTCACCTGTCCCACGGTGAAGGTGGCGTCCTTGCACTTCTCAAGGAAAGCCAGTGCCTCGTCGTGTGTTGCGAAACGCTTGTCGAGTTCGGCCTTCACTTCCGATGCCGAACCGTCGGCGTTGGTTATTGCGAAGATGGCGTTCATGCGGTAGAAGGGTACGCTCTTGAACTGCTGTATCTCACGCTCACGTTCTACAATGAGTCGCACTGCCACGCTCTGTACGCGTCCTGCCGACAATGCCGGCTTCACCTTGCGCCACAGTACGGGTGAGAGTTTGAATCCCACGAGTCTGTCGAGCACCCGTCGCGCCTGCTGTGCGTTTACGAGGTGCATGTCGAGATGACGCGGATGCTGTATGGCTTCGAGTATGGCGGGTTTTGTGATTTCATGGAACACGATGCGGTTTGTCGATGCTTCGTCGAGTCCCAGCACTTCGCACAAGTGCCATGAGATGGCTTCTCCTTCGCGGTCTTCATCGGAAGCGAGCCACACTTTCTTGGCTTTCTTGGCGCTGTCCTTGAGTTTCTTTACCAGTTCCTCCTTGTCTTTGGGTATTACATAGTCGGGTTGGAGTGTCTTGCTGTCGATGCTCAGTTCCTTCTTCTTCAGGTCGCGGATGTGTCCGTACGACGACATCACCTTGAAGTCGGAACCAAGGAATTTCTCTATTGTTTTGGCCTTTGCGGGGCTCTCTACGATGACTAAGTTTTCTTGCATAGTAAGCTGATGTTCTTATTTTCGGGCGCAAAAGTAAGCATTTTTTTACTTCTACCTTATTATATAAGATTTTTTTATGTTTTATTAAAATCAACGATAGTTCCTTGTTATGGCTCTATGGCTATCGCTTCCACGTTTTGTATCTGTTCTTTCTTGAAGTTCCGGTCGCCGCTTATCAGCACTTTGCGGCAGAATCCGGGGGCGAATCGTCCGAAAGCCTGTTCGTCCATCTCTCCGTTGCAGGTGTATTGCAGTCCGTTTATGCTGATGCGCTGTCCGCGTTTGCAGTCGCGCAGGGTCACGCGTGTGAATCCGTAGAACCCCGGCGTGAAGTCGTAGAGCACGCCGTTGTCCGTCAGGTCGAAGAATCTGGGTTGCATTATCCTCGCCGTCCGTGTGGCATTCTGCTGCCATCGGTCTGCCGTTACGCTTTCGTTGCTGTTTCCTTCCGTCTCCTTTGCCGGCAGCCAGCACGCAAGGTCGAACTCGGCGGTGTTCCATCTGCCGTTGTAGAATGTGGCATCTTGCGTTTCTCCACCACCTGCGGTAAGAGTCATGCTCGCCTCATGGCAGAGCCACGAAGCATCGGAGCGGTGGGCGAAAGGTTTGCCGTCGCTGTCGCTGCCGTAGTAGCACAGGGACACTTGCCGCATGTCCTTGTGCGCAACTGCCGGCGAATACCACACGGCTATCGTGTTCTCTCCGCTTCTCATGAAGCGTGTCACGCGGAAAGTCATGCCGCGCGGTGTCGTGTCGTTGTGTCGTCGCAGCGGTGTGAGTGCGGCTGTCGATACGTTCCGGCCGTTCACATAAAGCGTGAAATAACCCGTTGAGGCTATGTCGATGAACGCCTCGTGCGGCCGTCCGTCGCTGCTGTATGTGCGGCGGAACCACACCTGGGTAGTGTCACTTGCAGCCGGATGGGCTATCCATGAGCAGTCCCATTGCTGCGCGGCGGCATCCAGTGCGGCACCCGTCAGTAGTATCAATATGAATAAAAGTCGTCTCACAGTCGCTTCTTCTTTTGTTTAGGGTTCTGTCGCGTTGCCACCGAACCGCTGTCTCACTTCCTCCATTATTCCCGTCAGTTCCTCTACGGTTGTGGCGCGGAGCATGGCGATGCGTGTCTGGCGGAAGTCGGGTATGCCTTTGAATATCGGACTCGCTGCTATGTGTCTCCGTGTATGGAGTATTCCGCGGTATTCGTCGATGCGTTCCACGTTTATGCGCAGCTGTTCAAGGAGTATGTCGAGTTTGCGGTCGAATGTGAGCGACTCGTCGGCGGGCCGTCCGTCGAGGAAGTCGCGCATCTCCTTGAATATCCACGGCCGTCCGAAAGTGGCGCGTCCCACCATTACCGCATCCACACCGTACTTGTCGAAAGCGTCGCGTGCCTGCTCCGGCGTGCAGATGTCGCCGTTGCCTATGATGGGTATGTGTATGCGTGGGTTCTCCTTCACCTTTCCTATCAGGGTCCAGTCGGCGTCGCCCGTGTACATCTGTGCTCTTGTCCTTCCGTGTATGGTGAGGGCCTTTATGCCGCAGTCCTGCAGCGCTTCGGCGAGGTCGGTGATGACAAGGTTTTCGCTGTTCCATCCCAACCGTGTCTTTACGGTTACGGGTGTCTTCACCGCCTTCACCACTTCGCGTGTTATTTCGAGTAGCAGCGGTATGTTCTGCAACATTCCCGCTCCGGCGCCTTTGCCCGCAACCTTCTTTACGGGGCATCCGAAGTTTATGTCTATCACATCAGGCCGTGCCTGTTCCACAATGCGTGCCGCTTCCACCATCGACTCCACATCGCGTCCGTAGATTTGTATTCCCACGGGGCGTTCCTCGTCGCTGATGTTGAGTTTGCTCACGGTCTGCCTTACCGAGCGCACCAGTGCTTCCGCACTCACGAACTCGGTATATACCATTGATGCCCCGAAGCGTTTGCATAGGTGTCTGAATCCGATGTCGGTGACATCCTCCATCGGGGCGAGAAATAGCGGGCGGTCGCCCAGTTGTATGTCTGCTATGTTCATGTATCGTGTCCTTGGGTTGCCGGCTTGTCGGTTGCCGGCATCATGTCCTTTTATAGAAGTTCCGTCAAACGGTGCCGAAGCTGAATCCGGCGGGAGTTGATGGGATATGCGTGATGTCGTGGTTTATAATATCAGATGGTAAATGTTTCCTGCCATCATCCTCACCACGCCTTTCATCTCCATTGTGAACAGCGTCGCCGACACTACATGTACGGGCATTGCGAGTCGTGCGGCTATGATGTTGAGCTGTTCGTCGCCGTTGGCTTTCAGTTCGTCGGCGATGCGTCGTTCGTCGTCGGATAGTTCCGGGAAGATTTGCCTTTCTATTCCGGCGTTGCGTGCTTCGAAGAGTCTGTGGTTCTCGTTCCATCCCATTGTGTCGATGAAGTCCTCGGCACTGGTGAGCATCGATGCGAGGTTGTTGCGCAGCAGGTCGTTGCATCCGTCGCTTGCGCCTGTGAGTATGCTGCCCGGCACGGCGAACAGTTCACGGTTGTAGTTGCCCGCCATCTCCATTGTTATGAGTCCGCCGCCCTTTGCCGCGCTCTCCACGAGTATGCATGCGTCGCACATTCCAGCCACGATGCGGTTCCGTCTCACGAAGTTTCGCTTGTCGGCTTTGGTGTGTGTCATGTATTCGGTGAGCAGTGCGCCGTGTCTTATCATCTGCGTTGCTATGTCGCGGTGTGCGGCGGGATATATGGTGTCGAGTCCGTGTGCAAGCACTCCCACCGTATCAAGTCCGTTGTCGAGAGCCTCGCGGTGTGCCGTCACATCCACGCCGTATGCCAGTCCGCTCACGATGATGGTGTCGGGGCACAGTTGCCGCAGGTCGGCGACGAACCTTTTCAGCACGTCGCGCGAATAGACCGTTGCGCGCCTTGTGCCGACGATGCTCACTACATGCGCTGCGTTCAGGTCTGCCGTGCCGCGGCTGAACAGCATCATGGGGGCGTCGTCGCACGCACGGAGGCGTTGCGGATAGTCGTCGTCATTGAGCAGGATCGGCTTTATGGAGTGCTTCATGTCGAACTCCATCTCCTCCTCGGCGTATGCCATGCTGTCGTCTATGTCGTTCAGGGCATCGACGAGTGCTTTGGGCGCATTGGGGAACATCCCCTCTATGTCGCGGCGGTGCTCCATCACGGCGGTGGCGGAGCCGAGACGGCGGTACAGCCCAGTCATGGGAGTAGGGCAGAAGCGTCCTGCGTGATGCAGGGCTGTGGCGTATAATGTTTCCTGTTGTGTTGCCATTTGGAGAGTGTTGGATGTCGGGCGTTCCCGCCTGCGTCGGTTGTTTGAACACCGTTCTTTCTGTTTAGAATCCGAAAGCTCTGTCGTAGTCGTCGCTGTTGCCCAGCCGACCGTTGATGAGGCACACCAGTTCTACGGTGCTTCGGAAACTGAGCCGTCCGTCGTCCTTTCTGAATATGTCCTGATAGAAGACATAGCGCAGCCCCTCTTTCTTTACGGCGAGTTTGGAGATGAAGTGGTCGTCGCACCGCAGCGGTGCCTTGTATTGCAGGTTCATGCGTGCCACCACGGCGTCGATGCCCTGCTCGTGCAGTTTGGCGAAGCTCACGCCGAGCTGTGTCAGGTACAGATGCCGTGTGTGCTCTATGTAGTGCAGATAGTTGGCGTTGTTCACTATGCCTTGGATGTCGCACTCGTAGTCGCGCACTTCCATTTCCGTTTCAAATGCGTATTCCATATATAAATCGTCCGTTTCAAGTTTCGCAAGCATTCCGCCTTGCCGCCGTTTCACGGGTTTGTGTGCAGGCAGGGCTGTGCCTCCGTTTGCCAAAAGTCTGGCATGGAAATGCGGAACTTATTTAAATAATGTGGTTTGCGAGTGCAAAGTTAGCTAAATGCGCAAAAAGATGCAAGCGTTTTCCGTAATTTTGAGTCTTGGTGCAGCGGGGAAGGCTTTAGGAAACTGAGGGCGGGTCAAAACTGAAGTTGTCGGAAGTCAGGCTTCGCCGGAAGTTAAAGGAAGATAACGGACAATAGCAGAACCCATTGAAAACTAATGGTAATGTCCGTTATCTTCCATCCGCCGCAGGCGGATTCACTCCCGATAACTTCTGCTAACTCCCGTTTTGCCACACCGTCCGACGCCAAACGGGCACAGCGTGAGCCACGCTGCCGACCTTGTCCAAACTCTCTCTGATTTCCTAAAACTCCTTAGGAAAATGTGATGGTTTCCGTAAAACTCCTTTGAAAAATGTGATAAATCACGAAAAACTCCTTGGGAAAATGTGATGATTCGTGTAAAAACTCCTTAGGAAAATGTGATTTTTCTTTTGTAATCGGCTGAAAAGCAGTATATTTGCAATCAAATATATAATGATATGGAACGATTGCTACTTGGTGAACTGATGAAATGGCGTGAAAAAACCGACCGTAAACCTCTCATTCTGCGTGGCGCACGACAGGTGGGAAAGACATGGCTTTTGAAGGAATTCGGGCGGAAATGCTTTCGCGATGTCTGCTACATAAACTTTGAACAGCAGACGCTTCTCGCCCATCTGTTTGAGACAACGCTCTCGCCTCACGACATCATAGAACAACTGTCGGTGTATAACGGCAGAAAAATTTCGGCATCCGACACTCTTATAATCTTCGATGAAGTGCAGGAAATGCCGCGCGCCCTTACCTCTTTGAAGTATTTCGCCGAGGAAGCGCCGGAGTATGCTGTCTGTTGTGCTGGTTCGTTGCTTGGCGTGGCATTGCATGAAGGCACGTCATTCCCCGTGGGCAAGGTGGATTTTCTTGACCTTTATCCTCTGTCGTTCCGTGAGTTCCTGCTTGCCGACGGCGAGGAGATGCTTGTGGATTATATTCTTAAAGGCAACCGCAACCTTGATGTTTTCGCAGAAAAGCTCACCGCTTGTCTGAAACGCTACATGGTTGTGGGCGGGATGCCGGCGGCAGTCATGAAATGGGGAGAGACACACGACTTCTTTGAGGTGGACAGTGTGCAACGCCAACTGCTCTCCGCCTACGAGAATGATTTCTCGAAACATGCACCGCGGCAGCTCGTGGAGAAGATTCGTTATGTGTGGGACAGTATTCCGTCGCAGCTTGCCAAGGAGAACCGTAAGTTTGTCTATGGTCTTGTTCGTGAAGGTGCACGCGCCCGTGAATATGAGGATGCGCTGATGTGGCTGAGTGATGCCGGTGAAATAGTGCGTTCTTACAATGTGAGTAAACCTGATGTTCCGCTCAAGGCATACGCCGACTTGAAAATATTCAAGGTATTCCTACTCGACATCGGTCTGCTGCGTTGTCTTAGCGGTCTGTCGCCGAAGGTCGTTCTTGAAGGCAGCCGTATCTTCGAGGAGTTCAAGGGTGCGCTCACAGAGCAGTTCGTGTGTCAGGAACTCATGGCATTGCCGCACTTGCAAGCCAATTATTATTGGACCTCATCTGCCACGGCGGAAGTGGATTTCCTCATTACCGACGGTCTCAATGTCTATCCCCTCGAATGCAAGGCCGGGGCTACGATGAATGCCAAGAGTCTGCGCCTCTATCGCGACCGCTACGCTCCCGCCCTCGCCATCCGTGCCAGTCTGCTGCCATACGAACGCAACGACGAAGCCCGCCTTCTCAACATTCCGCTATATATGCTCTTTGCTTTGGAAAAGGAAATAGTGGAAAGTGGTGGGGCGTGATATGAATTGGCTGTGTTATATCTTGTGCCTCCCTGCGACTTCGAGAGTTGGAATGCTGCATTTCAGTCTTTCAGGCATCCGATGGGAACAACAAACACGCCGTCTTTTCTTCGATAAGCGAAATCGCCTGTTCCGGTAAGTATCATCATGAACGAAGGGACGTTCATCTTTTCTGTGTTTATCTTTCCGGCGAGAGTCAGCAGGTTCTCTGCGCCTTCGTTGATGAGTCTGTCTCCGCCCAACTTTACTTCCACAAGTCCGTATTTCCCGTTACGGAGATGCACAACGGCATCACATTCCAAGCCGTTCTTGTCGCGGTAGTGATATACCTCCCCGTCCAAAGCGTCAGCAAACACCCGTAAGTCGCGTACGCAAAGGGTTTCGAAGAAAAGTCCCATTGTGTTGAGGTCGTTGATAAGGTCTTTGGGGCCGAGTCCCAATACCGCAGTGCCGATGGACGGGTCGATGAAGTATCGCGTATTCGCCGTGCGGATAGCGGTTTTTGAGCGTAGGTTAGGGTTCCATGCTTCGGAGTCTTCAATGACAAATATCTTCCGCAACGCCTCCAGATAACTGCCTGCCGTCTTTATGCTGATTTCATTTTCATCGTTCGTCATCATGTCGGCGACAATAGTCCCGATGGTTGCTTGCGAGCCTTGGTGACGGGCGTATGAACGCAATAGTAATCTGGTGGTCGTGGTATTACGGTTTACGCCATCCACACGCGAAACATCTTTCTTGATGACGGCATCCACATAGTCGAATGCCTGTGCCAAGGCTGCTTCTTCTTGCAAACCGCAAGCGAATGGCCATCCGCCCCGGCAAATCAAAAAGGCGAGGTCTTCAATCTTCAGTTTGTTGGCTGCTGCTATCTTTTCGGGGCTTTCAAACAGATGTGCCAGACTCACCTTGCCGTTTGAATCTCCTGATTCGTACAGGCTCATCGGGCGCATGGTCAGCCAACTGAATCGTCCGGTTCCGGAATGATGTATGTCTTTTTCTTCCGCAGGAACGGCGGAACCGGTGAGGACAAACTGTCCCACATCATGCCGGTGATCAACCTCAAATCTTATGGCGTCCCAGAGTTTTGGTGCCAGTTGCCACTCGTCTATCAACCTTGGCGTTTCGCCGTCGAGCAGGACGGAGGCGTCTATTTCTGCCATTTGCAAGTTGGTCTCCAGTGAGGCAGGGTTGTCCATGTACAGAATGCTGCCGGCTTGCTGTTCGGCAGTCGTTGTCTTTCCGCACCACTTTGGCCCTTCTATCAGGATTGCACCCTTGCTTGCCAGTTTCTTTGCAAGCATTTGGTCGGCGATTCTGTGTTTGTATTCCATGTCGTCAAGTGTTTGATTATGAGTGCAAAGATACTAAATTATTATTTTATTTCCTCAGTTGGCCGTGTTTTATTTCCTCAGTTGGTCGTATTTCGTTTTCTCAGTTGGCTGAATTTCGTTTCCTCAGTTGGCTGAATTTCGTTTCCTTGGTTGGCATTATTGGAATTAGGAGTTACGAGTTACGAGTTAGGAATTTATGGTGGTGTTGTCGAGCGGGACGCTCGACCTCCTAAAATAATTCATAATTCCTAACTCGTAACTCCTAATTCCTAATTCCTAACTCCTATTTCCTCCACCTTTGTCTTCACTCCCTTTATCTTCGCTGTCTGTGCTTTCTTTATCACGTTGCGGAGCAGGGGGCGGCTGACGGCGGCGTAGGCGTAGCGTTCGTACACGTCTATCTTGCCGATGTCCTTGCCGTCGATACCGCAGGTCTTGCAGAGGAAACCGAGGATGTCGCCCTTCGACAGCTTGTCCTTCTTTCCCTTGCCAATGTAGAGTGTCGCCATGCGCGGGGCTGGTACGGGGGCGGCGTCAGGGTCGGGTACGAACTCTTCCGTCTGTTCTTTCACATATTCGGGCATCGTCTCTTCGGGGCCTATTATCATGAATGCGCGTCCGGTGGCGTCCCATCGTCCCGTGCGTCCTACGCGGTGTATGTACTCATCCTCGCCCACTGGCAGATTGTAGTGTATGATGTTGTTCACATCGGGTATGTCGAGGCCGCGCGAGGCGAGGTCGGTACCCACGAGGATGTTGGTCGAGGCGTTGGCGAACAGATAGACCGCCTCCTCGCGTTCACGCTGGTCGAGGGCGCCGTGCAGCATGCTCACCACGCAACCCTCGCTGCGCAGGAAGGCGGCGGTGCGTTCCACGCCGTCGCGGTAGTTGAGGAACACTATCGTCTTCTCGTCGCCCAGACTGCGGAGCAGCCGCAGCAGCGTCAGCAGCTTGTCCTTTTCGGGGCTGTGCACGGTGTAGAGGCTTATGCGGTCGGGGGTCTGTTCGTCGGTGTCGAGGTAGTCCACGCGCTCCGTTCTGCCCATGCGCACGAAGCGCGGCATCTCCTCGGTGTCGGTGGCGGAGAGGAGTATGCGGCGTTCCACGGTGGGCAGACTCTCCACGGCTTTCTGCATCTCGGCACGGAAACCCATGCGCAGACATTTGTCGAACTCGTCGATGACGAGCCACCGCACGCTATCCGTCGTGAAGTTGAGCTTGTCTATATGGTCGTTGAGGCGTCCCGGCGTGGCGAACACTATCTGCGGACGGGTGCGCATGATGGCGCGGTGCTCGTCCATGGTGGGGCGGCCGCCGTAGAGGCATGCCGAGCGCATGCCGCAGCCCATGCTCTGGAACACTTCGTGCGACTGCAGGGCGAGTTCGCGGCTCGGCACTATCACCACCACCTGCACCTTGTCGTTCTGCGCGTCCATGCGGCTTGCTATGGGCAGGAGGTAGGCGAGTGTCTTGCCGCTGCCCGTCGGTGCGAGCACCACTATGTCGCGGTCGGTGTGCAGCACGGCGTGCATCGTGTCCTGCTGCATGGCGTTCAGCTCGTCAATGCGGAGCTTTCTGAGGGTATCTTCTATATTCATTCCTTTTATGTGGTTTTTTGTTTCTTTGTTTTTACTGTACTTTCGGAAGCCCGGAAGTTGAAGTGCTGTTCCGCTTGCGAAAGTCGGTTTTCGTCTGCGGCCGCCGAGGTTTTTCCCCGTCGGTGGGCGGCGTGTGTGGCATGCACTAATCGTCCGCTTTGCAAACAAGGCTTCTTTGCCCTTCAAACAAGGCTTCCTTGCACTCTGAAGAAGCCTTCTTTTCACTCCAAACAAGCCTTGTTTTCAGCGTGCTTGTAATGTGCTGAAAATCAATGTCGATTCGGGTTTTCTTGCGGTGAGTTTCGCTGTGTTGCATTAAACATGGTGACTGCTTCCTCCTGCTTCTGCAAATATAATGTGTTTTCTTTGAAAAACAGACGCTTTTGCGGAAACATTTGCAAGCAAGGCTGTCGCCGGCATTCCTTTGTTCCCTTTCCGGGGGAGAGGGCATCGGCATGCGTCATCCTTCCGCCATGACCTTGTCAAGCAGCTTGTCCAACATCCCGACATAGTAGAACGGGAGGTTGATAAGCCGGAACCGGTGTCCCGTCGGCGATACCACCTCGTCGATGCCGTATTCGCCCGGCCATATTCTGATGGCGAGTCCGGGGGCGTCGGGCGACGACATGAATGAGTGGAGTGAGCGTAGGTGCGAGTTCGTCCCCGACTTCACTTCTATCGGCAGGATTGCCGACTGGTACTGCCACACGAAATCCACCTCCGCATTGGAGCCTTTCTTGTCGCGCACCCAGAAATACTGCTCGTTGCGGTAGTTGCGGTCAAGCACTATGCGCAGCTCCTGCGCAACAATCTGTTCGGCGGCGTGTCCTTTCCATACATCCATCAGCGAGGCGTTCTGAAGGTATTCCGTCTGTATGTCCACCGAAAAGTTCATTATGCCGGAATCCACCCACACCAGTTTGGGCTGCCGGCTCAGTGACGGTATTGCCGGCGCCTTTACCGCAGTGACGGGATAGTCCAGACTCAGCAGGAATGCCTTCTGCATTACCTCCAGGGCTTCGTGCACCTCCTTGCTTGTGTAGTTGCTGCCGCCGAAGCGGTTGAAAGTGATGGTCTGTCCGGCTTCTGCCCATCCGTGGTTGAGCAGGTGGCGTATCACCTTCACCTGATTGTCGTTTCGGGCGTATTTCTCTATGTCTTCATTGTAGCCGTCCAACAATGAGCGGTAGATGGGGGCGAGGCGCACTATGTCGCCATGACGGGCATAGTCGGCAAGAGCTTCGGGCATGCCTCCCACAAGCGTGTAGCGGTTGAAGTGGCTAAGGAGCGTGTCGTGGTAAAGCGGCGACACGCTGATGCCGCTCACCATTTGTGCCAAAGTGTCCTCGCCTATGGCGTTGAGGTACTCAAGAAACGAACACGGGCGCAGGGAAAGATAGTCCACCCGTCCCACGGGGAAGGAGACACGCTGCTTGATGAGGGTCTGCAGGCGCGAGCCGGCGGCTATGATGTGCAGCCACGGCAGTTCTTCGTAAAAGTATCTTAGCAACCCCACGGCTCTCGGTTCGTTCTGAATCTCGTCGATGAACAGAAGCGTACGCTTCGTGGAGTCCAGCACGACTTTCTTCTGCACGCAGAGGTATCGGTAGATTTCGCGGACATCGTCGGTCTTGGAGAAGATGAAGGCATCGGCGCTTTGTTCCAGATTCAGCTTGATATATACATCATACTGCTTGCTGAATTCATCGACAAGTGTCGTCTTTCCCACCTGCCTTGCTCCACGCAACACGAGCGGTTTCCTGTTCTTTTTCTCACTCCAAAGCCGGAGTTCTGTCAGCAATTGTCTGTGTATCATGATCTTTTCTTTTTCGTTGTACCTTTGAAAGGATAGTGCAAAGGTAATGGTTTTTTCCTAAAACATAGGCAACTTTTAGTGTTTTTTGTCCTAAAACATAGGCAAAAAACTCATGAAATCGTCCTAAAACATAGGCAACTTCTTGCGGCTTTTGTCATGAAACATAGTCAAGCCACCTGTAAGACGCCTGAAACCTGAAGTTATCGGAAGTTAGGCTTCGCCGGAAGTTAAAGGAAGATAACGGACAATAGCAGAACCCATTGAAAGCTAATGGTAATGTCCGTTACCTTCCATCCGCCGCAGGCGGATTAACTTCCGATAACTTCGGCTAACTCCCGTTTTGATACACCTCCTTTGGATTTAACATCTTTAACTTCTCCCTCTTTTTAAATCACTCCTCATGCAAGTGTTAAGAATATTATTTGTAATTTCGCACGGAATAAAAAATTGCTTGATATTATGCCAGGAAAAAGACATAAGAAAACCATTCTTCTGCTGACAGTCGGGGCGTTGCTCGCCGTCGTCGCCGCCGTTGCGGTGTCGTTGCTGCTGCCTGAAAGCGCAAGGGGCATGCGGCGCTGCGCCGTTGTGGTGGAGTGTGAGGAGTGGAACGAGGTGTCGATAAACGGCATCCCGACGCTATATTTCCTTTCCGCCGATGCCGACACGGCACTCGTGCGCCTGACGCTGCATCGCGACACAGCCACGCACCGCCATTGGAGTGCCGGCTGTTGGGTGGGTGAATGGCCCGTGATACCGTCGTGTCACGGACGCATAGCCACGCTGGAGGCACACGGCGGAACCCCCGCCCTGCGTGCGAAAGCCGATGTCGGTGCACTCTGCCGGAAGGCGGTGGAGCAGAAACTCGCCACGCTGAAAGGCCAGTCGGCCGAACTCGCCTACTATCTGCGTGTGCACGGAGTGCAGGATGAGGGCTACCAGCAGGTGGCAGCACTCGCAAGGAGAGTGGAGCAGGACTACACAGACTGCCGCAGGATGCGTGAAATACTCGACAGCGTGGGCGCGAAGGCACGCTTCACGACGGCGCACCGCCGCAGCTTCACCGCCATCTACCGCGACACCGCCAGTCATATACGCCGCACGCCATGCACGCTGCTTGCCTCCGACGCCGCACGGCGCACCCTGCTTTTGCAGACCGCCGACGGAACGACGCCTTCCGGAGCGCATGCCGTCATGCCGTTGCCGTGGAACTGCGGCGGCAAGGGCGAGATACGCATGGCAGGGTTCGGCGGACTCGGTGTGAGAGGACTCGAATGCGACACCGTGGACGTGAGCATCGTGGCAGGACGGAGGTCGGCTGACGGCATCCATGACATACCCGACATCCTCGCCCCCGACGGCAGTGCGGTGTTCACCGCCCGTGGACTGTTCATAGGACTGAAGAGCGGCGACGGCATGGTGCCGCGTGCCGACTTGCGGCGCCTGTTCGGAAAGGAGGCACGGCGATGAAACGGCGGTTGTATTATATAATAATGTGGGCGGTGGCTGTCTTGGCACTCACCGCGTGTGGCAACGTGGAGCACGACGGGGCGCAGACAGTGGCGAAAGGCACGGCGGTGTATCGTGGCGGAGTGCTCAACGGAAAATATGAAGGCTACGGACAGCTCGCCGTCGGCGACAGCATGATATACGAAGGGCAGTGGCACAAGGGCATGCGCTCAGGGCATGGCGTGAGCCGCGACTCGCTGGGAAGACGCATCGTGGGCTTCTGGCGTGCCGACACACTGGCGCGCGGCGTGGTGGCCGACTCGCTCGGAACCTACAATGGCGAACTCAACCGCGACGGTTTCGCTTCGGGGCACGGCACGTTCACGGGGCGGCGGCACGATCTCTACATAGGCGAGTGGCGCGACGGAATGCGCAACGGCTTCGGGTTCGCACTCGGTGGCAGACGTCATGCGCAGGTGGGCGAGTGGAAAGCCGACCGCTACAAGGGCGAACGGCTGCAATACACACCCTCACGCATTTACGGAATCGACATCTCACGCTTCCAGCACGATGTGGGACGCAAGCATTATCCCATACACTGGGACCGTCTGCGCATATCGCACTTGGGCACGATAAGCAAGAAAAGCGTGGCAGGACGGGTGGACTACCCCGTGTCGTTCTGCTATATCAAGGCGACGGAAGGCACCACGCTGCGCAACCGCTACTACCGCTCCGACTATGCGGCGGCACGGCGGCGGGGCATACCGTGCGGTGCCTATCACTTCTTCTCCACACGCACGAGCGGCACGGCGCAGGCACACTTCTTCCTGCGCAACGCCGTTTTCAGAAAAGGCGACTTCCCGCCGGTGCTCGATGTGGAACCTTCGGCGGCGCAGATAAAGAAGATGGGCGGACCCGAAGCCATGTTCGCGGCAGTGCGTGCGTGGCTCCGTGTGGTGGAAGGCAGGGTGGGAGTGAAGCCCGTGCTATATGTCAGCCAGACCTTCGTGAACCGCTATCTGCCTCTCGCCCCCGACCTGAAGCGCGACTACAACGTGTGGATAGCACGCTACGGCGAGTACAAACCCGATGTGCACCTCGTGTTCTGGCAACTCTGTCCCGACGGGCGCGTGAGCGGAATACACCCCAAAGTGGACATAAACGTGTTCAATGGCTACCGCAGCGAGTTCGACGACTTCTGCAAGAACCAGTGCATAAGGTGATATGATAGGACTTCCGCATTCTCTACTTGTACTTGCGAAAGTTGAGTAAATAACATTATTTCAGTAAAATAAATGTCCGATTATTTTGTTATATCAACGTTAATTGTGTAAATTTGCGGATTGAAACATAATATTTAAAGGAAATCGCATTTATATGAAAAAAATCTTCTTCTTGTTGTCGATGTTCTTTGCCTTCGGAGTAAGCACACAGGCTGTGCCCGTGCGTCCAGGCATAAAGAAAGTATTGACACTGGCTGACGGCACTGCCGTGGCAGCAGAGCTTAAAGGCGACGAATACATGGCATGGTGGGAAACTGCCGATGGCCGTAAGTTCGTGCAGAGCGAATCTAATGAAAAGACCTTCGTGGCAGCAGACATTAACGCAATGAGAGCACAGAGCGCAGAACGCCGTGCTATCGTGGACGACGCGCGTGCAAAACGCATGGCGAGTGCGCGTACACCCAAGAAGCGTACTCTCGGAGGCGATCACATCACTTATACGGGAAAGAAAAAGGGTATCATCATCCTTGCAAACTTCACCGACTCCAAGTTTGATGAAAAGCACGACAACCAGTATTATGTCAATGTAGCGAACACACCCGGATTCACTTCTGACGAAGGCTATGTGGGCAGTGTGCGCGACTACTTCTACGCGCAGAGCAACGGTACATTCGAACTCGACTTCGATGTTATCGGTCCGATAGAGCTTTCACACGGCTATGCATGGTACGGCAAGGACGATACCTCAACACGCGACATTCGTGTAGGAAAGATGATCAAGGAAGCTGTTGAGGCTGCCGACAAGGCAGGTGCCGACTGGAAAAGCTACGACTGGGACGGCGACGGCGAGTGCGACCAGGTGTTCGTGCTTTATGCCGGACTCGGACAGGCTTCGGGTGGCGACGCCAACACTATCTGGCCGCACGAGTTCAAGATGAGCGCATGCCCGGAACTTAACAGAACTCCGGTGACAACAGAGTGCGGCATCGTCGTAGATACATACGCTTGCAGTAACGAGAACCAGCCGGTAATGAAGAACGGACAGTTCATAAACGAATACCAGCCGGCAGGTATCGGCACCATCTGCCACGAATTCTCGCACTGCCTCGGATTCCCCGACATGTACGACACCAGCAACCAGGGCAACTACGCAATGGGTACATGGGATCCGATGTCAAGCGGCTCATACAACGGCAACGGTATGATTCCTGCCAACTACTCCGCCTGGGAGCGCATCTACGCAGGATGGGTAGAACCAATCGTGCTCGACAAGGCAGCGACAGTTAAGGCAATGGTTTCGTCGTCACAGTACGGTCGTCCGTTCATCATCTACAATGACGGCCATCAGGACGAGTACTATCTCCTTGAGAACCGCCAGAAGGAGGGATGGGACGCAGGCCTCTACGGTACCGGTCTTCTCATCACTCATGTGGACTACGACAAGGAAGTATGGGCACGCAACATCGTGAACTATTATGCCGACCACCAGCGTTGCACAATCTTCCACGCTGACAATGAGACTGATGCTACATACACATCAAGCGTTGTGAACGACCCGTATCCTTACAAGGTGGGCAACCGCTTCTTCAACGACAAACTCACCGACGACAGCGAGCCGGCAGCAGAACTCTACAACAACAATACCGACGGAAGAAAGTTCATGGGCAAGCCCATCACCTCTATCCGCAACAAAGACGACGGCAATGTCTCGTTCGCGTTCATGGGCGGCAACAAAGAGAATATCATAAGCAACGTCACCAACACCGGTATCGGTCATGTCACAGTGGATGGCGTCGTGAAGCACGAAGGCGTTTACTCAATCGACGGACGCTATCTCGGCAACAGCCTTGCACCACTCGGAAAGGGCATCTATATCGTTGATGGAAAGAAAGTGGTGAAATAAGAAACGACAACTTACTCAACCTCGGCTGAGGACAACAGCACGGCACAGTCGATGCCGTAACGCTTTGCCCCGGCCATACAAGCGAAGCAGTGCAGCAGGAAAGCGGCACAGCTTCGCTTTTTGCATAGGAGGAGGTTGAAACGGGAGTTGGCAGAAGTTGTCGGAAGTTAATCCACCTGCGGCGGATGGAAGGTAACGGACACAATGTTTAAGAGTAAAAGAGTAAAAAGGTAAAAAAGTAAAAAGGCTGTTTAAAAGTAAAAGAGTAAAAAAGTAAAAAGGTAAAAAGATAGGAGGTCGAGCGTCTCGCTCGACAACACAAAGCAAGTCTGCTAATT
>ERZ857629.1811-NODE-1811-length-21802-cov-4.866648_pt1 | contig 21802 bp, 18 predicted proteins | sample MGYA00519700_ERZ857629 | MGnify/ENA primary metagenome ERZ857629 (study PRJEB31778, sample SAMEA3449351) | human gut metagenome | biome: human gut; feature: human-associated habitat; material: faeces | place: United Kingdom | collected 2010/2012 ...
GTAGAGCACACGGCTGTTAACCGTGGTGTTACAGGTTCGAGCCCTGTTTGGGGCGCTTTAAGGCTCCGTGGTCAAGAGGTTAAGACATCGCCCTTTCACGGCGGTAACACGGGTTCAATTCCCGTCGGAGTCACGGATGCAACTTAATAAATGCATGTTTCATACGATGGTGCCATAGCCAAGTGGTAAGGCGTGGGTCTGCAAAACCCTGATCACCAGTTCAAATCTGGTTGGCACCTCGCCAGAGAATCTCAGGAATGTTGAGAAATCAACGTTTCTGGGATTTCTTTTTTGCCTTGTCAGATTCAAAACAGGTAAAAATGGGTAAAATCTGTAAACAACACATCATAACCATAAAATAACCACTCAAAGCATGAAATTATCAGCTGTTTACCGCCATTGCAAGAGCCATCGCGTTTCGCTTCTCATCCATCGTGGTCAGATCGTGGCAATAGCGCATGGTCATCTGTATTGTGGTATGTCCGAGAAGGGACTGAATCGTCTTTTCCGAAACACCGTTGACATACCACATGGATGCTGCCGTTGCACGCAGACTGTGCGGAGTATAGTGCTCCGGAAGTTTATCCGTTTGAAGTGCAAAGCGGAAACAGTCCTTACAACGGCGCAGATAGGTGCTATAGCCATTCAATGGAAAGATTAACGAATCATCTGCGGCATCCTTGGGTCTACGGCTCATAATCAGCATGAATACTTTGGAAGCATCGTCAATCAATGGAAGATAACGAAAACCTTCTGCAGTTTTCTTCTTGGTATAGGGTTGTCGATTCCGATCTTCATCAATGTGACCGCAGACATGTACCTGTTTCTTCCAGATATCTACATCACACCAACGCAATGCAACTAATTCGGCATAACGCAGACCCAGATAGAGGTTAAACCATATGGCGAGAGATGGGCCATCATCGCTGTTCTGCCTGCACCATGTAATCGCTCGTGCAAATTCGTCTCTGGTTAATGATTCTGCCATGATGTCATCATTTCCTTTGTTGGTCGGACGGAAGGGAAATATCGTGTAATTAAGGGTCTTGGGGATATCCATCAAATTCAGGTCCATGTATGTGATCGCGTATTTGTAGATGGCATGGACACATCCATGGATGTCTGCAAAATATCGCTTTGTAAATGTAGTGCCCTTTACTGGACCCTGTGCAAAAATATCCCGATACGTGTTCATGATATTTGCAGCAGTGATGTCACGTATATCCATATCCGCCAGCGGAGATCCCTCAAGGTAAAGGTTCCACACTTCAAGTCGTGATTTTTTTGAACCTGCAGTGATAGATATATCTCTTTCCATGTAGGTTTCAAAGATTTTGCGAAGCGAATACTCCGAATTGTCTTTCTTTCCCTTCTTGCCAATCTGGTATCCACGGCCAGTGTAATAATCCATCAGCTTGTCATACAGCTTTTCTTTAGTTGGAGCTGTCAGCTTTTTGGAATAGTTATCAGGTTTTGGAGTATACCAGTAAGTGGGAATCTCCTTTCCGTCGACGATATGCGTCTTGTGGGATGCATATATCGGCTTGGCGTGAATGATATCAATTTGTTTTCTTATCTGTGCCTTCATAGCTGTTTCAAATTCGGCACTCGGTTCACCTGATCCCATGATACCACGCAAGGCATCGACAAGAGTGTTCAATTGGTCAATTTGTTTTGAATCCGGAATTTTTCTACCCATAGCATTGTCCCCCATTCCGATTGCGGATGTCGTTGAAAGCAGAACGAATGTTCCAATAGAAAAATGTCTGGAAAATTTTGAATTTCTGAAAAAGTTTGCCTTGCGGACAAAAAAGTTGAGCCCGAGATGAATCTCGGTGCTCAACTCCTGAAAACATATTGATAGAAATGCCTGAATCAGAATTTGTGTACGGACTGTTGCGGAACGAACACATCCGAAAAATCCTTATTTGCCTCCACAAAATAGTTGTATGCGGGGTAGTAGTATAAATATACGGATTGATCTCTCTGAGCGTTGCGGTACTTGAGAATATCCAGCTCCATGCGGCGGTAACCACGCTCGGCGCATTGTCTTTTTTCTTCAATAATGTCATCTTCGTAGCTGCTGTCTGTGATGCCGAGCCAATTCCAGCCAAGAAGGATCCCTGCGGTGTATTCTGTATCACCGGATTCCTTGAAGCAGGATGTTCCGATTTTGCCGTGATAATTGGAACGTGAAACACTTGAAATCGTAATAACCGGAACCCCAACCTGAGAAGACAGTGTCTTTAATGTGTTGACACATACATCTGTCTTGGTTTTTCGATCCTGTTGTGAACGGTCGGACGGATCGGCCTTGATATTCTGGAGATAGTCGATAAAGACTACGACCGGTGTATCAGGATGATCTCTTTTCCACAGCACAACCGCATTGGCGATGTCCCTGGCAATCCAGCCGTCCATGCCGCTCTCGATAATGTATAAATGTTCCCCGTACAGTTGAAAATACTGATCGTAAAAAGGTTTATATTCGTTGAAAGGAACCTTCGAAAACTGCTGGGTGGCCGGATCATAGGAATGATACAGGATATCTGCAGAGGTATAACAGCACGTGGACTGACCGGAACAAAACGCCTGATAGGAAAGGGAGGAAATTCCACGTGCAATGAATTCATCTTGACTCATTTCGAGGGCAAAGTATAAAACATATGTCCCGCAGGCCGCTATATGCTGGGCCATAGACATCGTGAGGGCCGACTTTCCGGTACTGGTCTCCGCTGCGATAATGTACAACTCGTTGGTTACTCCGCCATTCAGGGCGATGTCTAAAGATTCATATCCGGTACTAATCCGAACTGGATCCTGCGTACAATTCTGTTCAAAAGATTTGGCGTAATCAGATACAGAATGAATTGCCATGTAGCGGTTCCTGATTATCGTCTGATAGTCCTCGGAAGGATTGACCTTATTCTTCGTATTCATAAAATGCTCCTTTCTGGAGATCTTCGTTCCAGTCCTTGTATACCGGAACGATGGATGCAAGTTCTGAGTTGCGTTCCCGGCAGGAATTTCCTGCCTCGTCTCTGTCGGTCGCGATGACAACGCCATCATGTTTTTTCAGGCGGTCGATTGCCTGTTGGTTGGAAACTCCGCCGATGCTGGCATAGATTGCAGGTGCTGTTATGCCGTGCTGCCAGTGGATGACGAAAAGACTGATGGCATCGATGGCGGCTTCACAGACATAGATGGCAGAAGCAGGGGCGCTAGATTCCGGATGATTGCTGAAATACCAGAACCGGTTGGGACTGGCTCTTCTGCAACCATGGAAACTATCCTTGCGATAACTGGAACAATCGTTCATCCATGTACACCAATCGTGTTCGCCCGGACGATAGTCAGGACATTTGCCACGTTGCTTGCATCGGGTGTCTGCGTAGGTATTGGTCCCACGAATTTCGCAGTAATCTTTTTGCGGCGTGATAAATACGACATTGCGGTGGCCGTCCTGATACAGGATTCCCATATCCAGAAGATTACGAATGATATGTGCAGGTATGGAACGACTCTGTAGATACGCGAACAGATTCTTATTCGTATTTCCCTTTGGTGGACAACTTATCTGAGCAGACTTTATTTCAGAATCGTGCCTGGGAAGGCCACATATATAGTAGATGGCGGATTCCAGGCTTACCCCATATTCATTTAGGTACGTGAGAATCTTGTTCAGATTCTCATCTGTAAGACTTGTGAGAGCTTGCGGGAAGGAGTATTCAAGAGAGCTGACCATATAATGGAGGATGGCCGGCTTGTCCTCGGCAGTGTAAAATTTGTGATGCGCCTGATGGTCAATATCATCTGTATCAATACCGGAATTCTGATCCAGCAAAGCAAGAACCGCTTCCGGGAATGTATACCCAAGAAAATACATGAGATAGTCAACGTTGTTGCCGGTAGCGCCTGTTTGAAAGTTAATGTATCCGTGGTAACCCACTTTTACGGAAATATGCGTATCGGCGAGCAGCAAAACACTGCCATATTGTAAAGCAACATCATCGGGATGATGTTCCAGCAGCCATAGAGATAAATCAACGGCACAGGCCAGGTTATATTGATCTTTTGTAACGTAATTAGACATTTTATTTTCTCCTATACACGAAAAAAAGCTTTTACGGAAAGGGAAAGAAAATTTTTCTTCCCTCTCCGTGATCCCCGGGGGGTGCCCGCAGGTATCAGGCGGGCGGGGCGATTTTTCCTTACCGGCAGCAACGCATTCCGTAAGGGAAATGCGTTCTGCAGGGTACGTAACATAATGACTTATGTTACATACGGGGTCTGGGGTATCTTAGGAAACGCAGTAATATCAACGTTTATGCGCATTTACGAGAAAAGCACTGTCACTGGAAATCGGTGGAGCCGTAACCAAAAATCAGTGGAAGCGTCCCGGAAAATCCGTGGAGGCGTAACTCAAAATCGGTGGAGCCCTCTATGACATAAAACGCATGGCTTAAGGCCAGATTGATTAACTGCTGTCCTCGTAGAGTTGGATATGGATGCCGGTGATTCTGGAGTTACTGTCCCGGGTAATGCTGTAGCCCTTGATGTAGTTCACATCCTGAAATCCATCCAGTATTGCCAGAACCTTCTTATGCAGAGAAGAACGTTTCTTGCGCCACCAGCTGCCGGAATCTGTCTGGAAGTTTTCTTTCGTAAGACCAATCTCTGCGAACAGGCCCTTTTCACGATGCAGACCGGTATCATAACGCTCATAGCAGATATCTCTTGTCTGGTAGCGGTTTCGGTTGTTCTTCATACACTCGATACGCCGCAAAAGTGCACGTTTCAGGAGAAGGGCCTCCGGGGTATCTGACAGCTTTCCGGATTGCAGTACCGTAAGAGGGAAGGAAATGATCTGATGGATCTGCTCTGCGTATTCAAAGATGGCAGGCTTCTGGATCAGGTGGTATCCCTCCATAACGGCTTTATGGTTGGCAGAGATGACCTGAATACATTCCAGGGGAAGCAGGTAGGTGGAGTACCTGGCCTGCTGTCCCTTGGCGAGAAGTTTTCTCTGTTGAAATTCCTTCGTGCAGTCAATACTGATTTTGATGAGAGATAACTTATTCAGACTCTGGCTGATGCATGCAGCGGTTTCCGGAGTAACATCCTTATCCATTTTTCCGGACATAACTCGTGCTACCATTTCCGGAGTGAAACAGTCTGCACCGGCGAGCTGCAGCGTGTAGACGGAATCCATCACGGCGATGTCAAATGCCGTAATTTTGACCCTGGAACCAATGAGCGAAACGTTAAATGCAAAGCTGATCGTGACGCAGATGCCCTTCTTTGGAAGGCTTTCGATCTGGTATGAAGTATTGGATGAAATTGCACCGCAGATAGGTAGGCAGTTGACTATTTTTGTGTTATTCATATAGCCCTTGTCCGACTGCGGAGTTGTTACGGTTGACATTTCCATGAACTATCCCCCAAAACGTAGAACAGACATTCGATTCATTTCACAGAAAATATGTCTGAAAAAATGAAAATGAAACAGGGGATAATGAAGTGTGAAATTTCAACGGCGGATGTGGCAGAAATTATGCTCAATTTGAGCGATTTCCTTACGGTATAGAAAGTCGTACGGGTCCGTCTGCTGCATCGTACCGGTATATCCGAGCTGAAAGGCCGCTTTCGTAGCAGCCTGATCGATGCGAAGTCCTGCCTGCGGGATGCTTCCGGAGAGTTTAGGCAGATAGTCGGTGCCAAAGCGTTCGTACTGCCAGGTGCCATCAGATATGCGCTGAAAGGAGAGAAAACCTTCCGGGTACTTGTAGACTGCTTGTTCCTGACGCTCAAGTGAGATTCGTTCAAGCGACTGGTCCATGGAATGGATGATTCCATCAGAGGCATCTTTGATGACCTGCAGATTCATCATGAGCTGCTTTTCATCTCCTGAGGACCATGACGCAACATAGGGGAAGCTGTATTCCGAAGTATTCAGCCCGTAATGTGCGCACACGATAAAGGCAACGGACTCCGCCTGGATTTCCTTGTCGTCCCGGGCAAACTCAGCACCGGAGGATCCGATGGCGTGAAGTCTTGCATGGGCCGTTTCGTGGATCATAGTTTTCAGACTCTGCAGTTCGCTCATTCCTTCTCGGATGCGGACTTCCTGTTCAACGGGAGAATAGTAACCGTTGGCAGGTCCATCAATGGGCCCGAACACAACGGAGACAGGACAGGCCTCGCGGATCGCGGTCTGCAGGTCGCTGTAGTTATTCACGGAGTCGTCTAATTCGTGGACAACTTCCGGAAGAGCCTTTCCGCTCGTTTGAGAGATATCGAAAACGTAGGAAACCTTGAATCCTATCCGAACGGTTTCAGCAGGCTCGATGACAGGATTGCCATCCGCATCAAGAACCGGACTGCCGGTGCTATCTGTCCTAATGGCCTCCAACTGCCTTTTGTAAGGGAGAGGAGAGAAAATCTTGATTCCCTTTTCTCCCTTGTTTACGTTCCGCCCGAGTGCTTTCCATGTCGTAAAGGAAGCAACCTGAGAAGCTTTTCCGCCTGTCTGCAGAGCAATCAGAATGCTGTTGTTCAGGCTGTAATGATGAAATTTGGCCATGGTCTTTAAAAGAGCCTGCCAGGTCTCCGATTGAAGATACTGATGAATCCCTTCGCGGAGCTGTTTGGAAAGATCGGCAACCGAAACCGGAGTGCCGCCCGACTTTGCGTGGGAGTGGCTGATTGCAGCCGGATGGGAAGAAGGAGCAGGCGCGATGCCTGCTCCCTTTTTGTCATGATCGAATTTATCTGTCATTGTCTGCCTCCATGGACGTCCCTCTTTGAGACGTAGCTGTTTTAAGATCAGAGTCGCCGACGTCATCTTTGGGATGCTTCATCTGGGTATAGATGCGATACCAGAGAAGAATCGAATCCAGCCTTTCAAGATGTGTCATCGTCTTACCCTTCTTTCAGACGGATCTGTGCAAACTCCTGTCTGTCGATTTTCATAGAGATGTTCCGTGACTGCCATGGACAGCTGTTTTGTCTGGCAGTCATAGCGGTATACGTGATTCGAGAGGATGTCTTCGGGACGGACTTCTTCCTTATTGACCATTCGGACAATGATTTCCAGCTCTTCCGGTTCTATCTGAGAAGAAGAAACGAGAAGCACCTCATGGATGGAACAGGGAATGATGAGAAGATCTCCACCGATCGTTTCCGATGCATTCTGGAGCGCTTCTTTATTCAAAAGAACGGAAGAACCAAATTTCGCATTGGCGGTGGTCAGTACGTACAGGGGAACTTCCTCCGAATCCGGGGAGGGGATGCCGAGGGCGGCATATACCGTGGATAGATGATAACTGTCCGCCTGTTGATTCCTGTTTGCGGCAGAGAACAGCTCGCCTTGTGTGCAACAGTGCTGCTGCATTGCCTGACGAGTCACATAGGCATCGTCTGTGACCGTGACTTCTAGAAGATCGGTACCGGGAACCGGAATGGAAGGGCAGGCCGCTGCCAGATCCGGATGCGCCGCTTCTGTAATAAGAGACGGACGAATGGTTCTTAAAAATGCTGCAGTCTCTTCGGGAGAAGCAGTCTTTGCAAGTGTTTGATTCGTAGTCATAAGGATTCCTTTCTGCCCTTTCCGGGCTGGTTTGTGTCAATGGGAGATCCGGCTTCGGGGCTGCCGGAAGAAGAGCGAGAGTTTTCGGGAGAAGACTCCCTTTCTTTGTGAAGGCTTTCGTAGATTTTCCGGAAGTGCGGATCGCGGAACCACTGGAGCTTCTGGATGCTGCTGAATCCGGTGGGAGTGACCACAATGACTCTCTTTTGTTCTGCGAGGCTTGTGAAATCGGACGGCGTGAAAATATCCCTGTCCTGCCAGCTGATGGAGCCGGACATTTTCCTCGATGTTTGTGTGTTGGTCTTACGTTCCATATATTTTCCGGTCCATGAGATGCAGGTTTCCGCAGATTTCTTGTCCGAGACCTCAAGAATGCAGCGACACCGGGTGTTGTCCAGAATGATCCGGGAGCCTGCACCGTTTCCGGATCCATAGACTGCATCAATCTGGGCTTGTCCTTGAAAAGCCAAAATGATACTGAAGCGATAACCCCTGCAGATGGATAATGTTTTTTCAAGTCCGGGAATTCCTGATGGGCCGCCCACGGCATAAGCTTCATCTACAAGGAGCACAACAGGACGCGTTCCCTTGGGCGGAAGCTGCAGAGTGAGGTACTGCATCTCCTGACTGATGATCAGCCGGAAAATTGGAGCCATCTGCGTTTCGGTCAGCATATGATCCGGAACAGACAGGAAGACATTCTTCTTCCGGATCGCATCGGGACCGATCTGGTTGGGATTGTCCCGAAGAATCCAAGCAACAGAATCCAGCGCAAAACAGGAGAGTTTTGATGTCAGTGTGGAACAAATGTCTTCAAAGCCTTCGGATTTCTTCCCTCGGAATTTTCCGAGAAAGAATTCTGTCACAGAGCTATAAGCGGAATCCGTCAGCTCTTTCTCGATTTCCTTTGGGATATCACAGGTCAGGATTTTCAGAACAGTATCAACGAGATTTTCTCCATGCCTGTACCCGTAGGAGAGGCATCCGCACATCATAGCGGTGGCGTTTTCGGAGAAATAAGGCTGGTTTTTGTCTTCCGGAATGAAGCACTTGGCAATGCCGGTAAAAACTTCGATCATCAGGTCATTGGAAGGGCCTTCTTCCTGACTGAGCCGCCAGTAGGGATCCCAGCCGACCGTATAGGGGCGCTTTTCCTCGGATGGATCAATGAGAAAAAAGGTTGAAGGATCGTCATCTTGGGGAATGATGCAGGCACGTGCCGTGCCGCCTGCAAGCTCGTGAATCTCACCTTTAAGATCGCAAATCATGGCAGACCATGCCGTATCCGGGTGGTCGATCATATCCTTCTGAAGCTGGAGCACAGTACAGCCAATGGGACCGGAAGTCTTACCGGAGCCAGTGCCTCCCCAGATCATGGCGGACATACAGTCGGCATCCGGACCACCTTCCGGAATGCAGAAATACCGGCTCCCGCTTTTCCCCAGAATTAGGCCTTCCGGAACTTTTCGAAGCCACTTTGCTGGGATAGGCGGTCGTTTGGCTTTACTATGTTGTGCTGTTTCGCGATAGGTAGAAAGAGTCTTGAGTCTGTCAGCTTCCGCAATGGCATAGGTAGCAGCAATAAGGAAGAGCGGCCAGAACTCCTGAAAGATGGAAAGCACTTCCTGTAGTTTCATGATGAAACCTCCCTATGATGAAAACGGAGAAGCAGCTTTTCTATCCTTGCCTGAATGATAAGGCGGTACTGCAGGAAGAGGTACCATCGTACCAATTTTCTTGCGGTGGGATTACACAGATCTTGATGCAGAAGCACGGTATAGGTCTGATGGAAAATGACAATCAAATCATCCATTTGGGAGATCGCAGAGGTCGGCGTTGCCTGAGCCTCTTTCCACAGACCGTCCTTTTGATACTCCCGAAAAAGGGAAAACTGTGCATCTGCAACACGATCAAGGCGGCTTACTATTCTTTCTGAGTTCATGTGAGACTCCTTTCTGGTTGCATTGCTTACCGAAGAGCGGTAAACAGTAAAAATAAATTCCAATCGTTCTATAACAAATATGTCAGATTTTTTTAGAAGAAAGAAAATTAGATCCGGATAAATATAAATTTTTTATAAAATTGATTTATGCTGAGTTTAGCTACCATGTCATGAAAATTTTGATGGCCTTCTATTCTGTCAGAAAAAATGTGCGTTGCTGTTACTGTGGCATGTTTTTTTGCAACGCATATACCGTGTCTTATATCGTGAGTGCTAATTCTCGTTGGAGAAAACTCTATCCCTTCCTCCCAAAGAAAAAGAGCTGAGAAAGAAACAAGAACATCTGTGTAGGCAGAATAAAAAAGAGTAAGGCAAGATTCGCGTGATGGGTCCCCATCACGCAATCTTGCCAGGGCGCTGCCCTTGGAACCCGTTCCAGAACCGTGAAATTTCCTATCTGCTTTCAGCGAAGGACATATTTTCAAGATAGGTGAAAGTACAGCAGATGGAGGAGGATTGGTTATGGAAAATCGCAAGAGATCGAAAGACTGGAAAACACGGCTCACGGAAGAGGAGTATCAGAACCTGAAAGACGAGATTGAAAAGCTGGGTATCACCTGTCAGGAGTACGGCGAACGGGCACTGTTCCATAAAGTAGTGCTGGACAGGGAAGAAAGGGAAATGCTGGAGAAGTTGCTTGGAGAGATGAAGGAGGTCAAACTGCAGCTTCGCAAAATTGGTGTCAACTTGAACCAGCTGGCGCATGTCGCGAATGCGACAGGGAACGTAGGGCATCTTAGAGAAATCCAGAACCTGCAGGATGATCTTAATTATTACGGAATGGAGGTGGATGATGTATGGCAGTCTTTAAAGCAGCTGCAAAACCGCCGAAAACGGTGAAGGGTCTGAAAAATCTTCTGTGTTACGTTCTGCAGGAGGAGAAGACAGAGGAGACGCTGGTGGACGGAACCGGAGATTTCCATGATTACGATTACGGGTATCAGTATGATCCGGAGCGGGTGTATCGGGAGTTTGAGCGGGTGCAGGACGAATATGGCAAGAAAGATGGAAGACTTGCTGCACATTATATTATGTCCTTCCCACCGGGAGAAGTTTCGGCGGCACAGGCACATGCATTGGGTACCATTCTGGCAGAGAAATTGTGGCCGGACCATCAGGTATTGGTGGTCACGCATATCGACAAAAATCACTTACATGATCATTTCATTATCAATGCGACCGCTTATACCGACGGACATAAGCTCCATACAACCAAGCAGGATCTGAAGATAATGAAGAAGGTCTGTGACGGATTGTGCGAGGAGAATGGTTTGAGCGTTGTACAGAAGGGACATCATGCGGATGGATCCCTTATGGAAACAGGGGAAGTGAGTACGGGAAGCCGCAATCTTTGGAAGCTGCTGGAATCTGGAAGGAAAAGCCACCTTGCGGAATGTGCATCCTGTGTTCAGGCTGCTGCCAGAAGAGCAGAATCACAGTCGGATTTTGTGAGTCAGATGCGGACATATGGATGGCAGGTGATGTGGAGGGATACCAAAAAGCACATTACTTTTATAGATGGTGATGGTCACCGGATTCGTGACAGCAGGATCAGTACAGTGTTTCACATGGACATCACAAAGGAGGGTTTGACTCATGAATTTGAACGAAATGCCGCAGTATCGGCAGCCGGAGACAGAAAAAGATTTGCAGAAACGGCTGGCGGAGCTGGAAAAGACGATATCGAAGCAGCGTATGACAATCGAAGAAGACGCGAAGAAGCTCTTGACGCTGCAAGACGAGAGCGAGAAGCTGCTGAAGCAGAGCGAGAGCGCAGAAAGGGAACTTCAAGACACCGCTAAACTACGAGAAGAGAACCAAAGATTTCGGAAAGTGCAGGAGGACCTCGAAAGAGAACACGCCTCACTCAGGAAGAAACTCGAAGAAGCAAAGGCGGGTCAGAAGATGGTTTATCGGGACCGCATCGTCCGGGCGATGGCCTGTCAGGACTGCAGAAAATCGGAGTATGAGAGAGAAATCCTACATCTGAGGACGCTTCGCTGTATGAACTGGTGTCTCTGGGGAGCGGTTGCACTCTTAATCTTCCTGATCCTTTATCTGCTGAACCGGTAAAAGTGGGAGATTCAGGTGCTGCATTTCGTGCATGAGCTACATTTCCTACACAGGGGCTGGGATCATGTAGGAGGTGTAGGAAATGCAGGAGATTTTACAGGGGAAGACCATGATTTGACAGAATGCGCAGGGCATCGTTGTGGCCCATGAAAATTTCTTTGAAAAAAGTAGTGGAAAATCAGGTTTCAATAAAATCGGAATTGTACGATATGGTATCGTTTCATCATCAGCAAGCGGCGATGGGAATCGCGCAGGAACTGAAGGCCAGCCGGGCGGCCTCCGCCAGGCTTGATGATCTCATTGACAACTGAATAATCAGAAAGTCACAGGCAGCCGGGAAAAGAACCTACTATCTAATATAGTGACAGAATTATCTGCACAGGAATCATTCTCCTAAGAGAGACTACAGGCGGCGACAGATGTCACCGTCACACCAATCACACCGATGGAAGAAAGGAGATTTTTCCATGAGAAACACAATTTTTAAGGGGAACAAAGCTGTTACCATCTCCGCCCCGATGGCATTTCTGCAGAAGATCTGATGAAAGCGAAGATTATGGAACCAGACTGGCTGATTCCAGACTGGATTCCCTCCGGATTATGTGTACTGGGGGCAGGACCGAAGAGTGGCAAAACCATTTTTGCCATGCAGCTGGCATATTCGATTGCAACAGGAACTCCGTTTCTGGAGAAGGATGTCACCAAGGGAACCGTTGTCTACATGGATCTCGAGTCGAGTCCCCGAAGATCACGGGACCGGATTGTCAAGATGGGAATGGACATCGAGAATGTGGATAACCTCATCATTGTCAATGAAGGAATCAATTCCCTTGACGATGGATTTAAAGAGCAGCTGGAAGCATACAAGCACGCTTACCCAGACCTGAGACTTGTGGTGGTAGACACCTGGCAGAAGATTGCTCCGGAGAGGGCCCTTAGCTACCTTAAGGACAGCACGATGTTCCATGAGATGCGCGAACTGACAACAAAACTTGGGATTACACTGATGCTGATCCATCATCTGAGCAAGGCCAAACATAAGGATGATCCCAGCCAGCGCCTGTACGGAACCAATGCGATGTATGCAAATGTGGACACGTTGATGCTGCTGACAACAGATGATCGGAGCAGTGATGTCTTTGACCTTTCGATTACCGGTAATGATATCGAGCCGGTCAATGAGAAACTGCAGCTGGGATTGATGCATTGGTCTCTTCTGGAAGACGGATCGCCCAATGATTCACTGATGAAGCGGGTCAGGGAAACGCCGCATTACTTCTGTTTGAAGAAGATGTTGGAAGAAAATGGTGGGAAGAGTGTCCACTTCCAGCCCTCAGAGTTTGCCAGATATGCAGAGAAGCTGGGAATCGGGAATCTCGGGGGAGCAAAGAACGTAGCTGGCTGGTTCCGGAGCAACGCATCGACACTGCAGGAGATCATGAATGTCTTTATCAGCGAGTCGCGTGTTGCAGAAGGAGTCCGGTTTTCTGTTCTGGTCCGGCAGGACAATGTTGTACTTCCGGTAAAGAAAGAGCCTGATAAGCCCGAAAGAGAACAGGCATAAAGGAAGTATTGGAGAGGGGAGACGAGAAATCGTCTCCCTTTTTCATATCAGTGCTTTTTTATAAGAGAATAAACAAGATATGACTAACAAAGACATATAAATGACAATATTAGTGGAATTTGCAGAAAATTCGCGCTGCAGGTGGAACGATTAATTTGCTGCGTGACAGTTTGTTGGGCGGAGGGTAGAATGCACCTCCGCTTTTTTGATTATAGATAGAGCTTTTGAGCACAAATGATCCTTGAACAGGCTGCAGATGAGATATAATTGCAGATAGAAATGGCAGAAATGATGGATGATTTTGCAAAATTGAGGCACCTCTTTGTGGAGCATTAATGATTGAGTGCATCTGGGAAGGAAAGCGACAATGGCGGATAAGAATACGGCAAACATCGGTTTTGAAAAACAGATATGGGATGCTGCGTGTGTATTGCGGGGAAATATGGATGCCTCCGAATACAAAAACGTTGTGTTAGGTCTGATCTTTCTGAAGTATATCTCTGACCGATTCGAAGAGAAACATAAGGAACTGGTGGAAGACGGGGATGGATTTGAAGAAGATATCGATGAATACACTTCCGAAGGTATCTTCTTTGTACCGGCGGGAGCCAGATGGAGCGAGATTGCGGCTAAGGCACATACGCCGGAAATTGGGACGGTGATCGATGATGCCATGCGTGCTATCGAAAAAGAAAATAAACGCCTGAAGGATATTCTTCCTAAGAACTTTGCCCGTCCAGAACTGGATAAGCGCAGACTTGGAGAGGTTGTAGATCTGTTCACGAACATCCAGATGATTGAACACGGCAGTGAAAAAGACATTCTGGGTCGTACCTATGAATATTGTCTGTCTATGTTTGCGGAACAAGAGGGAAAGCGCGGCGGTGAATTCTTTACACCCTCCTGTGTTGTTCGCACATTGGTAGAGGTCCTGAAACCATTCAAGGGAAGAGTGTATGATCCGTGCTGCGGATCTGGTGGTATGTTTGTACAGTCTGCGCGGTTTGTAGAACAGCACAGCGGGAATATCAGTAACATTTCGATCTACGGGCAGGATTCGAATCCGACGACCTGGAAGATGGCTCAGATGAATCTGGCAATCCGTGGGATTGAACCGGATCTTGGCGCATATGCGGCAGATACTTTCCTGGATGATCGGCATCCTACTCTGCGGGCAGATTATATCATGGCGAATCCTCCGTTCAATCTGTCTGATTGGGGAGCAGATAAGCTGAAAGATGATGTGCGTTGGCAATACGGAATGCCGCCTGCAGGAAATGCCAACTTTGCATGGCTACAGCATATGATTTATCACCTTGCTCCGGCAGGCAGGATCGGTATGGTGCTTGCCAACGGTTCGCTTTCTTCCCAATCCGGCGGGGAGGGTGAAATTCGCAAGAATATTATCAATGCGGACTTGGTAGAATGCATCGTTGCAATGCCTACACAGCTGTTCTATACAACACAGATTCCGGTTTCTCTCTGGTTCCTCAATAAGCAGAAGAAACAGACAGGAAAGACACTGTTCATTGATGCCCGTAAGATGGGGACAATGGTGAGTCGCAAGCTGCGTGAACTGACAGAGGGAGATATCCGGAAGATTGCAGATACTTATACAGCTTTCGTAGATGGAAACTTGGAAGATGTGAAAGGCTATTGCGCAGTAGCGGATACTGCGGAAATCGAAAAGCAGGATTATATTCTTACTCCAGGCAGATATGTCGGCATTGAAGAGCAGGAAGACGATGGCGAGCCGTTTGAAGAAAAGATGGATCGTCTGACATCTGAGCTTTCTGAAATGTTCACCAAGAGTCATGAGCTGGAAGCTGAAATAAGAAAGAAGCTGGGGGCGATCGGGTATGAAATTTAATATATGGAAAGATTGTCCGAAAGTTCCAATTACAGAATTGCTTTCTTTTATTGTTGATAATAGAGGAAAAACTGTTCCCACTGCGGATGATGGATGGAAACTTATAGCAACAAATTGTGTTACAAACAATACACTGTTTCCTGTGTATGAGAAAGTTAGATATCTTACGCAAGAAACTTATGAAACATGGTTTAGAGCACATCCAATTCCGGGAGATATTTTATTTGTTAACAAAGGGACGCCGGGAAGAGTTTGTATGGTCCCTGATCCAGTGGATTTTTGCATTGCCCAAGATATGATTGCGTTACGAGCTGATGATGAGAAGATATATAACAAATACCTTTTTGCTGTTTTAAGAAGCAGGGAAATTCAGCAACAAATATACAATACAAATGTTGGAGATGTCATACCGCACTTTAAGAAACAGTTTATGGATCAGTTATTGATTCCAGTTCCAGACAGAAGGATTCAAGAGATTATAGGAAATTTATATTATGAATTGAGTTATAAAACTGAACTGAACAAGAAGATAAATGAGAATTTAGCGGCTTAGTGGTCGAGGTCTGAGACGTCCAATTCACCGGACATCAGCTTTGGTAAAAGAGTGTCTCGTAACGATGATAATCTTTCATTTTCGAGGCGATTGTTCAAATATTGACTCAATAGCGGATGCACTTGTTCTTGCCACATCAATTGCTCTTGCATCGGTGGACACTTGAACGTTATTTTTTTCAGATTCGAGGCTGGTTGAGCTATTGACGGAACTCCGGTCTGATTGGCATAAGAAAGTAACTCATGCTGTCCAGAAGCACTATGGAAGAACAAAAGAAGAAATTCCGGGACAACCTTTGTCTCGTCGCACCGCAGATAAAACTGACGTTGTGATAAAACATACCGATCATATTTACATCCATCTGGAATCATGGCTACTTGTCCAATATTTCCAGCATGGGTAAAAATAAGATCATGCGGAAATACAATTGAATTTTTCAAGCGTTCTGCGTGTTCCTCGGTTATGTAATTGAATTCAGGCTCTTCCAGAAAGTACCCTCGCAGGTGATTTCCGCTGATGATAGGCACACCCTTTGGCACAAAGGTGGAAACCTTGATATTTGAGCCAAAGGGACCCATCGCCACTTTATTTGCTACATCAAGAATTGTAGCAGTCGGCCACTCAGCCTCTTGGAGAAGATGCTCGTACAGAGCAATTGCTTGCTGAAGTAAATTCTCATTTCTCATGACAAACAAAGGAGGCAATCATGCCAGGTATGTTTACAGAAGATACATACGAACAAGCCATTATAGAACTGTTCGAAAATATGGGCTATGATCACCTCTATGCCCCGGATATGGATCGGGACTATAGCAGTCCGCTGTTGGATTCGGTATTGAGAGACAGCTTGATTCGAATTAACCATGGTCTGCCTGCAGAAGCTATTGATGAGGCGCTGACGAAACTGAAGAATTTTGATACGGGGAGTCTGCTGCAGAAGAACATGATCTTTATGGATTATCTGCAGAACGGAATCACAGTAAAGTTCTTTGAAAATGGGGCGGAGACATCTTCCATCGTACGTCTGATTGATTATCAGCGAGTGGCGAGCAACTCTTTTTATGTCGTCAATCAGTTTACCTTTGTGGAAAATGACAACAATCGCAGACCAGATGTGATTTTGTTTATTAATGGCATGCCCCTTGTGCTCATGGAACTGAAAAGTCCTGCCAAGGATGAAGTGGGCGCAGAGAATGCGTACCATCAGATCCGGAACTATATGCAGGATATCCCGTCGATGTTTTACTATAACGCGATCTGTGTGATCAGTGATTTGTCCTCGAACAAGGCCGGAACCATTACGTCAGGTCTGGATCGGTTTATGGAATGGAAGACAAAGGACGGGAAATACGAAGATACGACATATGCATCCTTTGAAACATTTTATGAAGGAATGTTCCAGAAGGCACGTTTGCTGGATATTCTGAAAAATTTTATTCTGTTTTCAGGAACCAGCAACAGTCGATTTAAGGTTCTGGCGGCATATCATCAGTATTTTGCTGTACGCAAGGCAATTGAAAAGGCAAAAGTGGCAACCAGAACAGACGGAAAGGGTGGTGTATTCTGGCACACGCAGGGATCAGGGAAATCGCTGTCGATGGTTTTCTATGCGCATTTGTTGCAAGATGCACTGAATAGTCCAACGATTGTGGTTATGACGGACCGAATTGATCTGGATGATCAGCTCTATACCCAATTTTCTCAGTGTGCAGATTTTCTTCGTCAGACTCCGGTACAGGCAGAGAGTAAGGAAAACCTGAAATCATTGCTCGAAGGCAGAAGTGCCAATGGAATTATTTTTACTACCATGTTCAAGTTTGAGCGTGGTGAAAAGCCCCTTTCAGATCGCAGAAATATTGTTGTGATGGCTGATGAAGCTCACCGTGGTCAGTATGGCTTCGATGAGAAAATTATCATGTCCGAAAATGAATCCGGAGAAAAGGAAGCGCATACTGTTGTAGGGAATGCCAGAATTATTCATGACGCACTTCCTAATGCCACATTTATTGGATTTACGGGAACACCGATTTCAACTAAGGATAGAAATACTCGCGAAGTGTTCGGCGATTATATTGATGTCTATGATATGACACAGGCCGTAGAGGACGGAGCAACAAGGCCTGTTTATTATGAGAGCCGTGTCGTTCATTTGAAGCTGGATGAAAATACACTGGCATTGATCGATTCTACTTATGATATTCTGGAGCATCAGTCGGATCAGCAAACGATCGAAAAGAGTAAGAAGATGTTGGGCCAGATGGAAAGCGTTCTGGGAGCGGATTCTACAATTACATCTCTTTGTGATGACATTGTGGAACACTATGAAAAATACAGGGCGGGCCTTCTGACCGGCAAAGCCATGATCGTAGCTTATTCCCGACCGATTGCAATCAAAATCTATCGACGAATTCTGGAGATCCGACCTGCATGGAAGGATAAAATTGCCGTGGTTATGACCAGCGGCAACAATGATCCGGAAGATTGGAAGGAGATCATAGGAACTAAAGCGCATAAAGAAGAACTGGCCCGGAAGTTTAAGGATAATAATGATCCGCTCAAGATTGCCATAGTTGTGGATATGTGGCTCACCGGATTTGATGTGCCGTCACTGGCTACAATGTACGTCTATAAGCCGATGCATGGATATAATCTGATGCAGGCGATTGCCCGGGTAAATCGTGTATTCAAGGACAAAGAAGGCGGGTTAATTGTAGACTATGTCGGAATTGCATCCGCTTTGAAGATGGCCATGAAGGAATATACGAAGCGGGATCAGTCGAAGTATGGGGATATGAATATCGCCAAGGTAGCATATCCGAAATTTCAGGAGAAACTTCAGGTTTGCAAGGATCTTCTGCATGGCTTTGATTTCAGCGGCTTTGTGGGGGGCTCTCCACTTACCATGGCGAAATTGATCACTGGCGGCGTGAACTTTATTTTAGATCCGCAGGATCCGGAACGGAAAGATCTGTTCCTGAAGGAAGCGATGCTTTTGAAGCAATCACACTCCCTTTGCTCCAGTATGACAACGGAACGGGAACGTCACGAAGCTGCTTATATGGAAGCACTGCGTTCTACGGTTATTAAGATTACCTATGGAGGCACCGGCGGAAAGAACTTGTCTCTGAATGAGATCAATGATCAGATCAATGATCTGTTAAAATCTGCAGTACAAAGTGAAGGGGTGATCAATCTCTTCGACAGCAGTAAGACTGGCGGTGAGAACTTCAGCCTGTTTGATCCGGCAGTTTTGGATGAGATTTCCAAAATGAAAGAGAAGAACATTGCTGTTGAGATCCTGAAAAGGCTGATGGCGGAACAGGTGTCTATATACAAGAAAACCAATGTGGTGCAGTCGCAAAAGTTTTCGGAGAAAATTACGCAGTTGATGAATTCTTACTATAATGGTCTCATTACGAATGAAGAAGTCATCAAAGAACTGCTGAAGACTGCAGAGGAAATAACCAATCTTTACAAGAACGGGAAGAAGCTGGGACTCTCTCAGGAAGAGCTGGCCTTCTATGACGCACTTACAAAGCCAGAGCATATCAAGGATTTTTATACAAATGATCAGTTGATTGATTTGACAAGGGAACTAACAGAGATGCTCCGTAAGAACCGTACTATTGATTGGCAGAAGAAAGAAACGGCCCGGGCACAGATGCGTAAAATGGTAAAGCACCTGCTCAAAAAGTATAAATACCCGCCGGAAGATTACGATTATGCAATCAATACGGTGATCAGTCAGTGTGAACTCTGGACAAATAATGTGGATGTTTCAGGAGAGACAAAAGTTTACACATTTAGTTCCGGACGAGAGCTTAGCAAAGTGGCAGAAGAGGGGGCACCGCGCTATGGGAAGTAATGGTGACTTTCTTGAACAATAATTCTTGAGAATGATCGGGCTTTTCCATCCTGGAGTTCATGAAGAGCACGGCGGATGTCAATGTGGTGGTGAATTATAAATACCAAGGTTCAAAGTACCAAATGTTGATTCCGGCAAACTCAGTAGAGAAGATGTCCACATTGTTTGGAACGAGCAAATTTTGCGAATTCTGAAATATGAGTAGTATTTTTGCTACAACCAATGAATAAGGGAGATTTCAATGGATGCAGATTACAGGAAATGGGTCGAATCTATCAGTTCAAGATACAGGCAATGTCAGATTAAGGCGGCTGTTTCCGTAAACAGAGAACTTGTTTCCTTCTATTGGTCTTTGGGAAAGGAAATTATCGAGCGCGAGTCGGAAAGGAAGTATGGCAGCGGTTTTTACTCGGCTTTAAGTAGAGATTTAAAAAGAACTCTTCCGGGGGTAAATGGTTTTGCGAGCACAAATCTTCGCTATATGGCCAAATTCTATTTGCTGTATACTGCGAGAAATTTTCCACAAGCTGTGGTAAATTCTGCAGCTCCAAATTTCCCACAACTTGTAGGAGATTTGAAACCGGAGGAATTATTCTCAGTTCCATGGGGACATCACAGACTGATTATAGACCGATGCAAAGATGATCCAGAGAAGGCAATTTTCTTTGTCAGAAAGACCATTCAGAACAACTGGTCGCGTGCTGTTCTCGAAAATTTTCTCGATACAGACCTTTATAAGCGTCAGGGGAAGGCAATATCTAATTTTGCTTATGCACTTCCGGCGCAGCAGAGCGATCTTGCTCAGGAGATGACGAAAGATCCGTATAATTTTGATTTCCTGACTATTCAAGAGAACTATGATGAAAAACAGTTGAAGGAAGCTCTCGTTGATAACGTGATTAAATTCCTGCTCGAACTTGGCAGAGGATTTGCGTTTGTGGGAAAAGAGTACCCGCTCCCGATAGATGGTACAGAAGAGTATATCGACTTGCTTTTTTATCACCTCTGGCTTCACTGCTATGTCGTGATTGAGGTAAAGATAAGAGCATTTCATTCGGTGGATATCGGACAGACCGCTACGTATGTCGCCATGGCAGATGATTTGATTCGCAGAGAGGGTGACAACAAGACCATTGGACTCATTATATGCAAGAGCAAGAACAATATTCTGGCAAAATATGCGGTTGGGACTTCAAAGGAACCTATTGGCATATCAGAATATGAACTGTCGAATTTGTTGCCGTCTACGGAGGAGATAGAACAGAGTCTTAACAATGAAAAAGATGATAAGTCTCAGGAAACAAATTGATTGTTGACGGTATTGGTGGGAATTCACTTTCTCTGGGAGGTGAGTATATTTCTGGAGTCGCATGACTCTCGATACGGAAAACGGAGGGCTGAAAAACAGGTAAAAGTGGGTAAACTGAGTGCCTCAAACCTCCTATTTTCAACAAAATTTTGCCTTCAAATCTGGTTGGCACCTCTGAGTGGTTCCTGGAAATGTTGAGTTTTCAACGTTTCCAGGTTCTTTTTTTCGCCTAAAGATTTGGAACGGGTAAAAATTGGTAACTATGAACAATACCAGAAATACACCTTAATGTAGCGCCGGAGCACTGTACTGTATTCATTTAGCAGAAATATGAGACTGTCTGCAGCTGCATCCTTTGTTTCTGGCGAGAATATCGATCTGAGAAATGGCAGAACAGTAGCAGGAGGCCGTAGGAATGGGACGAGCATTGGATTACCAAACGCAGATTTTATTGCAAGGGTATATTGAAGAACTGCGAAAGATTTACGGAGAGCATTTGCAGAAAATCATTCTGTATGGCTCCCGTGCGCGTGGAGATTTTCGAGAGGATTCGGATTACGACATCATGATTCTGACAGATCTGGATGAACTTTCGCAGAAGAAATATCAGAAAGACTTGTCCTACATGCCGTATGATTTTAGTCTGGATCACGATGTGGACATCAAGCCGATTGCAAAGGAGGAGAAATTCTTCATGCATTGGGTGGTGAACTACCCATTTTACAGGAATATCCAGCAGGAAGGGGTTGTGCTATATGATGCGGCATGAAGAAAATGGTACAACAATGGATTTGGTGCGGTATCGTTTGTCCTCAGCAGAGGGAGATTTGAGAGCATCTCAGATTTTATACGAAGCGGGAGAATACAGGGGTGCGAATAATCGTGCATAATTATCCACAAAATTTTTCACCCAATCTTTATGAAGTTCTCCCAGTATTCAAAGGGACCTCCTCCTGCTATACTTCAAGCAACAAGTGC
>ERZ857629.1814-NODE-1814-length-21767-cov-2.809000_pt1 | contig 21767 bp, 16 predicted proteins | sample MGYA00519700_ERZ857629 | MGnify/ENA primary metagenome ERZ857629 (study PRJEB31778, sample SAMEA3449351) | human gut metagenome | biome: human gut; feature: human-associated habitat; material: faeces | place: United Kingdom | collected 2010/2012 ...
GTGGGCTCTTCGTAGGCGAGGTGAGCGGCTGTGCCGCGAAGTCCGCGTAGCGGTGCCTTGAGTGTGCCGAACATGCCGCGAGTGCAGGGAAGCAAAGACGTCCGTATGGCATGTGAGACCGTAGGCTTGGCCGAACGGCCTTGAGTGTGTCGAACATGTCATACGGACGTCTGGTCATACTGGGGAAGACCGGGGAATACCGGGGAATACCGGGGAATACCGGAATACAAAGCCCATGATACGAAAACGCCCGCTGCGGAAGTTGCAACGGGCGTTTTCGCGGAAAGAGATGATGAAAAAGAAAGGAAGTGGGGGATTACTTGCCGGCTGCAGCGAGGTAATCCGGGATCTGCTCCGGGTACTCCGGCCATGCGCCGTTCTGGGTGCATACGAAGGCGGAGGTGTTCACGGCCTTGCGGTGCGCTTCGACCAGGGAATCGCCCTGCAGGATGCGTGCGGTGAACGTGCCGGAGAAGGAGTCGCCTGCGCCAACGGTGTCGACTACTTCCACGCGCGCGGTGTCGACGGTGGAGACTTCGCCCTTCTTGGAGATGATGGTGGAGTAGGCGGCACCGGCGGTCAGGATCACGTAGTCGAGGTTGAACTTGTCCATGAACCAGTGGCATGCGTCTTCACCGGAGGTGCCGCGGATGTCGAACATGTCGCGCAGGAGCAGGAGCTCTTCGTCGTTGATCTTGAATACGGTGGCGTAGCCGAGCAGTTCTTCGATGAGTTCCTTGGAGTAGTGGTCGCCGCGCAGGTTGATGTCGAAGAACTTCATTGCTTCGGGCTTGGCGTGCTTGAGCAGTTCGGTGATGGTGGCATGGGATTCGGGGGAGCGCAGGGCCAGGGTGCCGTAGCAGATGGCGTCGGCCTGCTGCACGATGTCGATGAGCTGACGGGTGTAGAGGATGTGGTCCCATGCAACGCCCTTGATGATGGTGTACTCCGGGATGCCGTTGCGCAGTTCGACTTCGACGGTGGAGGTGGGCCATGCGTTGCGTTGGATGACGGCGTGGATGCCTGCCTTGGCGGTTTCGGCCAGCAGTTCGTCGCCGAGTTCGTCTTCGCCGACGGCGCTGATGGAGTAGCCTTCGGCGCCGTTCTTCATGGCGTGGTAGGCGAAGTTGACGGGGGCGCCGCCTGCGCGCTTGCCGGTGGGGAGCATGTCCCAGAGCAGTTCGCCGAGGGAGAGCACGATTGGCTTGGTCATGATGGGTTCCTTCCGTTGTGGTGGATTGTGGTGTTTTTCGCTAGTTGAAGCTGAAAAAATCTGATGGGTGGTCGAGCAGGTAGTTGATCGCCACGGCCGCTGCGCCTAGGACTGTGGCATCCGTGGGCATGGTGGTGAGCCGTATGGTGGTGGATTCGTAGATTTCCGGTATGGCTCGTTGCCTGACGGTTCGTTTGATTTCGTCGAGTAGGGGTTGGCCTGCTTCGGAGACGATGTCTCCGATGACGATGGTGTGCGGGTTGAATGTGTTGAAGATGATGAGGCAGCCGTAGCCGAGGTAGGTGCCGATGGTGCGGATCATGGCGAGTGCTGCTTCGTCGCCGTGGTGTGCGAGTGCGAAGAGTGCGCGGCATGCTTCGGTGTGGCTCATGCTGTCTGCACCGTTGACGATGGTGCCGTTGTCGATGAGCATTTGGTGGATGGCTGGGGTGGAGCAGTAGCGTTCCAGGCAGCCGATGTTGCCGCAGTCGCAGGGTTTGCCGTTGACGTCGATGGAGACGTGGCCGATTTCGGTGGCGGTGCCGAGGGCGCCGTTGATGATGCGTCCGTGGTCGATGACGCCGAGGCCTACGCCTTCGCCGACGAGGTAGTAGGCGAGGTTGGGTTCGCCGTTGCTGTTGGGGTCGAAGAGGGAGTTGGCGAGTACGCCTGCGCGGGCGTCTTGTTCGATGAAGACGGGGACGGTGAAGCTGTTGGCGAATTCGTCGATGAAGTTGATGGCGCGCCAGCCTTGCATGGAGGATACGACGGCGGTGTGGCCGTTGTTGCGCAGGTAGGGGCCGGGGACGGCCATGCCGATGGCCACGATGGTGGGGTCTTCGTGCAGGAGCTGTTCGATGGTGCTGTGCACGGTGGCGATGGTTTCGCCGATGGTGTCGTTTGATACGTAGGGGAGTGTGGTGAGGCTGGATTGGTTGCCGGTGAGGTCGAAGACGCCGATTTGTACGAGGGAGCGTGCGAATTTGACGCCGATGACGTGGAAGTGTGCTGTGTCGAGTGCCAGGCCGATGGAGCGACGGTTTTTCTTGCCGTCGAGGTCGCCGGTTTCTTCGATGGCGTGCGCTTCGATGAGTTGTGCGGTGATTTTGGTGATGGCTGCTGGGGTGAGGCCGAGGGCTGTGGCGATTTGCGCGCGTGAGCTGACGCCGTTGCGGTAGAGGTGTCGCATGATGCGGGAGCGGTTGGTTTCGGCGACTCCTGCCTGTGATGCTGTGTTGATGGTGGGGCTTGCCATGGCTGACACCTCCTTGGGTCTGTTCTCTCATCCTTGAATCTGAACTTGATTAAGATATTAACGCAGTTAACACAAAGATGCAAGCCAGACCCGCATGGCGTGTCGCTGGGCGGCGGCAATGCCGCTCCGATGGCGTCGTTTCATATTGTGGACGTTTCGTCAATGATGGCATATCGTGTCAAAACGTTGCAATGCCTTATAATCCGGCCGATTTCCGGCAGGCGTTCTCTTCAGGTGAAACGGCATAGAAACATTAGGTGGTTACGTTAGCCCACAGCCTGCGCCATTTAGGGCGGCGCGGGAGATAGAGAGAGGTATTCCTCATGAATGCTAAGAAGATTATGGCTGCCGCCGTATCCGTGGCCGCCATCGCATCGCTTGCCGCATGCGGCGGCGTAAAGGACGATGCCACGGCAGGCAATGCCATCACCATCGGCACCACCGACAAGATCACCAGCCTTGATCCGGCAGGCTCCTACGACAACGGCTCCTACGCCGCGCAGATTCAGGTATTCCCGTTCCTGTACGCACAGGACTACAACACTTCCGAGCTGAGCGCCGATATCGCCGCCGACGACGGCACCTGGAACTCCGACGGCACCCAGTTCACCGTCAAGCTGAAGTCCGGTCTGAAATTCGCCAACGGCCACGACCTGACCTCCTCCGATGTGAAGTTCTCCTTCGACCGCGTCAAGAAGATCAACGACGAGAACGGTCCGTCATCGCTGCTCGCCAACATCACCGACGTCAAGGCCAAGGACGACACCACCGTGGTGTTCACCGATTCCGTGCCGTACGACGTCACCCTCAAGCAGGTGCTGTCCTCCCCGGCCGGCCCGATCGTCGATGAGGAGTCCTTCTCCGACAGCAAGCTGACCGACGCCGACACCATCGTCAAGGACAACGCCTTCGCCGGTCCGTACAAGCTGACCTCCTTCAAGCTCAACGAGGCCCTGGCCTATGCCAAGAACGACTCCTACAAGGGTCTGACCCCGGCCAAGAACGATGCCGTGCAGGTCAAGTACTATGCCGACGCGTCCAACCTGAAGATGGCCGTGCAGCAGGGGCAGATCGACGTGGCCTACCGCTCCCTGACCCCGACCGACATCTCCGACCTGTCCAAGGACAAGAAGGTCAAGGTCGTCACCGGCCCGGGCGGCGAAGAGCGCTTCCTCACCTTCAACTTCAGGATCCAGCCCTACGGCGAGAAGACCAGCGAGCCGAACGCAGCCAAGGCCAAGGCCGTGCGCCAGGCCGTCGCCAACCTCATCGACCGCGACGAGCTGGCCTCCAAGGTCTACAAGAATACCTACACCCCGATGTACTCCTTCATCCCGGACGGCCTGACCTCCCACTCCGACACCCTGAAGAGCGCCTATGGCGACGGCAACGGCAAGCCCAGCACCGACAAGGCCAAGAAGGTGCTCTCCGACGCCGGCGTGAAGACCCCGGTCGACCTCAAGCTGCAGTACAACCCGGATCACTACGGCTCCAGCTCCGCCGACGAGTACGCCGCCATCAAGTCCCAGCTGGAATCCAGCGGTCTGTTCAAGGTCGATCTGCAGTCCACCGAATGGACCCAGTTCAACAAGGACCGTGTGGTCACCGAGGATTCCGACGGCTCCTACCCGGTCTACCAGCTCGGCTGGTTCCCGGACTACTCCGACCCGGACAACTATCTGTCCCCGTTCTTCCGTGACGGCAACTTCGTCAACAACGGCTACTCCAACAAGGAGATCAACGATCTGATCGTCAAGCAGGCCGGCGAGAAGGACGAGTCCGTCCGCGAGAACCTCCTGAAGGAGATTCAGGAGAAGGAAACCGACGATCTGTCCACCATCCCGCTGCTGCAGGGTGCGCAGACCGCCGTGACCGGCACCAGCGTGAAGGGCGTTGTGCTCGACGCATCCTTCCGCTTCCGCTACGCCTCCATCACCAAGTGATCGAACGGCTTCGCCCGGTCAAGCCGGGCGAAGCCATATTCCAAGCGGATGCCGTGGTGTCCCCGCAGGGTTCTGCGCCACAGCCCGCTGCCAGCGAAGCGAATGCTGGGAGACGAACAGCCTCTGCCCGTCTCCCAGCATTGTCGTAATCGCATAAACACATCGCACCATCCAATATTGGCCCTACATAAAGGAGCTTGAGCGTGTCAGCTACAGCAGCTCCGGCAACCGCCGACCAGGCAGGCAAGCCGAAAGAAGCCAAAAAGAACCGATTGTCAGGCGGATTCTTCCGTTTCGTCCTGACCAGGTTCCTGCTTATCATCCCAACCGTTTTCATTCTCGTCACCGTGGTGTTCTTCGTGATGCGCGCCACCGGCGACCCCATCTCCGCTGCGCTCGGCGGCCGACTCACCCCGCAGGAGCTGCAGGCGCGCATTCACGCGGCCGGCTACGACAAGCCGCTTATCGTGCAATACTTCGAGTATCTGGGCAATCTGCTGCACGGCAATCTCGGCACCACCATGACCGACAACCAGCCGGTCGTCTCCATTCTGGCGCGCTATGGCTCCGCCACCTTCGAACTGGCGTTCCTGGCGCTTATCGTGGCGCTTGTCGTCGGCATCGGGCTGGGTCGAGTCGCTGCCCGCAGGCGCGACCATGCCGCCGACGCCGGCATCCGTACCTTCGCCATTCTGTGCTACGCCACCCCGGTGTTCTTCCTTGGCCTGATCTTGAAGCTCATCTTCGCCATCTGGCTTAATGCGCTGCCCGCCTCCGGTCGTTCCTCGCTGGCCACCGAGATGCAGTTCTCCCGACTGGTTTCCCCCACGGGCTTCTACATCATCGATGCGCTGCAGCTCGGCGACATGAACGTGCTCGCCGACGTGCTGCGCCACGCGGTACTGCCGGCCCTGGCCCTGGGCCTGCTGACCGCAGGCGTGTTCATCCGCTTGGTACGCACCAACGTGATTTCCACCTTCAACTCCGGGTATGTGGAGGCCGCGCGATCCCGTGGCGTGTCCGAGAAGCGTCTGCTCAACAAGCATGCGTGGCGTCCGGCGCTTATCCCGATCATCACCGTGATGGGCATGCAGATCGCCATGATGCTCGCCGGCGCGGTGCTCACGGAAACCACCTTCGAATGGAAGGGGCTGGGCTTCATGCTGTCGCAGTACCTCAAGGCGCGTGACTTCGTGGCCGTGCAGGGCATCGTGATCCTCATCGCCATCATCGTGGCCGTCGTCAACTTCATCGTCGACGTGATCGCCGCGCTCATCGACCCGAGAGTGAGGTACTGACATGGCTCAGGCAAATGCAACTAAAACCGCCATCTCCGGCGACGAACGCCTCGGGAATCTCCGGCTGCGCAGAAAGTCGGCCTGGGCGAAGCTGCCGATCGTCAAACAGCTGCGTGTCGCGGTCGGCTGGCAGAAGGGCATGCTCGTCACCGACGCGGGCTTGAAGGCCGTGCTGACCATCGTGCTCCAGCAGCCCATCATGATGATGGGCATCACCATCGTCACCGGTCTGGTGCTGTGCGCGTTCTTCCTGATCGTCGCGCTGTTCGCGCCGGCCATCGCCCCTTACGGGCATGCGCAGATCAAGGACGCCAGCGGCTCGTTCCCCGCACAGGCGGCACCTTCGGCCAAGCACATCTGGGGCACCACGGCAGGCGGCTTCGACGTGTTCAGCCGTGTGGTCTGGGGTACCAGAACCGCCATCATCGCCATCATCGTGGCCGTGCTGCTGTCCATCTTCGCGGGTGTGCTGCTCGGTCTGGTATCCGGCTACTTCGGCGGCTGGGTTGATCGCGTGCTGGTGATGATCGCCGACGCCATCTACTCCTTCCCGTCGCTGTTGCTCGCCATCCTTATGGCCATCATGATCTCCCACGGCCAGTCGGGACTGTGGAGCGGCATCCTCGCTTCGGGCATCTCCATCACCGTGGTGTACATTCCGCAGTATTTCCGTACAATCCGCGCCGAAGTGATCCGCATCAAGGAATCCGCGTACATCGAATCCGCCCGTGTGGTGGGCGCCTCCACATGGCGCATCATGACCAAGCATCTGTTCAAGAACTCCACACGAACCCTGCCTGTGATCCTGACGCTGAACTCGTCCGAAGCCATCCTGACGCTGGCCGGCCTGGGCTTCCTAGGCTTCGGCATCGAACCGACCGCGGCCGCCGAATGGGGCTACGATCTCAACCGTTCCGTGTCCGACGTGACGGCAGGTATCTGGTGGACCGCCGTGTTCCCGGGTCTGGCCATCGTGCTTGTCGTGCTCGGCATCACGCTGGTCGGCGAATCGCTCAACGATCTTGCCGATCCGCGCCTGCGCGCACGCAAGTCCGCGGGCGAGGTCGTCGGCTCGATCGAAGACACCTCCGTCGACAAGAAGGAAAACATTTCCGCACGCAACGAGGTCATCGCCGAACTGGACGCGGCCGGCAACCCGATCGCGGCAAAGCCGGTGGCGACCGTCACCGACCTTGACGAGGCATTCCGTGCTTCGGAATGGACCGGCGAAGGCGATACGGGCAACAGGGGAGAGGAGTGAACGCCATGACACAACAGGCGCAACACACGCAGCACAATGCCCAGCAGGGCGATCTCGCCAATATCAAGGACCTGTCGGTCTCCTTCATGACAGATGCCGGCTCGATCAAGGCAGTCGAGGATGTGAACTTCACCATTCCGCGCAAGACCGTGGTCGGCGTGGTCGGCGAATCCGGTTCCGGCAAATCCGTGACCGCGCGTTCCATCATCAAGCTGCTGCCCGAAACCGCCACCACCTCCGGCGCGATATACCTGTCGAACCGTGAGGATACCGGCACGCTCGACGTGCTGTCGCTGTCCGGAGAGCAGCTGCGCACGATGCGCGGCAGCCAGGCGGCCATGGTATTCCAGGAGCCGAACTCGGTGCTCAATCCGGTGTATACCATCGGCTGGCAGATCGAGGAAGGCCTGCGCGCCCACGGTATGAAGGACAAGAAGGAGCTTCGCGCCAAGGCCATCGACATTCTGAAGAGAGTCGGCATCCCGGACGCCGAAACCCGTGTGGACTATTATCCGCATCAGTTCTCCGGCGGTCAGAAGCAGCGCATCGTCATCGCCATGGCGTTGGTGCTGAACCCCGGTCTGATCCTGGCCGATGAGCCGACCACCGCGCTGGACGTGACGGTCCAGGCCGAAATCCTCGACCTGCTGCGTCTGGCACGCGACGAATTCGGCGCATCGGTGCTCATCATCACCCACAACATGGGCGTGGTCGCCGACATCGCCGACGAAGTCGTGGTGATGTACCGCGGCCACGTGGTCGAGCAAGGGCCCGTGGAACAGATCTTCTACAAGCCGCAGCACGAGTACACGCAGCGTCTGTTGGCCGCCGTGCCGCGCATCGGGCAGCATCTCGTGGTGCGGGACCGCAAAGGCAATCCGATCGAACGCAAAACCGACTGGCATGACGAACCGCTCGCCGTCAAGGCGCGAAATCTGAGCATCACCTACCCCGGCCACCTTATGCAGCCCGACTTCAAGGCTGTGGACGGCATCGACTTCGAGATTCACCGTTCCGAAGTGCTCGGCCTGGTGGGCGAATCCGGTTCCGGCAAGTCGACCACGGGCCGTGCCATCGCCGGCCTGCAGAAGGTCACCGGCGGTTCGCTCAACGTGCTGGGCGTGGAGATGAACGGCGTGAAGGAGCGCGATTTCAAGGCCAAACGCGCCGACATCGGATTCGTGTTCCAGGACCCGGGATCCTCGTTCGACCCGCTGATGACCATCGCCGAGAACGTGGCGGAACCCCTGCTGGTGCACCACAAGTTCGGTTCCGTAGCCGAGGCGAAGAACTATGTGGGCGATTTGCTGGAAATGGTGCAGCTGCCGCGCGTGTACATGGACCGTTACCCGCATGAGCTTTCCGGCGGCCAGCGCCAGCGCGCCTCCCTGGCGCGAGGATTGGCGCTGAAGCCGAGTCTGCTCATCGCCGATGAGCCGACTTCCGCATTGGACGTGTCGGTGCAGGCCAAGGTACTTGAACTGTTCAAGAGACTGCAGGTCGAAATCGGTTTCGCCTGCCTGTTCATCACGCACGACCTGGCCGTGGTGGACATGCTTGCCGACCGCATCATGGTGATGCACAAGGGCAAGATCGTGGAGCACGGCGATGCGGACGACATCATCGAACGCCCGCAGAACCCCTACACGCAGAAGCTGCTGGCCTCGCTGCCGCTGCCCGACCCGGTCAAGCAGCGCGAGCATCGCGCCAAGCTGCATGACCTGCTTGCCGCCCAGCGGTAGGCGGATCGGCCGCGTAACAGCAAGTCGAATACCACAACGGCGTTTCCGATGGTCATTCCATCGGAAACGCCGTTGTGGCATATATCAGGCCATTATTGTTTGGCCAATAACCATGCTGCGGTTGTGCCGCCCGTACTTCATGCGGGGCGGCGCAACCGTCAATCAGCGGATCGTGCCACGGAAGGCGAACTGGGCGTGAGCGTCTCCGTCCGCCTTGCGCCTGAGATAGTCATGCACGTAGCCCATGCGCTCCACCGTAGTGGCGGCCAGCGGCTCGGGCAACGCGTCAGGGGAGAACCATCCCACCTCAAGACTTTCGTCATCGCCCACGAACGGTTCCGTGTTGCCGTTCGGATCGGGCCTGCACAGGAACAGGTGATCCATGTACATGGTGTTGTCGCCGTTCGCATAGGTGAGGACCTTCCGCGACGATTTCACCGACACCAGATCGGTGACGATCACGTCGACGCCGGTCTCCTCCTTGACCTCGCGGGCCACGGTGTCGGCCGGCTCCTCGCCAGGCTCGTTGATGCCGTACACCATGGCCCATTCGCCGGTATCGGAGCGCCTGCCCAGCAGCACGCGGCCCTGGGCGTCCTGCACATAGCCGGACACGCCCATGAGCCACAATAGATCGTGGTCTATTTTCCTGCGTAGGTCGAGAATGAACTGCGGCGTGGTCATATCAGGCCTTGCGCCCCTTGGCGGCCATATCGGCCATCCATTCCTCGACATCGTCGATCTGCTTCGGAATGCCGGCGGACAGCCATTCCGGGCCATGCTCGGTCATGAGCACATCATCCTCGATACGAATGCCGATGCCACGGTACTCCGGCGGAATCAGCAGATCGTCCGCACGGAAGTACAGGCCGGGCTCGATGGTGAAGATCATGCCCGGGCGGATTTCGGCACCCTGATACGACTCGAAGCGTGCCTGCGCGCAATCATGCACATCCAGGCCCAGATGGTGGGCCACGCCGCAGGCGAGCCAACGGCGATGCTGCTGGCCTTCGGGGGAGAGCGATTCCTCCACGCTCACCGGCAACAGACCCCACTCGTGCAGCCTCTCGGCAATCACGCGCATGCAGGCGTGATGGATGTCGCTATACGTGGCACCCACCTTCGCGGCTTCGAAACCGGCCTGCTGGGAATCAAGCACGGCCTGGTACAGGCGCTTCTGCAGATCGGTGAACCTGCCGTTCGTCGGGAAGGTGCGGGTGATGTCGGCGGTATACAGGGAATCGACCTCCACACCGGCGTCCACCAGCAGCAGGTCGCCGTTCCTCACCACGCCGGTATTACGCATCCAATGCAGAATCGGGGCGTGCGGGCCGGAGGCGACGATCGAATCGTAACCGACCGTATTGCCCAGTTCGCGGGACACGGAATTGAACGCGCCTTCCAGAACACGTTCGCTGCGCGGCTTGTCAAGCGCCTCCGGCAGCGTGGCCAGCAGACGGTCGAAGCCCGCCTTGGTGGCGCTGATGGTCTTGCGCATCTCGCCCACCTCATAGGAATCCTTGCACATGCGGGCCTCGGAGGTGAACTCGCGCAGCTTGTCGTCATCCGCCGCATTGGCATCGGGATCGGCGAACCCGTTGACCTTGCGCACCTCGTTCACCAGCGCGGTGATCTGCGGATCGGTCTCGCTCACAACGCGTACGCGTACGGCGCCGGCCTCGGTGCCGACATCCTTGCTCAGCGCATCGGCCAGCTGCGCGATGTCATGCGTTTCGATGCCGGTCATCGCCTGCATCTCCACCAGGCCGGCGCGCGGGCCCACCCAGTATTCGCCGTAATGCGCGTTCATGAAGAAATCGGCGGTGGAATTGTCGGCGCGCGGTGCCACGAACAGTTCCGGCACATGGGTCGCTCCGGCCTTCGCCTCGGGCGAATCCGGGTCGACGGGGTTGAGCACCAGCACGGCGCCTGCCTCATAGTCGGTTCCAAGACCCGTGTAATACGCGAACGTGCTGTCCGGGCGGAACATGTAGTCGCAGTCGTTGTTGCGCACCTTCGGCTGGCCGGCCGGAATCACCAGGCGCTCGCCGGCGAAGGCCTTGCCGAGCGTCGCACGGCGGGCGGGGGTGAACTTGGAGGATTCCAACGGCTTGATATCCGGATCCTCGTCGGCCCAGCCGGACTTCATGAATTCGCGGAACGCGTCGGAATTCGGGCGCAGCGACCGATTGTTCACACGGTCGGCCATGGCCTGATCGTCGCCCGGCGCGGCGGCACGCTCCTGCGCCTCGTATTCCTTGTCCTTTTCGGTGATCACTTCACCCATACTCGCTCCTTGGTCATCCTTGGAATTGTGATGTTGTGCTGCCCGCGCCGCGCACGGGCCTTGTTTTCGAAAGGCCCAGCGGCACTACCGTCCCATCGTAGTCCACCACGCAGCGGCATACGGGGTGTTTTCCAAGGCGGCCGCATTCAGTCCGGAACGCAATGCCACTCGGCTCGTAAAGTGCAATAGAATATGAAAGGTTTGTACGTATTGAGAGGAAGTCATGTCTTTCGAGCATCCGAACAGAAACAGCGAATCCATTCACGACGTGGAACGCGATATCATGAGCCGCCCGCCGGAGCACAACACCACCAACCTTGACCTTGACCGCATGAACCTCATGCTGGACGTGCTGGGGCACCCGGAGCAGTCCTTCCGCGTGATCCACATCACCGGCACCAACGGCAAGGGATCCACGGCGCGCATGGCCGAGGCCATCTGCCGTGCATATGGCCTGCGTACCGGCCTGTACACCTCTCCGCACCTGGAGAAGGTGAACGAGCGCATCGCCATCGACGGCCAGGAGCTCAGCGACGACGATTTCATCGACGCATGGGACCAGATCAAGGATTATGTCGCGCTGGTGGACGCCAAGATGGAGCAGCAGGGCAAGCCCCGCATGAGCTTCTTCGAAGTGCTCACCGCCATGGCGATCTGGAAGTTCGCCGACGCGCCGGTCGATGTGGCGATCGTGGAGGTCGGCATGGGCGGCGCGTGGGACGCCACGAACGTGCTGAACGCCGACGCGGCCATCATCGGGCCGATCGATATGGACCATATGAAATGGCTGGGAGACACCGTCGAACAGATCGCCGAGGAGAAAGTCGGCATCATCAAGCCCGGTTGCACGGCGGTGATCGGCCGCCAGCCGCATGAGGACGATGTCATGCCGATCATCGAGGAGGCCGCGGAACGCAATCACGCCACACTGGTACGTGACGGCTATGAGATGACGGTAAGCGATCGTCTGCCGGCTGTCGGCGGCCAGGTGGCCACGCTGAACACGCCGCTGGGCACCTACACCGAAGTGCCCATCGCCAAATTCGGCGAACATCAGGCGCATAACGCGCTCGCCGCGCTCGCCGCATGCGAGGCCGTGATCCCCACGTCGGGCGCATTGGATGGCGATCTGGTGGCCGAGGCGTTGAGCGGCGTCAAGATTCCGGGCCGTATCGAACAGATTCGCACCTCGCCGACCATCATCCTCGACGGCGGGCATAACATCAATGCCGCGGAATCGTTGAGGGCAGCGATCGAAGAGAACTACAGCTTCGAACAGTTGGTCGGCGTGGTGGCCATGATGGCCGACAAGCAGGTCGAACAGTACCTGGGTGTTCTCGAACCGGTGCTCAGCCAGATCGTGGTGACCGAGAACTCATGGCGTGATCGCGTGATGCCGGCCGACGAGCTGGAGAAGATCGCCATCGACGTGTTCGGTGCCGATCGTGTGATCAAGGAGCCGAATCTGCCGGATGCCATCCAGACCGCCGTCAATCTGGTCGATGCCGACGATGAGCTGGGCGTGGGGTACGGCCATGGCGTGCTGATCTGCGGCAGCTTCGTCACCGCCGGCGACGCGCGTGCCATGCTGAAGGAACATGCCAGCCCTGTTATGGAGAAGGCCATGAGCATCCACCAGGCCACCGTCGAACCGGACGAGCGCAATGATGCCGAAGACACCGTAGACAACGGTGTGGAAGGTGTTGACGGCGAGCAGTCGGCCGAAGAGTGAAGCGTGGAAGCGTAGACGGGCGATAGCCGCGGAAGGCGGATATGCGAAGACCGGGCGCGAACAGCGGTTATGCTGTGCGCGCCCGGTCTTCCTTTTGCCTATGCGATGCGTGCGTGTGGCGTGTGGACGGCTGCCAGACTAGCTGCGCAGCGCCTTGGCACGCTCCACGGTCACGTCCACCAGCACGGCCTGCGCGTCGATGACGGGCAACTGGGGCAGTGGGAACGCCTCGTTGAGCACGCTCAGCTCGGTGCACCCGAGGATCAGCGCATCGCAGGCGCATGGTCCGGCAGGGTCGAGCATGTCGCGCAGCACGGATTCATACCGGTTGAGACTCAACTCGCCGTTGCCTTTCACATCGTCGTAGATCAGCGAGGTGATGCGGGCCTGCAACGCGTCGTCCGGCTCCACGAAGGTATATCCGGCTTCCTCGACAGCATGCTTGTACACGCCCGAAGCGCGCGACCCCACCGTGCCAAGGAAGCCGACGCGCGTGGTACGGCCTGCCGGGTACAGCTGCGACAGACGCTTCACGGCTTCGCGCGGCATATGCAGGATCGGCACGTCGGTAAGCGCCTGGAAGCGGTCGTGGAAATAATGCGCGGTATTGCAGGTCAGCACGATGAAGCTTGCGCCCATCGCGGAAGCCTTGTCGATATCGTCCGCGATGACGGGGAACGGGTCGTCATCCGACTCGCCGACGATGAACGCGGTACGGTCGGGAACGGATGCGTCGTTGAACACCACATAGTCCAGGTACTCCTGATCGCTATGCGCATGCGTGGCGGCGTTGACCAGGCGGATATAGCTTTCCGTGGCCAGCGTGCCCATGCCGCCCAAAACGGCAAAGAACGGTCGTTTCACTTCAATTCGCCCTTCTTGGTGAAGTATTTGGCGTAGCTCTTCTTGTAGATAGAGAACATGTGGCGGATCATGGCCCAGCGCAACGGGTTCATATCCTTGGAATACTCCAGCGTGGTGCCCCAGTCGCCGGAGGCGAGCATCCTGCGACCGGCCTCCTTGTCGGGGCCTTCGGCCACATAATCCAGGAAGATCGACTTCGGGATCTCGAGCCACAGCTTGGAGCCGCGGCCGAACAGCGTGTTGCCGTCGAACGGGGTGTCCTCCACCAGGTCGTCGACGAAGTACTTGGCCAGATTGAAGCCGTTCAACGTCACGAAATAGCTGGAACGCCCCTGGCGCAGATTGATCTCGAACAGTTTGTATTCGCCGTCGCGCTCGTCGTACTTCATATCGAAGTTCGCCACGCCCTCATAGCCGATATCCTCAAGGAACGCCTTGATACGGCGGAACACGCCCTCGTTGTAGTCGGGCAGGATGGCCGCGTAGTTGCCGGCGGCGACGGGGGAGGGGTCCTCCAGCAGCGGGTGGCCGAGGAACATCATGCGCACGCGGTGATGCTGATCCACATACGCGTTGAGCACGCGCATGCGCGAATCGTCGCCCGGAATGAAGTCCTGAATCACCATTTCCGAGGTATAGCCTGCGGCATAGGCGCGCTTGATGATCGTCTCCAGTTCGGCCGGATCGTTGAAGATATAGGCTTTGCGGCGGCCCTCGAAGTCGATGTTCAGCCATTCCACGGAATTGGCGGGCTTCATGGCCACCGGGTAGCTGAACGGTAGATTCCGGTATTCGCCGGCCTTGACCTCATCGGCGGTGACGGTCTTCGTCTTCGGGTGGGGAAGATCGTACTGCTCGCAGATCTGATAGAACGTGGATTTGTACGCCAGACGGCGCGACAGGTTGATATCCAGCGTGTTGTAGACGAAATACTTGCGCAGATCGTCGCCGCACTGGCTGAGCAGATTCGCATACACATCGCCGCAGGGGATGAGCAGCAGCACGCGATCCGGGTCCTCGGCCTTCATGCGTTTGCCCAGGTCGAGCATGAAATCGCGGAAGGTTACGAAGTTGTTGAAATCGTCGACAATATGCACATTGACGATCTTGCTGAATTTCGTAGGGCTGAGCTGGAAATACGCGTATGCGTCGGAGACGATGCCGTACTCTTCGTGGAACGCCCTGGCCATGCCGTACACGTTGATATCGCTGCCAAGCAGAATCGGTTGGAATCTTGTCATGAATGTCACCTTACCTATGTTCTTGCCCATTGTTCTTGCCCATGTCGTGCGGTCGCATCGATTATTCGCCCAGCACGCGGCGCACGACGACGCTATCGCCCTCGTACGGCACCGGCTTGCCGTTGATGATGTTACGCGTCTCATCGCCCTTGCCGATGACCAACACGACGTTGAACCGGTCGTTATGCTCGCGGGCGTCGGCGATGGCCTTGGCGACGGCATCCTCACGGGGCATGACGATCTGCGTCTGCGCCGCGGGGTCGGTCACATACGATTGCATCTGCCGTGCGATATCGGTCGGATCTTCGAAATTGGGGTCGTCAAGCGTGAAGATGAAGGATTCCACGCGTCCGAGCGCACCCTTGACGATGCCCTCGCGCCGGTCGATCGCCTTGCCGCCCGTCGTTCCGGATACCAGGGTGATGCGCGGATTGCGCTCGCCGTAGACGCGTTCGATCTCATCGACCAGCGATTTGACGGAAATATAGTTGTGCGCGAAATCGACATAGACCAGCAGATTGTCGCCGCCCCTGATACGCTCCATGCGACCGGGCACCTGCACGTTCTGCACGGCGTGCATGGCCTGACTGCTTGCCGTCACGCCCGCCCTGTGCGCGATGGCGATGGCCGCTGCGGCGTTGACGATATTGAACTCGCCGGTCATGTCCAACGCCATGGGCTCCAGCGTGACGCTGCGCTCGCCGTCGCTGATGGTGGCGATGAAGCCTTCCTTGTTGTTTGGGTCGAGCCGTGTGACGACCTGTGCGTCGCCCTCCATGGCGAATTCGGTGACGTCGATGCCGGCCGCCTTGGCGTCTTCGCGTAGCAGATCATGGTGGTCGCAATCGGCGCCGAGCACCAGTGCGCGGCTGTTGGCGATGATCTGCCGCTTGCAATGGAAATAATCCTCGAACGTGGGGTGTTCGATCGGGCTGATGTGGTCCGGCGAGATGTTGAGGAATGCGGCCACGTCGAAGGTGAGGCCGTATACGCGGTTGACCTTGTAGGCCTGGGAGCTGACCTCCATGACCAGGTATTTCATGCCGTTATCCACGGCCTGGCGCATCATGCGGAACGCGTCGAGCGACTCGGGCGTGGTGAGTTTGGATGGCAGCATGGTGTGCCCGTCAAGGCAAAGATTCACCGAGGAGAACAACGCGCACCTGCCTTGGGAGTACTCGTTGAGAATGGCTTGGGCGAGGAACGCGGTGGTGGTTTTGCCCTTGGTGCCGGTGATGCCCACCACGGTCAGCTCGTGTTGCGGCAAGCCATAGAACGAAGCGGAAAGCAGGCTCATGGCCTTATGCACGTCGTTGACGATAACGCCGATGGCATGGGTGCGGTCGGAATGATCCTCTTCGGCCACGTAGGCGTACAGTCCCTTGGTGTCGATGCCATCGAGGAATTCCGGCTTGAACCGTCCCTTGACGAACAGCATCGTCCCCTGCGACACCTTGCGCGTGTCGTAGGTGATGGTGGGGATCGGGGTGTTTGCTCCGGGCAGATCCGCCACATCAAGGGTCCAGCGGTCGGGTGTGATGATCTCGCGGAGTAGATGATGCCGCTTCAGCAGCTCGACCGCACTGAACAGGGTGAACGATACGTTCGTGAATGCCATAGGGGAATCGCTTCGACTTTCCTTCGGAAACAGAATCCCCACCATCGTACCCCAGCGGTTATTGCAACAGCCGCTCCACTACACAATCATCACCTTCGTAGGGCACATGCCTGTTGAGGTCCTTGATCCAACGTTCATGCCCTTTGCCGATGACCAGCACCACATCGGTGCGATCCTTGTCCTCCTGCGCCTCATGCAATGCCGAGGCGATCGCCTGCGTACGGTCGATGATCGTATCGGACGTCACATGGCTGTTGGAGACATGATCGGCCATATCGCGGCAGATGTCCTCATACGGTTCGGTGTCGGTGTCTTCCGCGGTGAACACGAAACGGCTGATACGGTCCTGTGCGGCCTTGACGATGCCCTCACGCCGGTCGATCGCCTTGTTGCCGGCCGATCCGGCGACCAGGGTGATGCGCGGGTTTCGCTCGCCGTAGCGGGTCGACACGTAATCGAGCAGCTTGACCACGGAATCGTAGTTGTGCGCGTAATCGACGATGGCGATGGTGCTGGTGCGTTCATCGCGGTACTGCATCATGCGCCCCGGCACCTTGGTGTGCTCCAATGCGCGCAACGCCTCGCAATCGGCGGGCACGCCGGCGGCATGGGCGATGGCGATCGCGGCCAGGGCGTTCTTGTAATTGAAATCCCCATCGAGATCAAGGCTGAATTCGCCCAGGTCGTTGCCGTCCAGGCGCATCCGGTAGGCGCGGTGCGTGCCGTCCGCAGGCCATGCGCAGGTCTGGTCGTCGGCTCCGTCCCGGGGCATGTCGTCGAGCACGCCGAATTCGCTGACCGGCACCTGATGTACGGCGGCGTCCTCGCGCAGCAGCCCGATATGCCTGCACTCCGAGCCGAGCACCAGCGTGCGGCTGTTGGCGATGATCTGCCGCTTGCAATGGAAATAATCCTCGAACGTGGGGTGTTCGATCGGGCTGATGTGGTCCGGCGAGATGTTGAGGAATGCGGCCACGTCGAAGGTGAGGCCGTATACGCGGTTGACCTTGTAGGCCTGGGAGCTGACCTCCATGACCAGGTATTTCATGCCGTTATCCACGGCCTGGCGCATCATGCGGAACGAATCGAGCGATTCGGGCGTGGTGAGGTCCGATTCGGCATAGGTGTGGCCGTCAAGGCAGTTGTCGACCGAGGAGAACAGGGCGCAGCGTCCGGCACTGTACGTATTGAGGATGGACTGGGTGAAATAGGCGGTGGTTGTTTTGCCTTTGGTGCCGGTGATGCCGATTACGGTGAGGTCCCGCTCCGGGTGGTCGTAGAACGCGGCGGCAAGCAGGCTTAATGCCTTGCGTGCGTCGTTGACAATCAGACCGGGTTTGGTGGTGTGGGAGGAAAGGTCGCTTTCCGCAACATAGGCGGCCAGGCCGCGCTCTTCGGTGCCGTCGAGGAATTCCGGCCTGAACCGTCCCTTGCATACCAGCAGGGTGTTGGGGGTGACGGTTCTGGTGTCATAGGTGAGGCTCGTGAAGGGAGTGTCGACGCCGTCGATATGCGCGGTGTCAAGCTGCCAGCTGTCTCCATTGATTATCTCTCTGAGCAGATTATGCTCAGAGAGAACAGCGGCGGCGGAGTTAAGCGTCAAAGTCATAGGTGTCCTTTTGCAGAGTCTTTCCGCCCTTTATTGTGATGGCGGAACCTGACAAAAAACTGAGGATTACAATGGATTTCGTGACGAATACTGACGGCGAAACCCTGACGCAGAAGCGAGAGCGCTTTGAACGGCTTGCCATGCCTGCGGTCGATGCGCTGTATCGTCAGGCGATGAAGCTGACCAACAACCCCGATGACGCGCAGGATCTGGTACAGGATACGTTCGAGAAGGGGTTCAAGGCGTTCGAGTCCTTCAAACCCGGAACGAACTTCGAAGCATGGATGACCACCATCGAACGTAACGCCTTCTTCAACCAATACGCCAAAGCCAAGCGCCGTCCGCAGCGTGCCAACGATTCCTCCGGTGAATACGACGACTGGGACATCTATTCCGCGTCCGGGCATTCGTCCGACGGGTTGAAATCCGCCGAGGAGGAATATCTTGACGCATTCGCGCCTGAAGAGATCATGGCGGCGCTCGCCAAGCTGTCGCCCGAGCGTCGCCAGGTGTTCATCGACGCTGCGATCGACGGTAAGTCATACAACCAGGTGGCCGAGGAACAGGGGGTGAAAATCGGTACGGTGATGAGCCGTTTGAACCGTGCCCGTACGCAGCTGAAACATGAGCTGGCCACATATGCGAGGGAACGGGGCTATCTTGCCGGTGCCTCTGCACGCAAAGCCCTGCCCCCAGCGAAGAGCACCGGCAAACCAGCGAAGAACGCCGGCAAACCGCAGATAGACAACGATAATACGAAGGAGTAGGAGAGAGAACCATGTGTTGTTGTTGTGAATCGCCTCAGCAAAGTGAAGCCCAGGGGGGCAGACGTCTGCCTGCCATCGAACGGCATATCTCCATCACCCGTGCCGGTACGGATGGTGTGGTGAGCCATACGGAGGTGCATATCACCGCCAGCGGCGGCGACTATTTCGCCTCCGGCGAGTATTTCGATCCCAGGGTGTGCTGTGATGCGCATGAGCGGGCGATGATCGACGCACTGCGCAGCTATCTGAGGCCGCAGGCCGCGCCCGCCTGCCTGGTGGCCCGTCTGAAGGCCACGCTTGATCGTTGCTGCGAGGAAGAAGACAGGTAACGCATCCCGGTGCTCCATGCGCCGTCCGATCTGCCGTGGGCGGTGCGATTCGCCGTGGGCCAGTGCGATTTGGCATGATTCGCGCGGCCGGCATGGCTGAATGGGCTTGCATGCCTGCTTGGCGGATACGGCTGGAGAAAAAACGAAACCCTCCCGAACCGTATGATTCGGGAGGGTTTCTACGTCTTTTCGACAGGATCAGGCGTTCGGGCGCTTGCCGTGGTTGGCGGCCTTCTTACGACGATCCTTGCGCTTACGTCCACGCATGCCCATGATTGGACTCCTTTTCAGTAATAAAAATAAGCCTTAGGCATTATGCCATGACCGATAGACCTTGGCAAATAACCGTTTCATTATCCAGTCGATCGCCGTGCCGGTCGGATCGGCGATCAGATCGACCGACCGGCACGTTCCGAGCGGCACGGTTTGGCGTGGCGTGGTGTATCAGGCCAGTTCCGCTCCCAGGAAGATCTTGGTGGTGCTGGTCTCGCCGGGCTTGATGGTGATGAGCTCGTTGCCGGTGTTGAAGGCGTTTGCGTAGGCGGTCTGCGGTTCCACGGCGGTGCCGGCCGGGTGCTTTTCCGCGGGGAAGCCGGTGCCGGTGCACACCTGGAAGGAGGTGATCGTCTCGTCGCCGCCGACGGTGACGGTCAATCCGTCGGGGCGGGTGAAGGTGGCGGTGGTCTTGCCGTCCGCATCATGCTCCACGTCGGTCCATGCGTCGTCGAAGGGCTGGTTGGTCAGCAGGGTCGGCTTGCGCAGATCATACTTGGTGCCGTCCACCGGTTCGGTGCCGGTCGGGATGAGGTTTTCGTTGACGGTCACATGCGTCTTGGCGGGGACCTGCAGGATGCACTGTGCGTTATGGCCGTCGATCTCATCGCCGTAGCCGTTGAAGCCGTTGTCCAGCCACGGGTGGAGCGCCACGGCCCACGGGGCGTTGATGTCGCCGTTGTTGGTCGCGCTGATGGTGACGGTCATGCCCTCATCGGTCAGTTCGTGTGTTGCGGTGACGGTGACGTCGAACGGGTAGCCCAGCAGGTACGGCGCGCGCCAGGACTGGGTGACGGAGGTCTCGGTGAGCGCTTCGAGCTTCCAGAACGAGCGGTAGCCGTAGCCGTGGATGGCGTTGTTGCGCTCATGCTCGTCGATGGGCAGTTCGTAGGTGACGCCTTCGAAGGTGTAGGTGCCTGCCTCGATACGGTTCGGGAACGGAATCAGCATCTGCCCCTGGCAGCAGGTGACGGGATCATCGGGACCGAGCGGGACGATGACGTTGCGGCCACGGTAGGTGAGCTTGCGCAGCGTTCCGCCGAGTTCGGTGACGACGGCCTTCCAATCGCCGCATGCGATCGAGTACTGCTGGCCGGTACGAGGGGAAAGGTTCTTTGCCATAATTCACACTCCCATAGTGTTGATGTACAACGGTTGTTACCGCTAACACATAATATTATACCTCTAGTGTAGCGCGATGGGAGCATGCATATGCGTTTCTAGTAAAACTTAGATTCGGCGCCGCTGCTCCTGTGGCTGTATCAATAGCGCATGGGCATGCGCAATCGCGGCCGGTCGGCTATGCTTGGGTGGGATTGTGCTGTGCAAAGGGAGGCAGGCGATATGGGCAAACGCATTATTCTGGCCGATCCGCGTGGGTTTTGCGCTGGCGTGGATAGGGCGATACTTACGGTGCAGACCATTGTGAAATCCGCCGGTTCCGGAGACAGCCACGACAGTCATGGTCTGCCGCCGGTGTATGTGCGTCGGCAGATCGTACACAACCGTCATGTGGTCGAGGAGCTCGCCTCGCAGGGCGCGGTGTTCGTCGAGGAGCTTGATGAGATTCCCGACGAAGCCGCTCGGGCGCATACGCCGGTGGTGTTCTCCGCGCACGGCGTCTCCCCATTGGTCAAGAACGAGGCGAAACGGCGCGGTCTGAACGTGATCGACGCCACCTGCCCGCTGGTGGGCAAGGTGCATCGCGAGGTGCTGCGTTTCGTGCGTGAGGGGTACGAGATCGTCTATATCGGGCATCTTGGCCATGACGAAGCCGTTGGCGTGGTGGGGGAGAGCCCGGAGCATGTGCATCTGATCGAGCATGAGGGCGATGTGGCCAAACTCGACTTCCAGCCGGAAACCAAACTGGTGTTGCTGACGCAGACCACGTTAAGCGTGGATGAGACCGCCGACACCATCGCGGCGTTGCGCGCGAGGTTCCCTTGGATTGAAATGCCGCCCAGCTCGGATATCTGCTATGCGACATCGAATCGCCAGGCGGCGGTCAAACTGGTTGCCGAACAATCCGATTGCGTGGTGATCGTGGGCTCGGCCAACTCCTCGAATTCCGTGCGATTGATGGAAGTGGGGCAGGAAGGGCTCGACGCCCGGTTCAGCGCCGCGGATGCTCCGGCGAAGACGGGGGCATGCGGTAAGGCGCATCGTGTGGACGATGCCAGCGAACTCGACCCGGCATGGTTCGAAGGCGTGGAGGCAGTGGGGGTTTCCTCGGGGGCATCCGTGCCGGAGATGTATGTGCAGGGCGTGATCGATGCGCTGCGGAAAGCGGGTGCGGGCGAGGGCAGCGTGGTTCGCATTGGCGACATGGAATTTG
>ERZ857629.1822-NODE-1822-length-21703-cov-6.854952_pt1 | contig 21703 bp, 17 predicted proteins | sample MGYA00519700_ERZ857629 | MGnify/ENA primary metagenome ERZ857629 (study PRJEB31778, sample SAMEA3449351) | human gut metagenome | biome: human gut; feature: human-associated habitat; material: faeces | place: United Kingdom | collected 2010/2012 ...
CGCGCCGACAATACTTGCAGGGTGACTTGCCGGGAAGATAGGTAATGCCAACACAATACAAAAGTCTCGCCAATAGGCGGGGCTTTTTTAAATCTCTGAGCAAGAAAACCTCAGATATCCACACAGCCGTGAGCAATCGCCCACGGCTGTGTTTTTTGCTTATTCCATGGAAACGATGATCTCCCCGTCGCCCTCTGGGCATAGGATCGGGGTCGCACCGTCCAGCTGGTAGGAGCAGCTGGCGGACCTGGGAGTGCCCGCATTTATCAATGCGACCTTGCAGGGCTTTTGGCCCTGGAGCTTGATGCGGTAGACGCCGCCCTGCCGGGATACCTGGGCGTGCAGCTCCGCCTGATTGTCCGGGGAGTAGACCACGGCCTGCGCCGTCGCACCGTCCTGGAGGGCGTAGACGTTCAGGGTCACGCCGTCGGCGTAGTCATACACCGCGTCGTCGTCCCGCGCACCCAGGGCAAGAATGCTGTTTTCCCTGGCATACAGGGGAATGCTCAGATAGCCGTGCTTCTCCCGGTACCATTTGCCGCCCTGGCGCGCCTCGCCGGTGAGGACGGATGTCCAGGTACCCGCGGGCAGATAATACTCCGCCATGCTCTGATCGTTGAAGATGGGGGCAACCAGCAGACTGTCGCCCAGGAAATACTGGTGGGCCAGGTAGTCGCAGCTGCGGTCGTCGGGGTACTCCAGCGCCATGGAGCGCATCATGGGCACGCCGGTCTGGTGGGTCTCGATGGCGCTGCGGTACAGATAGGGCATCAGGCGGGCCTTGAGCTTGGCAAAGAAGCGTACCACATCCACGGATTCCTCGTCGTAATTCCAGGGCACCCGGTAGGAGCTGGAGCCATGGAGCCGGGAATGGGTGCTGAGCAGGCCGAAGGCGCACCAGCGCTTGTATACATCCGCCGTAGACTGGCTTTCAAAGCCGCCAATGTCGTGGCTCCAGAAGCCGAAGCCGGAGGAGCACAGGCTCAGGCCGCCCCGCAGGCTCTCCTCCATCGGCTCGTAGTCCGACCAGCAGTCGCCGCCCCAGTGTACCGGGAACTTCTGCCCGCCGGCGGTGGCGGAGCGGGCAAAGAGGATGGCCTCCTTTTCGCCCTTTTTGGCGCTGATCACATCATGGACGGTCTGGTTGTAGAGATAGGTGTAGTAGTTGTGCATCTTCACCGGGTCGGAGCCATCGAAATACACGCAGTCCGTGGGGATCCGCTCGCCGAAGTCGGTCTTGAAGCAGTCCACGCCCATGTCCAGCAGCGCCTCCAGCTTGGAGCCGTACCAGGCCCGGGCCGCCGGGTTGGTGAAGTCCACAATGGCCATGCCCGGCTGCCACATATCCCACTGCCATACGTCGCCGTTGGGCCGCTTGAGGAAGTAGCCTCCCTCCACGCCCTCCCGGAAGATGGCGGATTCCTGGCCGATGTAGGGGTTGATCCATACGCAGATCTTCAGGCCCTTCTCCTTCAGCCGCTTCAGCATCCCCACGGGGTCGGGGAATACCCGGTGATCCCACAAAAAGTCGCACCAGGAGAATTCCTTCATCCAGAAGCAGTCGAAGTGGAATACCTTCAGCGGGATGCCACGCTCCAGCATGCCGTCCACAAAGGAGTTGACCGTCGCCTCGTCATAATTGGTGGTAAAGGAGGTGCTCAGCCACAGGCCGAAGGTCCAGGGCGCGGGCATGCCGGGCTTGCCGGTGATGTCGGTGTAGCGCACCAGCACATCCTTCATGGTGGGGCCGCCGATCAGGAAATAGTCCAGCCGCTCCCCCGGCACGGAGAAGCCCACCCGGCTGACCATCTCGGAGGCCACCTCAAAGGATACCCGTTCCGGGTGATTGACAAATACGCCGTAGCCCCGGTTGGACAGATAAAACGGAATGTTTTTGTAGGATTGCTCCGTGGAGGTGCCGCCGTCCTCATTCCAGATATCCACGTTCTGCCCGTTCTTGACGAACGCGCCGAACCGCTCGCCCAGGCCGTAGATCAGCTCACCCACCCCCAGGGTCAGCTGCTGACGCATGTAGGCATCCTCCGGCCCCCGGTCGTAGGCCGCGCCACGCCAGTCCGTTTTCATGTAAGCCAGGTCCCGGTACTGGGAGGCGGTGAGCTTCTTATCCCCCTGGAAGAAGGCGAAGGACGCATTGTCCTTGCGGATCTCGATGCGCAGCGTGCCGCTAGACACGGTGAGCAGTTCCTCGCTCTCCTGCGCCCGCAGCAAACCCCTCCGGGCCGGGGCAAGCTCAAATTTCGGCGTCCGCTCCCGCAGCCCCGCGTGGTGCCACACCTGCATGCGCAGCACCTCCGGGTACGGAGCGGAGATCTGAATGGTCAGATTCACGCCGCCCAGCGTATCTCCCCGGTGGTTGATCCGCCCGGTGGGGGTACAGACGGTGACGCTGTCCGCCTCGATCTTCGTGAAATAAACCTGCGCCGGTGAGAAGCACTCGCAGCCCTCCCGTTGCAGCCAACATCCGTTGCTGAATTTCATATGTATTCCTTCCCCTTTCCCGGAGGCCCGCATTGCACAGCCCCCCAAATCCGACGACTGCCGTTTTCAGGGATATTATACGGTATCTGCACCCAAAAGAATATTGGACAAATTGCACTCATTTTACGTTTATTTTTTGACGATCTGCCCGTTCAGGCTTGGCCCAATTTGGAAAGGATACATTTACAAATTCACGGAAAATGGATTTAAAGGAAGAAATGCCTTGAAGTTTTGCAGCTTTTACGGTACAATGGCTGCATGTATTCTCTGTATCGTTGATTCCACAGAAGCATGCGTTTGGACATGCTTTCTCTGTGTCTCCCGCAAGGTGCCAATCAGGGATACAGAATAAGAACGCTTGACGGAGATGGTAGATATGGGTGAAAAAAACGCGCCGCGCAGCATCCTGCGGGATCAGGCCGCGCGGGAGACATTGAAGCAGGTCTTTTTCTGGACGCTCGCCTTCGGGCTGGTGGCCCATGGGTATCGGTATTTCAACGCAAACTTCAATCATGATTCCCTGAGCTGCGTCTACGAGGCAAGCGGGAATTCCATGGTCGCCTTTGGACGGTTTATGCGCCCGATATATTGGCTCCTGCGGGGGCGGTTTGCGCTTCCCGCATTTGGCGGATTTCTTTCCTTGGTGTATTTGTGTGGCGCATCCTATCTCCTGGTGACCATTTTGGAGATTCAGAAGAAGGTGCTGATCGCCTTTACCTGTGGCTTGATGGTGGTCAACCCGTTTGTGGTCGCCATGAACGCAACGTTTGTGCATGATGTGGATGCCTATTGCCTTTCCCTGTTGTTGGCGCTGCTGGGCGTCTGGTCCTCACTGTACTGGAAGCATGGAAGGATATGGGCAGCCCCGCTTTATTTGTGTTCCCTGGGGCTTTACCCTGCCTATATCAGCGTGGCGATTTACCTTTTCCTGATCCTGGCTGTGCGGGAGCTGCTGCGCGGCAAAACGGTGAAAGAGGTCTATGGCCAGACCATCCTGCGCTTCTTGTCGATCATTGCCGGGCTGCTGCTGCTCCTGGTTTGCTCCAAGATCGCGCAGGCGGTGACCGGCGTAAGCGGAGCCACCTCCTATCAATCCATCTCCAATATTCCGGCATTGACGCCCCGCTCCATTCTGGAGCGGCTGGCAAACTGCCTGCTTTGCGAGGGAACCTGGCTGCTGTATCCTCCCGGAAACTCCAAGCATTTTCTGATCGCGGCCAACGTGTTCATGGTAGCGCTGGCAGTGATTAGCGGCGTCGGTACAATGCGCCGCCGGAAGCTGCGGGCGGCCTCTGTGTGGGGCATCGTAGTGGTAATCGCCGCCATGCCCTTTGGAATGAATCTGACCACGCTTATCGGGAATGTATACCACTGGCTCACCATGTTCCCCCTGAACCTTTCCTATCTGCTGGTACTGGTGCTGGTGCAGGAATACGGGCAGACGCATGAGACCGGGCCGACGGCAAAGCGCTGCGGTTGGGCGTGGGCGGTGCTGGCCGGGGTGCTGATTTTTGAAAACTGCCTGTATGCCAACGAGACATATCTAAAAAAAGAACTGGAGGACACGGCCACCCTGTCCACGTTCACCCGGATCATCGACCGCATGGAGCAGACCGAGGGCTTTGTCCCAGGGCAGACCCAGGTGGCTTTCGTCGGACAGATGCAAAACTCCGTTCTCTCCAACTCACGCCAGGGCTTTGAGATCCGTGGCCATGGAAACGACACCAATTTTGACGTGACCTATTACGAAAACATCGTCACCTACCTGACCTATTACCTGGGCTACCCCGTCACCTGTGTGGGTACACGGCAGGCTGCCGCACTGGGAGAAACCCCGGAGGTGCTGCAAATGCCCGCATTCCCCGCCGCCGGAAGTATAAAAATGGTGGACGACATTCTGGTAATCAAAATTTCGTAGTGCCGCCTGTCCGCAATGCCGCGCTCCTGGCGTCATCATCCACTGGACATTCCCCCCAATTTGTGGTATTCTATTTTCTGGGAAATAATCGCGTAAGTGGTCGCGCTTACGCGCAGGGAGGGTAATCGAATGAAAACGACACTGCTGATTATGGCGGCGGGGATTGGCTCCCGGTTTGGGGGCGGGGTGAAGCAGCTGGAGCCGGTGGGGCTGAACGATGAGATCATCATGGACTATTCCGTCCACGATGCCATCGCCGCCGGGTTTAACAAGCTGATTTTTGTGATCCGCAAGGACATTGAGGCGGATTTTCGGGAGCGCATCGGTGATCGGATCGAAGCGCTCTGCAACAGGCTGGGCGTGGAGGTACACTATGCCTTCCAGAGCATGGACGCGACCCCGGCGGGCTTTTCCGTGCCGGAGGGGCGTACAAAGCCCTGGGGCACCGGCCAGGCGGTGCTGGCGGCCAGGGAGCTGATCCATGAGCCGTTCATTGCCATCAACGCCGACGATTATTACGGCAAGGGAGCTTACCGGCAGCTGCACGACTGGCTGACCCGGCCCCACGCCGAAAACGCCATTGCCATGGCGGGCTTCGTTCTGGGCAATACCCTGTCCGACCACGGCAGCGTGACCCGGGGCATCTGCACCGTGGAGGACGGCCAGGTGACCAACGTGACGGAGACGAAGAACATTGTCAAGACCCCTCAGGGGGCCGAGACGGACGGCAGAGCCCTGGATCCCCGGAGCCTGGTATCCATGAACATGTGGGCGTTTCCCGCCGCGCCGGGGAAGGCTCCCTGGTTCCTGGAGGTGCTGGAGCATTCCTTCCGCACATTTTTCCGGGAGGAGGTGCCCGCCAATCCCATGAAGGCCGAGTACCTGCTGCCCATCCTCATCGGCGCGCTGCTGCGCCGGGGGGAGTGCACCGTGGAGGTCCTGCCCACCACCGACAAGTGGTTCGGCGTCACCTACAAGGAGGATAAGGACTTCGTGGTGCGCAGCTTCCGCGCTCTGATCGAGGCAGGGGAATACCGCCGGAATTTGTATGAAGATCTGTAAATAAAGCGATGCGCCGCACGGCCCTGTCTGGAGCCGTGCGGCGTTTTTGCGTTTTGAAAGGCGAAGTGCGGGCGGCTACCGTTCCTCCCGGAAATAGGACTGGCCCAGGCTTTCGGGGGGTTGATCCTCGCGCTTGTTGCGCATGCTGGTCATCACCAGGACGATCAGGGTCACCAGGTAGGGGAGCATCTTGTACAGCTCCTTCATGGCCATGTTGGAGCTGGGCAGGAACAGGTACAGAATGTACAGTCCGCCAAAGAGGATGGAGCTGAGGATGCCCACATTGGGCCGCCAGACGGTGAAGATCACCAGGGCGATGGCCAGCCAGCCCCGGTCGCCGAAGCCGTTGTTGGACCAGACGCCGTTGGCATAGTCCATCACGTAGTACAGGCCGCCCAGACCCGCGATCATGCTGCCGATGATGGTAGCGGCGTATTTATATTTGCCGATGTTGATGCCCGCGGCGTCCGCCGTGGCGGGATTCTCGCCCACGGCCCGCAGGTGCAGGCCCGTGCGGGTGTGACCCAGCACATAGGAGCTGAGCAGGGCAATGGCCACGGCCAGATAGGCCAGGAAGCCATAGGAGAACAGCAGCTGGCCCACCGCGCCGGTGGTCGAGGCGAAGGGCAAGGTGGTGCGGAAATAGCCGCTGGTGGCGGACAGAGCAATGGAAGGGACGTCCGCCCCCACGAGCTTGATGAGCGAGCCGCCGAAGAAATTGCCGAAGCCCACGCCGAAGGTGGTCATGGCCAGGCCGGTGACGTTCTGGTTCGCCCGCAGGGTGACGGTGAGGAAGCAGTACAGCGCGCCCATCAGCGCGGAGCCCAGCAGACAGCCCAGCATGGGGAAGAGAATGGCCAGGAACCAGTTCATATTCCCCTTTGCCGCCTGCTCATACAGGAACGCGCCGATCACGCCGCCGATGCCGCCCACATACATGATGCCGGGGATGCCCAGGTTCAGGTTGCCGGACTTTTCGGTGATGGTCTCGCCGGTGGAGCCGAACAGCAGCGGGATGCCCTGCATCACCGCGCGGGGAATAAAGGTAACAAGATCGAACATATTACGCTTCCTCCTTTCCGCCCGCCTTGCGCAGGGAGATCTTATAGTTGATGAAGAACTCGCAGCCGATGATGAAGAACAGGATGATGCCGGTGAGGATTTCGCCGAAGGAATCGTTCAGCTGGAACTGGGACGAGATCTCACTGGAGCCTTTGCCCAGAAACACCAGCAGCAGACTGGTGAAGATCATGCCGATGGGGTTGAATTTCGCCATCCAGGACACCATGACGGCGGTAAAGCCCCGGCCTCCGGCGGTGGAGGTGGAGATGGTGTGGCCGGAGCCGCCCACCAGCAGCAGGCCGGCCAGGCCGCAGAGCGCGCCGGACAGGGCCATGGTGCGGATGATGACCCGATCCACCTTGATGCCCACGTACCGGGCGGTGCGGACGGATTCACCCACCACGGAAATTTCATAGCCCTGCTTTGTCCAGTTCAGGTAGATGTACACCAGCCCCGTGAGGATGGCCACCACCAGAATGGTGAGCAGATGCTTCTGCCCGCCGATCACTGGCAGCCAGCCGGCCTGGGTGGACTGGTTGATGATGCCGATCTTGCCGGAGCCCTTGGGAACCTCCCACACGATGACGAAGAAGGCAACCAGCTGCGTCGCCACATAGTTCATCATCAGGGTGAACAGCGTCTCGTTGGTATTCCACTTTGCCTTGAAGAAGGCGGGGATCGCGCCCCAGATGCCGCCCGCTGCCAGGGCGGCAATGGTCATGATGGGGATGAGAATGTAATTGGGCACCTTGTCGCCCAGCAGGATCATGCAGGCCGCCGTGGCCAGGCCGCCCATCAGCACCTGCCCCTCGCCGCCCACGTTCCAGAATTTCATGCGGAAGGCGGGGGTGACCGCCAGGGAGACGCACAGCAGCAGGGAGAGATTTTGCAGAAGGTTCCAGATGCGGCGGCTGGTGCTGAAAGCGCCGTCCCACATGGTTTTGTAGATGGCAATGGGATTTTCGCCGGTCATGGCGGTGGTGACGAAGCCGCATACCACCAGCGCCAGCACAATGGCCGCAATGCGGATGCCCCAGGCGGCGAACCAGGGCAGCTCCTTGCGCTTGGAAAGGTGGAAGAGTTTCTGTTTCATGATTAGCCTCCTACCTTGGTCATCATCAGGCCCACCCGGTTCTTATCCGCCGGGGTGGGATGCTCCACCACGCCGCTGACCTTGCCGCCGCACAGTACCAGAATGCGGTCGCACAGCTCCAGCAGCACGTCCAGGTCCTCGCCCACGAATACCACGGCGACGCCCCGCTCCTTCTGCTTGGTCACAAGGTCATAGATGGCATAGGAGGAGTTGATATCCAGGCCGCGCACGGCGTAGGCCGTCAGCAGCACCGTGGGGGCGGAGGCGATCTCCCGGCCCACCAGCACCTTCTGCACGTTGCCGCCGGACAGGCGGCGCACCGGGGTGGATACGCTGGGGGTCACCACCTCCAGCTCGTCCACCACCTTCTGGGCCAGCTTCTTGGGCCGCTTGCGGTCGGTGAACAGGGAGTGGCCGCTGCGGAAGGAGCGCAGCATCATATTGTCCGTCAGGTCCATGTTGGCGACCAGGCCCATGCCCAGCCGGTCCTCGGGGACGAAGGAGAGGGTGACGCCCATGGAGGCGATTTCCAGCGGGTCCTTGCCCAGCAGGCTTTCCCGGCTGCCGTCGTCCTCCAGGTAGCAGATGGTGCCGTTCTCGGTTTTCTGCAATCCGGCGATGGCCTCCAGCAACTCCTTCTGGCCGCAGCCGGAGATACCGGCAATGCCCAGAATTTCGCCGGAGTTGGCGGTGAAGGAAACGTTATCCAGCTTCACGATGCCGTCGATGCTGCGCACCGTCAGACCCTCCACCTGGATGCGGGGCTTGGGGTCCACCGGGGCGGGCCGATGGATATTCAGGGTGACGGCGTGGCCCACCATCATGTTGGTCATTTCCTGAGCGTTGGTGTTCTTGGTCAGCATGTCGCCCACGAAGCGGCCCCGGTTCAGGATGGCCACCCGGTCGGACAGGGCCTCCACCTCGTGCATCTTGTGGGTGATGATGACAATGGCCTTGCCGCTGTCGCGCATGTTCCGCAGGACGTTGAAGAGCTTCTCCGTCTCCTGGGGGGCCAGCACGGCGGTGGGCTCGTCCAGGATCAGAATGTCCGCCCCGCGGTAGAGCACCTTGACGATCTCCACCGTCTGCTTCTGGGACACGGACATGTCGTAGATCTTCTGATCGGGATCCACGTCGAAGCCGTAGGCGTCGCAGATCTCCTGGATCTTCTTCCGTGCCTCCTTCAGGTTCAGCCGTCCGGGCAGGCCCAGCACGATGTTCTCGGCGGCGGTGAGCACGTCCACCAGCTTGAAGTGCTGGTGGATCATGCCGATGCCATGGTCAAAGGCATCCTTGGGAGAGGCAATGACCACCGGCTTGCCGTCGATGGTGATCTCGCCCTCGTCCGGGAAATAGATGCCGGAGAGCATGTTCATCAGCGTGGTCTTGCCGCTGCCATTTTCTCCCAGCAGGGCCAGAATCTCGCCCCGGTAAATGTCCAGCCACACCCGATCGTTGGCCAGCACCGAACCGAAGGCTTTTGTGATGTTGCGCATCTTTACGGCGGGCTCCTTGTCCCCCTGCGTCGGATGCATCACAGTCTGCTTCTCATTTTCCAAGGGCTTCACTCTCCAATGTTATTATTGTATCCCCCAAAGCGCCCCTGAAAGGGGAGCTGGCGCCGCAGCGGCTGAGGGGTTGCGGTAGATATTTACAGTTTTATTAAAGACTTGGGCGAATTCGTACAATCTCTCTTGGCTTCCCCCGGGGGTGTTGCAGAGCGCAGCGAATCTTTCAATAATAATGATTGCCAGTGGCAATCATACCCTGATTCAATAGCTGGCAGCCCGTAAGGGCTGACTGATGAGGGATGGCGTGCACCGAAAGTTTCATAAAGGGTTCAGTAAGTGGGGTCGGGTCCTTGTTTTATAAAAGCCGTTCTCCATGTGGTAAATGAATTTAAACAGAGAAAAGTGATCTGCAATAATCTTAGACTGACACCATTGGACGGAGTGCAAACAGTACTTAAGCTGTCGCCGTCCCTCATCAGTCTCGCTGGCGCTCGACAGCTTCCCCCCGGGGGAAGCCAAGGAGGCGGAAAACGAACACTTGAAAGCGGAGCGTGGGGCTTCGCTTTCAACTGCCCGTTTTCAACGGGAAAGGGGCAGCGCAGGGGTTGGACTGCGCTGCCCTTGGCAGTTGGATGGGAGAACCTTAGAAAGCGGTATCCAGCAGGTTGATGCCGTCGATCTGGAGGTTGAAGTAGGGAGCGGAGCGGAAGGTGGACTCGCAGAACGCGCCGTCGATGACGACCTCGGTGTCGCCCTCATAGGCGGGATCGGTGTCCACGTCGGCCATGTAGGTGGTGACGGTCTCGCCGTCCACGGTGAAGGTGGAGGTGTCGAACACCCGCAGGGTGCCGTCCAGCAGCGCGGCCTTGACCTCTTCGATCTTCTCGACGGTGCCGGCGGCGGCAACGGCCTCGTTCACGTCGGTCAGGACCACGGAGTTGGTGGCAATGTCGCCGGTCCAGTCGACGTCGATCTCCTCGCCGGAAGCGACGCAGTTGATGATGTACTCAAAGTAGGGCTCCCAGTTGATGCGGGAGGACACGATGAAGGTGTTGGGGCAGGCATCCAGAGTGGAGCCGTTGTAGGAGACGTCGGGCACACCGGCGTTCTCGCAGGCGGTGGGAGCGCCCATGGAGTCGGCGTGCTGGGAGATCAGCTTGCAGCCGCCCTTGATCAGATTGTTGGCGGCTTCCTTCTCGGCAGTCTCGTCATACCAGGAGCCGGTGAAGGTCACGTCCATGGTGACGGTGGGGCAGACGCTGCGGGCGCCCAGGAAGAAGGCGGTGTAGCCGGAAACGACCTCGGCATAGGTGAACGCGCCAACATAGCCCATCTTGGCTTCCTCGGCGGTGAACTCACCGTTCTCGATCATCTCGTTCAGCTTCAGACCGGCGGCAACGCCAGCCAGGTAACGGCCCTCGTAGATGGAAGCAAAGGCGTTGTGGAAGTTGGACAGGCCCTCGGTGTGGGCCTTGGTGCCGGTGGCGTGGCAGAACTGCACGTCGGGGAATTCCTTGGCCGCCTCGATCATATAGTCCTCGTGGCCGAAGGAGTCGGCAAACACGATGTCGCACCCGGCGTCGGCAAGCTGTTCGGCGGCTTCCTGGCAGTCCTCGTTCTCGTCAATGTTGGTTTTCATGAGGTACTCGACGCCCAGCTTCTCGCAGGCGTCCTTGGCGGCGTTCAGGAAGTTCAGGTCATAGGTGGAGTTTTCGTCGTGCAGGAAAATGAAGCCAACCTTCACCTTGGAGGTGTCAGCCTCGGCGGCGGCGCTGATGGCCATCAGGCTCATCATCATTACCACAGCCAGAACCAGAGAAAGAACCTTTTTCATGTTTGTTTGTCTCCTTTTCGCGTTGTTATTAATGGTTTACGGATATATAAAGGGTATTTGCGACATGCTCACCGGCGGAATCGGATGCCGTCATCGCTCATTTCCTCGATGATGGCCAGGGATTCCACTCTCACTCCCTGGGCGCGCAGCCGGTCGCCGCCGCCCTGGAAGCCCTTTTCAATGGCGCAGACAGCGCCCACGACCTGTGCGCCCGCCTGCCGGGCCAGCTCCATCAGCCCCAGCAGGGCCTTGCCGTTGGCCAGGAAATCATCCGCCAGCAGCACCTTGTCGCCGGGCAGCAGGTAATCGCTGCTGACCACCACGGTGTAGTCGGTGCCGTGGGTATAGGAATGGACCACGGTGGAGTAGACGCTGCCGTCCACATTGCTGGACTTGTGCTTCTTGGCAAACACCATGGGCACACCCATGGCCATCCCCGCCGCCGCCGCGATGGCGATGCCGGAGGATTCAATGGTCAGAATCTTGGTCACGCCGCAGCCGCCGAACAGGGCCGCGACCTCCCGGCCGATCTCCCCCAGGAACACCGTGTCGATCTGCTGATTCAGGAAACTGCCTACCTTCAGAATGCCGCCGGGCAGCACCTTGCCCTCACTCAAAATTTTCTGCTCCATCCGTTCCATTGGGAACCCCTCCTGATAAAAAATAAAGGACGAACCGCCGCAGGGAGCCCAATACCGGCCTGCTTCGATTCGTCATAGACTACGGGTGCAAAAAGGGGATACTTCCCCCATCGCTACCAATAGTCGTGACTTGGGCAGGCGTCACGGTAGAAACATTCGGGCCATTTATCCGAACCTATATCGGTACAAGTGAAGTTTGACTTAATCGTAATCGAAATTTCCCGGAATGTCAACCCGGTTTGGGGCATTTCCTGGTTTTCCTCCGTAATGCACAAAGGGAGTTGGAATTCTATCTGCATTTCCGTCAAAAATTTTTGCTTCCCTCTGGCTCGCGCCGATGGCAGAGGGAAGCAAAAATGGTAAATATTTACAGAAGTGTATATTGGATGGCGGTGACGACGTCGTGCTCCAGCAGCACGGTCAGCTGCTCCTGGGAGCGGCTGACGACGCAGCAGTTGTCTTGGATGGCGTTGTCGCCGAAGCACTCCCGGACCCGGGCGGCGGAATCGCCCACGCAGATGCCCTCCGGGGTCTGCATCCCGGCGGCGGTGATCATCATGCCCAGGATCCGTTCGCCGTCCTGGCTCTGGAAGGTCTTCAGCCGCAGGCCGGTGAACTGATAGGTTTTCTCCACCCCGGCGTACACGCCGCTTTTGCTCTCGCCGTAGCCGAAGGGCGCGCCCAGCGCCGCCAGCACCGGCCCGGCGGGGGCGTTCAGGGAGATGGCCACATCCTGCCGCATGACGGTGGTGAAGCCGGAGCGTGCCTGCTGCCTCCCGCAGCCGGTAAGGGTCAGGCAGAATGCCAGCAGTGCCAGAAACAGTTTTTTCATGGTGAGATCCTCCTTCTATTTATTCGGATGCTATCCGTTTGCGGCGCGGATGATCGTTCCGTCTGCCGCGTTCATCACAAGCAGAAGTTCGGGTGCTTCGCTGGTATAATAGTTTTTGCCGTCTGCCTTTCCAATATACTCGGAAGTTCCTTTCAGCGCCAGCGCGGGCACATAGCGGAAGCTGCCCTCGCCCCCGGTGCGGGCCAGACCGTATTCGATTTCGGAGACCGTCACTGTGCACTGCACCTCCGTCTGGAGGCCTTGCAGGAGGGAGCCAAATCCGTTGCCGTAGCCATACGCGCAGGTCTGCGCCAGATGCTGCTGCACCTGGGTCAGCAGGCCCTCAATGCCGAGGGGCTGCACGCCCTCGCTTACAGTTTCCTGGATGTCCAGCGGAGAAAACAGAGTGAAGGAAATAAGGTCCCCGTTGGCCGAAAAAACGAAGTTGGCGTCCGTCAGATAGTAGTCTGACTTGCCGTCGGGGCTTCGCAAAGCTCCAATCTGCGGCTGCCGCAGCGCGGCAACGCCGCTCAGCACCGGCACGGCGTTTACGTATACCAGATATTCCGCCTCGCTGCCGCCTGCTTCCCTTTTGACATCGCATTCGTCCACCTGCCACTGCCCCAGGGCGAAGGCGGACAGCAGCTGCTGCGCCTGGGATTTGATAAGCTCCAGCTGCGCCTGGGAGGGTTCCCCCGTCCGGCACAGTCTGGCGGTGAAAATTTCGTCGTCCAGATTCCGGGGGCAGATGCCGTCGTATATGTAGCAGGAGATCATGTTTACCTGATAATCGCTTTTGTTCCGGGTGGAGGCGGTGAAGCGATAGGGAATTCCGTTTGCGGTAAACTGGGCGGACACCTCGTCATTGAAATCCGGCGTAGAGGCTTCGGCAAGCTCCTGCGCCGTGAGGGAATATACCGCTTCATTGCGCATCTCCCACTGGCAGGGCGTGTGGGAATTTTCCGCGGGGGCCTGGTCATACAGGCGCTGATAATCCGCAAGAAAGGCCGCGATCCGCTCCGCGTAATCCGCCGTCGCCGCATCGCCGCACAGCCCGGTCAGCGCGTCCATATCCGCGTACTGGGACCATCGGTCCAGCTTTGCCTGAATCTCGCCTTTGGAAAGATTTTCCGCCTGCTCCGGCTCCGCTTCAAAAAACGCCGCATCGGGGAAGAGGGCCTGGGCCACTCTTTTCGCGTCCTCGCCCGTCAGGAAATGAGGCTGAACCTGCACAACGGGGCCGGCGGGCAGGTCAACAGCCTGGTCAATATCCATCACAAAGCTTACACTGCCGTCGGTGCTGGTGAAGGCGCTTTGATAGGAAGCGCCGGAGCCGCTTTCCGGCGGCGTCTGCGTTTCCTCATTGAGGACTGCCGCCCCGGCCTGACAGGCACACAGCAGCAGCGATACCAGGCAGATCAGCAGACAGCGGAGATAGTTTAAAGGCTTGATTTTCATAAAAATGCTCCTTTTTCCTGCTTTTCTCATCTGCTTCCCCAAGCGCCCCCCTTAAACCTCCCCTGAAAGGGGAGGAGGGCCGCGCGCAGCGTGGCGGAGGGGTTACGGTACGCAGAATACCATTTAGGATGCACCAAGACGAATCCGTACCCGCCCCTTGCTGCCCCCTTTGGGGGTGGTGCTCCGCGCAGCGAATCAGGATAGCAATGATTGCCGGTGGCAATCATACACTTGTTTCGTGCCGCGATAGCGGCAAAGGGGGTGTCGTTGGTAATTTTGAGTTGTTACCATTCAACCGACAACACCCCCTCAGTCAGGCCCCTTGGGCCTGCCAGCTCCCCCATTGGGGAGCCAAGAAAGAAGCCACGCCTCTTCGGCTTTTCCTTCTTACTGATACAGTAAAAGGGAAATGCATCCGAAAAGGCGCGGTTTTGTATCCAGTTTGTATCATTTTCCGTCCCGGTATACGGTGACGGTGGCCATGTAGTTGTCCCGCAGGACCCGCAGCTCCAGCCAGGCGCTGCCGCCCGCGGCCACAGGGGCGGTGCGGCGGTCCGCGGTGATGGAATCGTAGTACTTTCTGGCCCCCTGGGATTCCGTCGTTTCCACGGCCACGGTGTCCTCGGACAGGCCCAGATATTGCCCGAAGCCCCGCAGCACGTCGTACCAGCTGGTCTGGGGGGTGATGTCCCCGCCGGGGAACAGCTTGCTGCCGCCGTAGTCCAGCCGCACCAGGCGGCCGCTTTCCACATCCATGCAGGCATGGACACGCCAGTTGGAGGCAGCCGCCGTGAACTCCGCGTAGCGGAAGCCGCTGACGGCCTGACTGTCGAACATGTAATAGTAGCGGATGCGGTAGTCCGTGTCGTCCTGGAGCAGATCCCGGGCCTCCTGGGGCATGACGCCGACTCTGGTCAGCCGGTCAAATTCCGCCAGGAACTGGGCGTACTCCTCCCCCTCGCTCTTCTCCGGGTCGGTCTGGGAGATGTAGGTGGTGAGCAGCTGCTCCCCCTCGCCGTAGAAGCTCTCGGCCAAAGTGCCCATGCGCCAGGTGTAGTCCGAGGAGCTCTGGGAGGTGACGGCCACCTGCTGGACCTCCATGTCCAGCTCCGGGGGGCGGCTCCATTTCAGCAGCAGCTCCGGCAGGAACGCGCCCGCCGCCACCACTGCCGCCACCAGCAGGATGATCAGCCAGTTTTTCATTTCGCCACCTCCCGCAGCACAAAGGATACCACCGTGCCCCGGCCCACGATGCTCTCATAGTGCAGCCGCGCGCCGTGCAGCTCGGCGATCCGCTTGCACAGCGCCAGACCCAGTCCCGCGCCGCCCTCTGCCCGGGCGCGGGATTTGTCTACCATGTAGAACGGCTCGGTGATCCGGCTGATGGCCTCCGGGGGGATGCCCCGGCCCCGGTCCTTCACGGCAAAGCAGTAGCCCGCCGGGGCGGGAGTGCCCAGAATGGTGATCTTGCTGCCCGGATTGGAGGCCTTGCGGGCGTTGTCCACCAGGTTGTACAGCAGAATTTCCAGCAGACTCTTTTCACCTGTGATCACGGCGTCCTCCACCCGCAGCTCCAGCACCAACTTGCGCTGCTTCAAGGGATACGAGATGCTCTCCTCTACGCCTCTGGCCAGGGACAGCGCGGAGAAGCGCTGCATTTTCGGCGCTTCGTTTTCCAGGGAGAACAGGCGCAGCAGGCTGTGGGACATGGTCTCCAGCCGCCGCCCCTCGGAGAAGATGAAGCTGGCCGCCTCAAACTGCTGCTCCTCCGGCAGCTTGCGGCTGCGCAGGGTATCGGCGTAGCCGATGATGGAGGTCAGGGGCGTTTTCAGCTCGTGGGCAAAGGCGGCGGTGAAGTCCTTCTGCTGCTGGGTCGCCAGTTCCAGGGATTGAATGTGGCTTTCCAGCTCCTGGGTCATGTGGTTGAACTGGGCGGCCAGGATGCCGATCTCGTCGGCGGTGTGCACATTGGCCCGGACGCTGTAATTGCCCCCGGCGATCTGCCGGGCGGAGCGGGACAGGTTGCGGATGGGCGCGGTGAGCACCGTTCCCAGGGCGATGCCCGCCGCCAGGCTGAAGACCACCGCCGCCAGGTACACCAGCCGGAAGGTGACCAGATACTGCCCACGCAGCCGGTACAGGTCGGAAACATCGTGGCGGCTTTCCAGGTAATAGGTGGTCTGATCCACGGAAAAGCGGCAGGTGACCACCACCTCATATACGTCCTTGGCCCCCTCCGGGGCATTGATGATCTCATAGGTCAGGTTCTGCCCGGCGGCCAGCGGGTGGACGAGCCGCAGGCGGTAGTCCCGGAACGGGGCGATCTGGAGGGTCTCCTCCAGCGTCTGCTCCGTGACCTTGGCGGATACGCTGGTGCGCCGCTCCACCGCCATGGTGCCCAGCACCGAGCACATCAGCTGAGTCTCCTCCGCCGCGGCGGTGATCTGGTGACCCAGCTGGGCATTGAACACCGACGAGACGATGGCGTAGCCGCCGATGGCCACCGCCAGGGAGACGATCAGTACCACGGACAGGGTGATCTTTGCGGAAAGCTTCATCCGTCCCCCTCCAGCCGGTAGCCCACCTTGTGGATGGCGCACAGCCGCTGCTGCCAGTCCAGCTTCTTGCGCAGACGCTGCACATGCAGGTCCACCGTGCGGGTGTCGCCCATGTAGTCCGATTCCCACACCCGCTCATAGATGGTCTCCCGGAACAGGGCCACGTTCTGGTTCTGGAGGAACAGCACCAGCAGGTCGTATTCCTTCCGGGTCAGGGTGACGGGCACCCCACCCTTGGTGACCAGCATGGACTCGGTGTCCACCGTCACGTCCCCCAGGGTATAGATGGGGCTGCTCTTGCCCGCCCGGCGGAGCACCGACTCCACCCGGGCGATCAGCTCCACGATCTCAAAGGGCTTCACCAGATAGTCGTCCGCCCCGGCCCGCAGGCCCTGCACCCGGTCCTGCACGCTGCCCTTGGCGGTGATGAAGATCACCGGGGTGCCGGTGGGCTTGATCTGCCGCAGCAGCTCATAGCCGTTGATGCCGGGCAGCATGATGTCCAGCAGCACCAGGTCATAGCTGTGCTCCATGATGAGATCCGCCGCCGTGTTGCCGTCATAGGCCCGGGTGCACTGATAGCCGCTGGCGCTCAGGTTCCAGTCGATCAGATTCGCAATGGGCCGCTCGTCCTCTACGATCAATATCTTTGTCATTTCGTCTCTCCTGTTTGTGCTTCTCGGCTCCCCAATGGGGGAGCTGGCAGCCCGCAAGGGCTGACTGAGGGGGTGTTGTTCGTTGGATGGTAATAGCTCAAAGTCACCAACGCCACCCCCTTTGCCGCTATCGCGGCACGAAACAGAGGTATGATTGCCACCGGCAATCATTGCTATCCTGATTCGCTGCGCGGAGCACCACCCCAAAGGGGGCAGCAAGTTGGTGCTGCCTTAGTTGAGGATACTGCCCCTTCAAGGGCACTTTTTCACCCCGGAGAATCTTCTCCGGGGTGAGGGAGGTCAGTGTCTGCGGCGGTCGAACTGCTTGTAGTGCTCGGCCTTGGCGCCCAGCATCTTGTTGTCCGCACAGTTGGTCATATCCTCCAGATTGAAGCAGCTGCGCCGGAATTCCACACCGTAGGCGATGGAATAGCCCGCGGCCTGCACCCGGCGGTCCAGCTCCTCCATGCCCTCGGTGACCTTGCAGTGCTCCATCCGCTGAATGATCAGCAGGAACTCGTCGCCGCCCAGGCGGAACACCTGGGCCTGGGGGAACTGCTCGGTGCAGTACCGGCCCACCAGCTGGAGCATGGCGTCGCCCGCCTTGTGGCCCTTGGTGTTGTTCAGCTCATGCAGGCCGTTCACATCGATGAACACCACGGCCAGCTGCCCCGCCTCGTCGAATTTGGCGGTTTGCAGATAGCTGGAGTAGGCCGCCCGGTTTTGCAGCCCCGTGGTGGCATCCAGGAAGCTGACCTCTTTCAGCTTCTCCTGGGTGGCGATCAGATTGCCGTGGACCAGGGTGACCCGCTGCACGCAGTACAGCGACATGAGAAAATCAATGAGAAACAGCGCCGGGAAGCGCAGCCGCAGGGTGGGGGAATAGTCGTAGTGCAGCAGCCGCTCCAGCGGCCCATAGAATACCAGGGCCAGCAGCAGAAGAAAGTAAACGCTCAGCACCAGGCCCAGCTTTACATTCATCATGGTCATGTACAGGAACGGGATAAACACCACCCACAGGATCGCAAAGCCGTTGTTTCCGCCGTACAGCACGTAATAGGTAAACAGCGTCAGCAGGATCAGGAAAAAGGCCGCCTCAATGGGGATGGTATTCTTCTTGAGCAGCTTCCCCAGCTTCAGGCACAGAAACAGGAGCAGCGCCGCGCCCAGGGTGGTGACCAGCATGAGCCAGGAGCGCTCGTAGATGTTCAGCGCGCTCATGACCAGAAACGCGGCGATGGTAAAGATCGTGACCGTGCGGACCTGCCGCCACTGCTCCTCGCGCCGGTACTGCTTGATGGCCTTTTCTGCCTGGAAAAGGGATGAAAAAAACGCGATCATGGGAGTTTTGTTCCTTTCCTCAAGTTGCCTGCGCCCCCCCAAAACGGCGCAGACCGATCCGGCCCCCGTGGGCCAGCCTTGCAGCATATCCTCACAATTTTGCCTATTATAGCATATGCCCCGGAAAAATTCCAGAGGGAAAGCTTCATTTTGCTCATTCTTTCTCCGCTTTTTCTGATACAAACCAGCATAGTGTACAAATTTCCATCTTTTTTTCTGGAGGACTTGACAGTGCCTCTCCGGCATGATAGTATACGGGCAAAATTGAATCGCTGGATAGAGGCGCGGGTCGTATCAGTACCCCACAGCAAGGCCGGGTGGCCGCCGTGGGCGAAAGGGCGCACCGCCGAAGTGGGAGAGGCTCACCCGGACCTTTCCTGCTGGGTCGTCAGAGAATATCTGCCGGACTGTCACAAAACTTTGTGAAGCGCTATCATTGGCCATTCGGTATTTCCGCACCCCAGAGCATCCTTTTGGGGGGCACTGCCGATTCTCCCATGGACCGCTTACCAAAGCGGTTCATTTTTTATTTGCGGCGACCCCGCGTAAAAAAGAAAGGAAGGAAATCATTATGAAAAAGATCCTGTGCCTGCTCCTGGCAGCTGCGATGCTGCTCACCCTGGCTGCCTGCGGCAGCGACGAAACGGCCGCTCCCACCGAGGCTGATGCTGTGGCCTCCGGTGTGGAGGACGGCGTGCTGACCATCGCCATGGAGTGCGCCTATGCCCCCTACAACTGGACCCAGAGCGACGACTCCAACGGCGCGGTGCCCATCTCCAACGTGCCCGGCTCCTACGCCAACGGCTACGACGTGATGATCGGCAAGAAGATCGCCGAGGCCAACGGCTGGCAGCTGGAGGTCATCCAGTCCGACTGGGATTCACTGGTGCCCGGCGTCCAGACCGGCAAGTTTGACGCGGTCATCGCCGGTCAGTCCATGACCGCCGAGCGCAGCGAGCAGGTGGACTTCGCCGGCCCGTACTTCTACGCCACCATCGTCTGCGTCACCAAGGCGGACGGCAAGTTCGCCAACGCTGCTTCCATCGCCGACCTGGCTGGCGGCTCCTGCACCGCCCAGATCGCAACCATCTGGTATGACCAGTGCCTGCCCCAGATCGAGGGCGCGAATGTCCAGCCCGCCTCTGAGACGGCCCCCGCCATGCTCATGGCCCTGGAGACCGATATGGTGGACTTCATCTGCACCGATATGCCCACCGCCCAGGGCGCTGTGGCCGCCTATCCTGACATGAAGATCCTGGACTTCTCCGGCACCGAGGGCGACTTCCAGTTCGACGACGCCGTGCGGGCAGAGAACGTGAACATCGGCATCTCCCTGATGAAGGGCAACACCGTGCTCAAGGAGAAGATCGACGCGGTGCTGAGCACCATGACGGTGGACGATTTCAACGCGCTCATGGAGCAGGCCATTGCCATCCAGCCTCTGAGCGAGGATTAAGGAATGGATAAGTTCGCCAAGCTCTTCACCGAGATCGGAAAGCTCTGGGCAAAGTATGGCGGCTCCTATCTGGTGGGCATCCGCAATACCCTGATCCTGGCCCTGGCCGCCACTGCCATCGGCTGCGTCATCGGCTTCATCTGCGGCATCCTCAATACCATCCCCTGCGCCAAAAACGACCGGCTGCCCAAGCGGATCGTGCTGAAGCTGGTGCGCATCATCGTGCGCGTCTATGTGGAGGTATTCCGGGGAACGCCCATGGTGCTCCAGGCCGTGTTCATCTATTATGGCCTGCCCTATTTCACGGACAATGCCCTGAAATTCACCAATATGTGGGTGGCGGCGCTGGTGGTGGTGTCCATCAATACCGGCGCTTATATGGCCGAATCCGTCCGGGGCGGCATCATCTCCATCGACCCCGGCCAGACCGAGGGAGCCAAGGCCATCGGCATGACCCATGTGCAGACCATGCTGAATGTGATCCTCCCCCAGGCCCTGCGCAACATCATGCCCCAGATCGGCAACAACTTCATCATCAACGTGAAGGATACCTCGGTGATGTTCATCATCGGCTTCCCGGATTTCTTCGCTGCCCACCGGGCGGCGGTGGGCGCCAGCTATCTGTACTTCCCCTCCGCCACGGTGGAGATGGCGGGGTATCTGTGCATGACCCTGACCGCCTCCCTGCTGCTGCGGCTGGTGGAAAAGAAGCTGGACGGCAGCAGCGACTATGAGCTGGTGCAGGTGGACCCCCTGGTGATGACCGCCGGAACCTACAACCACCCCAACCGGGGCACGCCCTTTGACGAGCGGAGCAAGGAATTCCAGGCCAGGGAAGCCCAGGCGTTGGAGTATGGCCGCACAAGAGGAGAGCGCTGATATGGCAGAACGAATTTTGCAGGTGAACCACCTGTCCAAGTCCTTCGGCAGCCATCAGGTGCTGCGGGATATCGATTTTACCGTGAACCGGGGCGACGTGACCTCCATCATCGGCGCGTCCGGCTCCGGCAAGTCCACCCTGCTTCGCTGCATCAACCTGCTGGAAACCCCTACCTCCGGCGAAATTCTGTACCACGGCGAGAACGTCACCGCCCGGGGCTTCAAGGCCCCCAGGTACCGCACCCACGTGGGCATGGTGTTCCAGTCCTTCAACCTGTTCAATAACATGACGGTGCTGGAAAACTGCATTACCGGCCAGGTGAAGGTGCTCCGCCGCAGCCGCGGCGAGGCCCGGGAGCACGCCATGAAGTACCTGGAAAAGGTGGGCATGGCTCCCTACATCAACGCCCGCCCCCGCCAGATCTCCGGCGGACAGAAGCAGCGGGTGGCCATCGCCCGCGCCCTGGCCATGGACCCGGAGGTACTCCTGTTTGACGAGCCCACCTCCGCCCTGGACCCGGAGATGGTGGGCGAGGTGCTGGGCGTCATGCGCAGCCTGGCCGCCGACGGTATGACCATGCTGGTGGTCACCCACGAAATGGCCTTCGCCCGGGACGTGAGCAACCACGTGGTCTATATGAACCAGGGCGTCATCTGCGAGGAGGGCACCCCCGCCGATCTCTTCGGCGACCCCCAGCGGCAGGAAACCAGGGATTTCCTCTCCCGCTTCCGCAGCAATTAAGCAAACCGATCAGAAAACCAAAAATCAGGAGCACCCAAACGGATGCTCCTGATTCTTTTTTTGCTGCCCTCTTTGGGGGTAATCTTCTCAATCTAAGCCGCACCAACTTGCTGCCCCCTCTGGGGGTGGTGCGCCGCGCAGCGAATCGAGATAGCAATGAT
>ERZ857629.1824-NODE-1824-length-21694-cov-27.078978_pt1 | contig 21694 bp, 21 predicted proteins | sample MGYA00519700_ERZ857629 | MGnify/ENA primary metagenome ERZ857629 (study PRJEB31778, sample SAMEA3449351) | human gut metagenome | biome: human gut; feature: human-associated habitat; material: faeces | place: United Kingdom | collected 2010/2012 ...
TACAACGCAGATAAATGTATCAAGTTGTGGATTATACATCATGTAATTCACTCCTCTTTGTGATTTTAAATCATCTGAAATGCTTTCAGTGCCCCAATAATTGCCTCTTCTTTCTCCTTCGGACATTGTGGTTGCTTTGCTCCCTCTGACCTAGGAATATTAAAATTCTCCGCTAATTCAATTCCACACTTTCTCTTCACCTGTGCAATATACAGATCAGATACCTTCATTCCATCATTATACTCTGCAACATACTTCTTTATCTCCTCATAAGTAGCCTGTCTACGCTCCGCTTCGGTCCGCGCTGGGCAAAGGTTCCCTGGACCTTTAGCGCCTCTCAGCCGCCGTTAAATCCATCTCGTCCATGTCAAGCCTCACATTCACATGATGCTTCGCTTCGTGGAGTTTGGACAATAAACATACCGTCTCCACATGCCCCGTATATGGAAATAGATCAACCGGTGTGGCTTTGTTCATGCGATAACCCAGTTTCTTCAGGTATCCTAAATCCCTTGCCAGTGTCTGCGGATTACAGGAGATGTAAACAATCCGGTCAGGTGACAGCTTCGCGATGCAGGAAAGGAAGGTCTCGTCAGAACCGCTTCGGGGCGGATCCATCAGTACCACATCCACTTTCTCACCGCTTTCTGCCAGCCGGATAGCAAATTGACCTGCATCCTTCTGGTAGAATTGGATGTTCTTTACCCCGTTGGTTTTGGCATTTATCACCGCATCCCGGACGGCATCCTTATTCAGTTCCACGCCAATCACTTTTCCAGCTTTTGAACTGGCTGCAATGCCGATAGTACCTGTCCCGCAGTATGCATCCAGAACAGTTTCTTTTCCCGTCAAAGCGGCATATTCCATGGCTTTCCGGTACAGCACCTCGGTCTGTGCGGGATTTACCTGATAAAAGGATTTCGGTGAGATACGGAAAGTATAACCGCAGATCTCATCCTCAATATAGCCCTTGCCATACAGCACATGCTCCTTCTCTCCCAACACCATGCTGGTTGCTTTGTCGTTTACATTTAAAACAATGGAAGTAATTTCCGGATGCCGTTTACACAGCGCCTTCACAAAGTTATTTTTGGAAGGTAAAATGGGAGATCCCAACACCAGCACCACCAGAATCTGGCCGGTAGCATGTCCCACGCGAATCAATACATGGCGAAGCAGACCATAGCCTGTGTCTTCATCGTAAGCTCTGATTTTAAAGGATTTCGCCAATTCATCAATGGTACAGAAAATGGCATCCGCCTTCTCATTTTCTAACAGGCAGCTTTCCACCGGTACTACACGGTGGGTCTTTTCCTCATAATTGCCATGGTAGACACCCCTTCGCTTGTCGTAGGCATAAACCGCATGCACCTTATGACGGTAATGCTCCGGTTGTTTCATCCCCAGAATCGGCTCTATCTTCCCATAAGGGTGCAGTAAGTCCTCCACCATCTTCTGTTTTCTGGCAAGCTGTTCCTTATAGGGATTTGCCAGCATACTGCAGCCTCCGCACCTGCCTGCTGCCGGACAAAGGGATTTCTTTGACCGGGTTTTGGTTTGATTCCCGGTGTTCCGGTTGTTTTCTTCTTTTATGTCAGCTCTTCTGTTATTTTCCTTCATCATGATCTCCGTTTTCCGGCATAACGCCGTATCAAAAATTTCGCTGTTTCAAATAATTTCTTATATATCAAAAAAATCCATTTCAAAATGAAATGGATTTTTCTAATCGGAGTGACAAGATTCGAACTTGCGACCTCTACCTCCCTAAGGTAGCGCTCTAGCCAAACTGAGCCACACCCCGACAACGAAATTTATTATATCGGAACATCCGAAATAAATCAAGTCTTTTTTTGCAATTTTTTAAAAAATTTTATCAAACCAGTTTTACATAGATTAATTTTGCTCTGCCGTGGTCGGTACGCTCGCTTTTTACCTCAAGTCTGGGGCAGTTTTTCACAAATTCAATCAATTTCTTATAACCATAGTTCCGGCAGTCAAAATCCGGATACTGTTTCATCAGATTATTCCCCAATTCGCCCAGGTACATCCAGCCGTCCTCGTCCGCCTTGGCGTCCACCAGGTCAATGAGGAAATCATGGATTTCGTCAATACTGGTAATCGGTGCCACCTCCGGCTCCTTCTCCAGTAAATCTTTTTCAAGCTCCTTTGCATTGGCATTGGAACTGCCATTCTTCTTCCGGGCTTTCTTTTTCTTGGGATGGGTGGCATTATACAGGACATCCAGTGTCTTAAACACACGGCAGGCTTTGACAAAGGCCGCCGGGGTTTTGCTCTCCCCCATGCCGATAATGTCCCGTCCGGATTCCCGCAAGCGCATGGCCAGGCGGGTAAAGTCACTGTCGGAGGAAGCCAGAATAAAACCATCGATGGCATTACCATACAAAATATCCATGGCATCAATGATCATGGCTGAGTCCGAAGAATTTTTCCCTGTGGTGTAGGTATACTGTTGGATGGGAGAAATGGAATTTTCCAACAACACCTCTTTCCAGGAGGCTTTTGCCGGATCCGTCCAGTCCCCGTAGCTTCTGCGGATAGTAATATCTCCAAATTCTTTAGCCTCACTCAAAATCGTATCAAGATATTTGGGTGAAATATTATCTGCATCAATTAACAATGCATATTTTGCTTCTTTTTCCATATTATGTCAACCTTTACTTCTAAGCAGCCTGCGACGGGCTGTAATGCTACACTATGTCGAATCTACACGATCATGTCAATTTTTCGATATCCCAATACCTACGGAACGAAATTCAAGGTCATAAGACGGTCAATGTAACGCTCCACACACTCCACTACCACAATCTGGGGATTATACTGGGTGCCAATTAATTCCGGTGTGAAATCCAGCACACTCACATAATCCACCTGCGGGCAGTAATTGTCCTGCATAATAAATTTCAGATACTCGGAAAAGGAGTCTCCCACAATCAAAATGTTGGCATCCACCCACTGTCCATGATCATAGCTTTCCGGTCGGATACTGAAAAACTGGTCTGCCGGGAAATAAGCATCCATGTTACTGATCCGCGCCAGATCCCGGATATAATATTCCCGGTTGTCCTCTACATCAAAGCTGGCATCCTCAATTCCGTGATAAGTACCATTCAATATACGGAGCAGATTCTGGGTGCCGATAAAAGCACCTCCCAGATTCCAGTGTGTATCGTATTTATAGTAAAGCTGCATGGTATCCTTTGCAGCCATCATGTCATCCTTGGTATAGGCCATTTCCAGATCCGTATGCGCCCGAAGATACTCCACTAACAGATCCTCTTTCGATACGGAAGTCATTCGGTATACACTGTCCGGCATATATTCAGCATATACCGTTTCCTTATTGGGGTTAAACTCCATCACCATACGAATTCCCCGGGACGCCAGATAATCCCTTTGAGCGGTGAGGTTCTCTGCAATCTGCTGCAGTTGTTCCTCACTGTAATGATTGATTCCCCGGTAGTCCCGAACAGGGCTGCCATCTCCTTCCGTTTTGTAAAAGAGCCAGCCGTTCTTTCCCATCAGTACCTGGGATGACTGCAGATAGCGGTCTCCCGTCAGTTTCATGGACAGCACGGAATTCCACATGGAAAAAGTGTCCTTCCAGGCAGCATTCTTCTCAAAGGTATCGCAATAATCCAGTACCACATCCAGGACATCTTTTCCCTGTGGTTTCTGGTATACCTTTCCCGTTTCCACGGCTGTCGCCACTCCCATCACCGTGATAAAAACCAGAAAGGCAATGGTAACCACAATTTCTCGCAAATATTTTTTCATAAAAAATTGTCACCTCATCAGAAGTTAAAATAAATAAACGGATTGTAGGAATTGTTGAGAATATACGCCACTGCCAAGAACAGAACGCACAGTAAAAACAAAGTGTAAACCACGTTCCAGACCGGTTTTTCATGCCATTTTTCATCCATCCGTTTCACCACAGGCACACAGGCGATAAGAGCTGCCACATAGTACATCCAGTTCTGTGCTAAAAGTGCTGTCACCCCTGCATCCATCCAGCCAGCTGCATGGATTCCGAACATCGCCTTTATGTAGGTCAGAGCCTGCCCGATATTATCAGCCCGGAACAGCACCCAGCCCAGAATCACAAAGAACATGGTGTAAATATGTCCAAACACTGCCAGACCTTTGCTGCTCTTGTCCATTTTTTTCCCAAGACCGGTCAGTTTCTCGAAGGTGAGCAGGACGAAGTACATCAGTCCCCAGCCGATAAAAGTCCAGTTGGCACCGTGCCAGACACCAGTGAGTGACCATACCACGAACAGATTAAACACCAGACGTGCCTTGGATTTCACCCGGCTGCCGCCCATGGGAAAATACACATAATCCCGGAACCAGGTCTGCAGGGAAATATGCCATCTGCGCCAGAATTCTGAAACAGACTTCGCAATATAAGGATAATTGAAGTTTTCTTCAAAATGAAAGCCGAACATCTGACCTAGACCGATTGCCATATCCGAGTAACCGGAAAAGTCAAAGAAAATCTGCAATGTATAGGAGATTGCTCCCAACCAGGCTGCCACAGCAGAGGCATGGAAAGCACTTCCGGAAATTGTTCCGAAAATGGTGTCTGCCACCAGTCCCATATTGTTGGCAATGAGTACCTTTTTTCCCAGACCGATAATAAAACGGCATACGCCTTTGGTGAAATCCTCCAGGTTTTCCTCCCGGTGGGCAATCTGCTGTGCAATCGTCTCATACCGCACAATCGGTCCTGCAATCAGCTGAGGGAAAAAGGCGATATACAAGCCTACATTTAAGGGATTCTTCTGTACCTGTCCCCGTCCCCGGTACACATCAATCGTGTAGGACATTGCCTGGAAGGTAAAGAAGGAAATGCCGATGGGCAGAATAATTCCGGGATTGACCAGATTGGTATGAGCAAAACGGTTCAGGTTATCAATGACAAAACCGGTGTACTTAAATCGTCCCAACACCCCTAAGTTAATCACCACATCCACTGCAAGCAACAGTTTACATAACGTAGTTTTTTCTTTTGTCCAATCCACCAGCAGACCAAACAGCCAGTTTATCAGAATAACAAACAGAATCAACGGCAGATAGTCTCTGCCTCCGGAAACATAGAAATACAAACTGACAATCAGCAGAAAAATATTTTTGGCATGCGTGGTTTTGCGTAAGAATGCATAATACACAAACAGAACTATCGGTAAAAACAGAAACAGGAATTCCTCACTGGGAAAAAGCATGATTCCTCTCCTCTCGTGTTATCTCAATCTTTTTTATTGTATCACACTTTTCCCAAATAAAAAACAAGAAATAAACGCATAAAAAGCCGTGGATGCATTGTATACATCCACGGTCTCACTTCAGTCTATTTTCTATTAATGACCATTGCCCTGCATAAAAGGAGCAAACGGATTGCTGTATTGCTGTTCCTCCTGGGACTGACTGTTCTGGTCACTGCTCTGTCCACTCTGTGCAGACTGGGCTGCCTGCTCATTTAAATCCAATGTAACAGACAAAGTAACCTCGGCATAGCCTTCATTACTCATACGTTCCACAACCACATCCACCGTCTCACCTGCTTTATAATACTGCAGTAAAGACTTGATCTCAGAGACAGAGGTTACAGTCTGGCCGTCGAACTTGGTAATGATATCTCCCTGACGGACGCCTGCTTTCTGTGCTGCACCACCCTCGGTAGCTTCTGCAACATAGACACCTGCGGGGATACCATATGCCTGTGCATCACTGGATACATCCTGGCAGGAAATACCTAAATAGCCTTCCTCAGAAGCATCTACTTTTTCTCTGGTCACACGATTCTCCAGCTCATTCAGAATAGGAATGGCAGTGGAGATAGGGATGGCATAGCCCATACCTTCTACTTTGGTCTCCGCCAGTTTTGCAGAGTTAATACCAATAACCTGGCCCTTCATATTAAACAGGGCACCACCGGAGTTACCTGGGTTAATAGCGGCATCAGTCTGAATCAGATTTGCCGTCATGTTGTCCATCTGTACTTCACGGTCAAGGGCACTGATGTAACCACTGGTCACGGACTGTCCATAGCCTAATGCATTACCAATGGCAACTACCTGTTCGCCCACAGTCAGCTCGTCAGAGTTGCCAAGCTCTGCTATTTTAATGGTAGAAAGCACATCCTGAGGGATATCGCTTAATTTAATTGCTACAATTGCCAGATCGTTGGAGGCATCGGTACCTTTGGTATGTGCCTCATAGACCTGATCCACATCATCATTGAAACATACGGACAGCTCCTCTGCTCCCGATACTACATGGTTATTGGTTGCAATGAGCAGTTCCTCATCATTTTGTCCGACGATAATACCGGATCCTGCACTCTCACTTTCCTGCTGCATGGTGCCAAACCAGCTTTGTACCTCGGTGACACCTTTATTGGTAATGGCTACCACGGAAGGCATACACATCTGTGCAATGTCGGAAACCGTATAAGTACCATCATCAGCCGTTACCGTTGCCTGGCTGATTGCCGGCTTACTGTCTGTCGTGGAGCCAACGGTGGGAGTGGTATCCTCCTGTTCTGTCACTTCCTGGCTTTCCTGTACCTGTGCGGTCTGTGTTCCTAACGCTTTATTTGCAGCAAAATTGACACCCTGAAAAGTGCAGCCGGCCACCAGTCCAAATACCAGTCCGAAAGCAATTGCCTTGCCGATTCCTCTTGCAAAATTATGTGGTTTCTTTTGTTTATTAGGTTTCTGAGGTTCCGGTGTCTGCACCGGCTGTCCTAAATTCCAATTCTGATTCTGGTTTTCATATTCATACATAACACTCTCTCCTTCCAACCATCAGAACATTCCTGACGGGATCTCTCTTTTCCTTTGTTCTGAATATAGAATAAAAAAGAAATGTTATGTAATTTTGTTCATTTTGTGAAAAAACTGTGTTTTTTATTTCTGCAAAACCCAGGGTTCTTTTTCCTGTAGTCCCATGTTCCAAAGTTCCAGGTTCTGCTCATCCCACTCCTGTTCCGGGGCATAAAACTTCAGCATATGAACCAGCTTTGTAATCCGCTCGTCCTCGGTGTCAAAACCCTCAAAGGCATTGACGGTATCCTCCCTGAGCTGCTCCGGAGTGGTAATCTCCGGTGGTGTTTTCCCGCACACATTATAAAGCAGCCCACAGGCATATGCCATCTCGTAATTGCCCATAATCACTGCTGTTTTCTGCCTGGACTTAATGATAATGGACATTTTGGCAAGTACCGGCACCATAAATTTGTCACCTCTATTTTCTGGATACAACTTCTACCACAAACTCCCACACCCGCTTGGTGGAGGAAATGCTGAGTTTCTCCTCGGTGGTATGGATGTCTCTCATATCCGGTCCGATGGAAACGCAGTCCAAATCGGAAATTTTGGCAGAAAGCAGGCCGCATTCCAATCCCGCATGGATTGCCTGGATTTCCGGCGTCTTTCCATACATTTCCTCGTAAATTGCCACCATCTTCTCCCGGAGTTTGGAATCTTTGCGGAATGCCCAGCCTGGATAGGTTCCCGCCGTGTCACAATGTCCACCAGCAAAACCTACAATGGTGTAAATCCTGCGAATCAGATTTTCCTTGCTGCTCTCCACGGAACTGCGCACGGAAAAATGCATGGATACTTCCTTCTCTCCGGTTTTTAATACGCCCATATTTAAGGAGGTTTCCACCAGTCCCGGTACATCGGCGCTGTTTGCCTGCACACCGTTTGGTAAGGTCAGCATCACCTGTGTTACTTTTCTGGCAGAATCTGCGTTCATCACATCTGCCTCTTCCTTTTCCCACCGGGTAAGGCTTACCTGGAAATCCGGGTCTTTGGTGGCAAGTTCGTTCTGAATATCCCTCTCGCTCTTGCGGACGGCTGCCTCAAACGCCTCCGTTTGGTTCTCCGGCACAAGAAGCTGTACCTCGGTCTCTCTGGGAATGGCATTGTCTGCCAGCCCGCCCTCCAGACTCATCAGATAAAGATTTTCTGCACCGATGACATCCTGCACCTCGGACAAAATCCGTCCTGCCAGCACATTGGAATTGCCACGCTCCAGTTTAATCATCTCGCCGGAGTGACCGCCCTGCAGCCCTTTTACGAACAGCTCATAATGGATACCACTCTTATGCTCCCGTTCCACCGGCACATGGCAGTTGACTCTCGCACCGCCTGCACAGCTTGCCAGAAAAATACCTTCCTCCTCGGAGTCCAGATTTAACATACGGTGTCCCTTTAGCATGGATAAATCAATGGCACGGGCACCGTCCATTCCCGTTTCCTCCTCCGTGGTGATGACCACCTCCAGACGGGGATGCTTGACGGTGTCGCTGTCCAACAGTGCCAGACTGTAGGCCACGGCGATACCATCGTCACCGCCTAAACTGGTTCCCTCTGCGTATGCCCAGTCTCCATCCACGGCGATGCGTAAACCGTCTTTTTTCATGTCAATGTCACAGGCAGGAGTTTTCACCGCCACCATGTCCATATGTCCCTGCAAAATCAAGGGTTCCTCGTTCTCGTACCCTTCGGATGCCTCCTTAATAATAATCACATTTTTTGCCGCATCCTGGTAATGCTCCAGTCCCCTTTCCTTTGCAAAGCTGACCAGATAATCGCTGATTTGTCCCACATTGCCTGAGCCGTGGGGAATGGAACATATCTTTTCAAAAAATTCAAACACACTCTTTGGTTCTAATTGTTCAAATGCTCCCATTGTCTTACCTCCATTGTCGATTTCGATTCTTTTTCCCATTGTAACAGAGTCTGAAAAAAAAGGCAAAAAACTCCGTGCCAAATGACACGGAGCTTGTACTCATTTATAGGAATTATGCCAGTTTGCTTTTTGCTAACTCAGCCAGGGTTTTAAATCCCTCAGCATCGTTTACAGCTAACTCAGCTAACATTTTACGGTTCATATCAACACCAGCTAATTTTAAACCGTACATGAATTTGCTGTAAGACAGACCATTCAGTCTTGCTGCTGCATTGATACGGGCGATCCATAACTGTCTGAACTGTCTCTTTCTCTCTTTTCTTCCTGCGTAAGAAGAAGTCAGAGCTCTCATTACGGACTGTTTTGCTACTCTATACTGTTTAGATCTTGCACCTCTGTAACCCTTTGCAAGCTTTAATACTCTGTTATGTTTTTTCTTTGCGTTCACGCCGCCTTTAATTCTTGCCATTTTTATGACTCCTTTCTGATAATTCGACTTTCAGCTTATAAATACGGTAAGATCTTCTTCATATTCTTAACGTTGGTAGCATCTACGATGCCAGCCTGTCTGAGCTGTCTCTTCATCTTAGTGGATTTCTTTGTTAAGATATGGCGTCTGTAAGCTTTGTTTCTCTTTAACTTACCTGTTCCTGTCGCTTTAAAACGTTTTGCAGCTGCTCTGCTGGTTTTCATTTTGGGCATATCATTTTCCTCCTGATTCTCAATCTTCTATTTTAACATCCAAACTATCGCTTTTCAGTTAAAAACATCGTCATGCTTCTTCCCTCGACCTTGGGTGCCTTTTCAATCACCGCAATATCAGAGAGTGCCTGGGCGAAATCGTCCAGAATGTGTTTACTCTGGTTCATATGAGCCATCTCACGTCCACGGAACCGCAGGGTGATCTTGACTTTGTCTCCCTTGGTCAGAAACTTACGTGCATTGTTAACCTTTGTATTCAGATCGTTGGTATCAATGTTGGGAGAAAGACGAATCTCTTTCACCTCGATCACATGCTGTTTCTTTTTCGCTTCTTTCTCTCTGCGAACCTGCTCATACTTATATTTGCCATAGTCTACGATTTTGCAGACGGGTGGTTTCGCTGTGGGAGCAATCTTTACCAGATCAAGACCTGCTTCCTCCGCCATCTTCATGGCATCTCTGGGGGACATAATTCCTAACTGCTCTCCGTTCTCACCGATAAGGCGGATTTCTTTGTCCCGAATCTGTTCGTTAATAAATAAGTCGCTAATAGTAGTACACCTCCATAAGAAATTAAAAGCGAAAAAAAGTGGATAGCATAACTATCCACTGAAATCTCATCTCCTCACGGTATCCTCATAGAAACCGTGTAGATTAAATCTGTACGCCTGTAAGCCCGATTGCCACAGGGTGAGAGTGGATACTCTGCTTGCTGTCTGTTCTACACACTTAGACAGAATAGCATAGCCCCTCTCCCCTGTCAAGCGTTTTTTTGATTATTGGGCGAGAAACAAATTGTATTTTTCATTATAGACAAATGTCTCTTCTGTACAAGTTGACAAATGTCTCCATCGTTCTTTAAAGCTAAAAAAGGGCGCTATTTCCATCTTTCAACAGAAACAGCGCCCTGTGTCACTTCTATCGTTCCTTAAAGGTTGCGCAGTTGGTGGCGTCACAATCACAGGCATTATTGCCCCGGATATCTACATGATCTGCCGTGCATTTATAATCACTGTTATAAACACATTTGGATGCTTCACAATCGATACTGATCGTACGTTTCGGATGACATGCATTCGATGCATTGTCTGCTGTTTTGTTTACAAAACTTTCACAGCAGGTGTCCGCCTCATTCTTTGCATGTCTGCCTCCCACCATGATGTCGCCTTTACAGCAACATCTGTCTGCATTGTAGGAACAGTTTTCTACTCCACATTTTAAATCTGCCATCGTAAATACTCTCCTTTCGCAATGTTATGCATCTTGCAGTAGTAGTATTTACGGAGCATTTCTTTTTTATTCTGAAATTTATTTTGCCTCTTCCTGTACTTCTTCCTTACGGATTTCCTTGGTACGGATTTCTTCGCAAATCTGATTTACAAAATCAGCTAAGGGCTTCTGACCCTCGTCACCTGCAAAACGGCTGCGCACAGATACCAGCCCCTGCTCTTCTTCCTGCTGACCTACAACCAGCATGTAAGGCAGTTTCGCCATTCTGGCCTCACGGATCTTGAAACCAATCTTCTCAGAGCGGTTATCCACGGTGACATCCACACCATTTTTCTTTAATTCTGCACGCACTTTTTCTGCATAGTCCGCATATTTCTCAGAAATAGGAAGGACACGAACCTGTTCAGGGCAAAGCCATGTGGGGAATTTTCCAGCATAATGCTCGATAAGCCATGCCAGGGTTCTCTCGTAGCATCCCATGGAAGTTCTGTGGATAATCCAGGGACGAACCTTCTCTCCATTCTGGTCAATGTAGTACATGCCGAAGTTTTCAGCAGATGCACAGTCAAGCTGAATGGTTACCATGGTATCCTCTTTGCCGTAAACATTTTTGGCCTGAATATCGATCTTAGGACCGTAGAAGGCAGCCTCGTCGTCAGCCTCGGTGTAAGCGATGCCGTTTTTGTCCATGACATCTCTCAGATACTGCTGGGTGCTGTTCCAGTATTCATCATCCCCCAGATATTTCTTTTTATTATTGGGATCCCACTTGGAAAGACGGTAGGTTACATCCCCGTCAATACCAAGGGTTTTCATTACATAATGAGCAAGCTCCGTACATCTGGTCAGTTCCTCCTCTGCCTGGTCGGGACGGAGAATAATGTGTGCCTCAGTAATGGTAAACTGACGTACACGGGTCAGACCATGCATCTCACCGGAATCCTCATTGCGGAACAGGGTGGAAGTCTCAGACATTCTGTAAGGTAAATCTCTGTAGGAATGCTGTTCGTTCATGTATACATAATACTGGAAGGGGCAGGTCATGGGACGCAGTGCCATGGTCTCCTTGTCCTCGTCATCTTTATTTAAAATAAACATGCCGTCCATGTAGTGGTCCCAGTGTCCAGAGATTTTGTACAAATCAGCCTTTGCCATCAAAGGTGTTCTGGTGCGGACATAACCCCACTCGTTGTCCTCCAAGTCTTCAATCCATCTCTGGAGTTTCATGATCATTTTGGTTCCCTTAGGAGTGAAAAGAGGAAGTCCCTGACCAATAACATCCACGGTGGTAAACAGTCCCATCTCACGGCCTAATCTGTTGTGGTCACGTCTCTTTGCATCTTCCAGTTTGTCCAGATATGCCGTAAGCTCTTCTTTCTTATTAAATGCGGTGCCATAGATACGCTGTAATCTGGCTTTATTGGAATCACCTCTCCAGTACGCCATGGAAGAAGAAATCAGCTTGTAAGCCTTGATATTTTTGGTACTCATCAGGTGAGGACCTGCACACAGGTCTACAAATCCTCCCTGGTCATAGAAGGAAATCTCTGCGCCTTCCGGTAAATCCTCAATCAGTTCTACTTTGAAAGGCTCATTGCGCTCCTGCATGAATTTGATTGCCTCTTCTCGGGGGAGAGTGAACCGTTTGATTTCGTGGCCTTCTTTGATGATTTTCTTCATCTCAGCCTCAATCTTGTCCAGATCCTCTCTGGAAAAAGGTTCTGCATCGAAATCATAATAAAAGCCATCCTCGATAGAGGGTCCGATGGTGCATTTCGCATTGGGGAAAAGACGTTTTACTGCCTCAGCCATTACATGGGCTGTGGTGTGACGCAGGGTCTGTAAACCACCCTCATCATTTGCAGTGAGAATATTTAAACTACAGTCCTCATTTACCTCGGTACGCAGATCTACTACCTTACCATTCAGTTCTCCGGCACAAGCCACTCTGGCAAGTCCTTCGCTGATGTCTGCTGCAATTTCATACACAGTCATCGCTTTGTCATACTCTTTAAAAGAGCCATCTTTTAATGTTACTTTCATCATGTTTTCTCCTTTTCCTAGAAATAAAAAAATCCATACGTCAAAATACGCATGGACGATCATTGTCGCGGTTCCACCCTGCTTGCAGATGCAAACTGCCATCTGCCTCTCAACTGATGATAACGGAATCACCGGGCTTTATTAAAGCCACTCCGGGGTGGTCTTCAGATAAACTTTCTCCTTGATGCTTCCACCACTGCGGTTTTCCACAGGCATCTTTCTCTGGGGATTTCATTTATCCTACTCTTCCCGTCAACGTGTTTTCTTATTTGACTCTATATTATGCGCAAATTTTCATTCTGTAAAGAGGTTTTTGAAAAAAATTGCCCTGTTTATGTGCAAAAAAAAGAAACAATCTATGGGCATTTTTTAATCTGCTACCTTAGTTTGTTTCTTTTAAGGATTCTGGAAATCAAATGTTTCAAAAACGAGATCAATTCCTATGATCTTGTAAATTTTATGCGTGACTTCAAGGTTGTTGACAAAGGCGATGGAACCTATATCAATATTTCCCAGAACCAAAGCGTTAATGAAAAGATCAAAAGATTAACTGGTTTATTTTCATGATTCCAACAGACAAATTGTCTTAAGATTATATTCCGAGCAAAATGTGAAGTCCAAGCCCAGCCACGCCGCACAGGCACATGGTCAGGATAGGATTCCACTTGAGCTTCCGTAGAGCAAAAAATGCCGATGCAAAACTGCCAATGCCGATCCAGTCTACGTTGGCGAGCGTCTTTGCACTCTCTCCGAACACCACCATAGACAGGATGGAAAGACCTGCACCAAAGATAAGTGCTACAATGACCGGACGCAGGCAGGCCAGAACACTTTGCAGCAGAGAAATATCCTTGTATTTACGATAAATATAGGATAGAAGTGAAACAAAGAACAGCGCTGGTGTAATGCAGCCTAGTGTTGCAATGATGGCTCCGGGCACCTGCGCGATACGCAAACCAACAAAAGTTGCCGAGTTGACCGCAATGGGGCCAGGGGTCATTTCTGCGATCGTGATGAGGTCAGTGAACTCCTGCATCGTCAGCCAGCCATGTTGTTCCACCACTTGGCTCTGGATCAGCGGCATGGCCGCATAGCCGCCGCCTACGCTGAACATACCCACCTGCAAAAAGCTGAGAAAAAGCTGTAAGTAGATCATTTTGCACCACCTTTTTTCCACTGGACCAGAGCCAGCACCACGCCGAATACTGCAGCGGCAAGGATGACCACCACCACATTGACATCAAACACCGTATTTGCGACAAACGCTGTGACCATCAGGGCAATATACACCCATGAGCGGGTCTCCAACACCTTGCCGCCGAGGTCGAATACCACATCCAGAATGACCGCCGCCACACCAGCCTGCATTCCCTTGAGTAACAACGCGATATAGGGATTGGTGGCAAAAGCATTGTAGAACACAGAAATGACCGAAAGAACGACCATAGGTGGGATGATGGTGCCCAACACCGCCACGAACATTCCAACCAAGCCTTCTACCTGCCAGCCTACTAGAATCGCAGCATTGACCGCGATTGCGCCCGGAGAGGACTGCGCCAAAGCTGTCATATCCAACATTTCCTGTTCATCGATCCAGTGCAGCTCATCTACAAATTTTTTCTTCATAAAGGTCACGATGACAAAACCGCCGCCAAAGGTAAAGCTGCTGATGTACAATGTGCTTAAAAACAGCATCCAAAGCCGTGCTGACCGTGTACCATATGTTTTATTTTCATCCATACAAGTTTTCATCTCCTTTTTTGATTTCTGGACAACTATCTTCGTTTTCTTACTATTTCAAACAGCTTTTACCTGTTACTGCTTGCGAAAGCCCGTATTTTCCGATATCCTTGTTTTAAGAAATGCGAAACACGGAGGGAATCTCTATGAAACATAATACATTTCTCGTCAAGCCAGCGTCCAGCCTGTGCAATCTGCGTTGCCGGTACTGCTTTTATGACGATGTTTCCAACAGCCGGGCCTGCAAAAATATGGGACTACTTTCCCATGAAATGGCAGGAGAACTGATTGAAAAGGCTTTTGCAGCCACAGAGGAAGGCGGCAGCGTCCATTTTCTGTTTCAGGGCGGCGAACCGACTCTTGCCGGGTTGGATTTCTTCCGGTTCTTTCTGGAAACGGAGCGTTCCATGCAGCGCAATATCTCTGTGTTCCACAGCATCCAGACCAATGGCATTTGTCTGGATGAAGCGTGGGCTTCCTTTTTCAAAGCCAACTCTTTCCTCGTAGGCCTCTCTCTGGACGGCACACAGGAGAACCATGATCTCTATCGGCTGGACGCAGCTGGGCAGGGCACATGGGATAAAGTAACTCATGCGCTTGCGCTGCTGGATGCCTACAGGGTCGAAACGAATCTGCTCTGTGTTGTGACCGGACAGCTGGCCAGAAAGCCGCAGCGAGCCTTCAAAAGCCTCTGCGAGTTGGGCCAGCACAATCTGCAATTCATCCCATGTCTTGACCCGCTTGATACGATTGGAGGGCAGGAATATTCTCTAACGCCGGAACTTTATGGTCGTTTTCTGTGCGGTGTCTTTGATACTTGGTATCAGCAGCTGCAGCGGGGCAATTATATCAGCGTTCGCAATTTTGAGGACTATCTGCGTATCCTTCTGGGAATGCCGCCTACCTCCTGCGCTTCCTCCGGCTCCTGTGGACATTATCTTACCGTAGAAGGTGACGGAAGCCTTTATCCCTGTGACTTTTATGTTCTGGATGAGTGGAAGCTGGGAAATCTGAGCCACTGTACCGTTGAAGATGCGCTTAATTCTCCCACAAGCCAGACATTTCTGGCACAGGGTCGCAAACGACCGGCGGAATGCGCAGCCTGTGCTTATCGACTGCTCTGCCATGGCGGATGCAAGCGCGATTGGGATGCCGCTGGAAGCAACCGCTTTTGCGCAGCGTATAAGCAGTTCTTTGCTTATGTGCTTCCGCGCCTGCAGACTGCTGCACATTTTCTGGCACAACAAAACCGATAAAGAGATTCTCCCGGAGAGCAGTACTGTCTCCGGGAGAATCTTTATTTTACCTTTTTGATCTTTCGGATGGAATGGCCATCGTAGAGGATGGGCTTCATGACATAAGTGTAGTTCCGGTCATCGCATTCGCCGGTGGAAATCATCTCCATAAGCCGCAGCGCAAGCTGCCGTCCCATCTCGAAGCCTTGCTCCACAGAGCAGGTAACATCCTCCTGCCGATAAGTTTCTTCGGAATAATCAAAACAGACCAACGAATAATCTTCGGGTACAGTCTTCCCCATTTTCTGCAGGGTCTTCATAACCAGCCGATAGATGATGTAGTTGCAACAGACGATAGCGGTGCATTTAGGGATGCTCTTCAGAAATCTTTCAATGGAGCGAACATAGCTTTCGTTGTGGGCTTCGTCCGAAATACACCACTTGATGTAATCATCGTTCAGTTCCAAACCACGATTTCGCATTGCTTCCGCCATGCCTTGAAACTTTTCCACGCTCTGGTAGTTGTCGTACACGAAGATGCCTGCAATGTGGCTGTGTCCGGCATCCATCAGGCGTCCTATCAGCTGATGGGCACATTCGATATCATTGATTGTTACGCGGGGGCAGCGCAAGTTCCGATAGAAGTTGTTGTAGAATATCACCGGGATCTTACGTCGGTAAAGCTCCTTGTAGCAGTCAAAATTTGGGCTGAGAATGCTCGATTTGACACCATCCACGATGAAACCGTGAAAATTCTGATGTACCACGGTCTCCAGACATCGGCGTTCGTTGCAGAATTTGTTATCGGTCAGAAACACATGGAGGTCAACCTGCTCCTGCGTCAGAACACCGCGAACCCCTTCGATCAATCTCGAATTGGCACTTGTATCCTGTCCCTGCAGGATAAGGCCGATTTTATAAAGGGCATCATCTGTGTTCAAGTCCCGCGTCATTACTTTTTCCCGGTGGAAATAAGTCCCGCTTCCCTTGAGCTTGTACACGAGTCCTTCTGCTACCAACTTGTCGATGGCCACTCGTATCGTTTCTCGGCTGACACCCAGCTTCCGGCAGAGCGCATTTTCCGAAGGCAGACGCTGGTTCCCGGAAAATTTGTTTTCGTCAATATAAGCCAGAAGCCAGCGATAGACCTGATTGGATTTTTTCTCAACAGCCGAGAGCATGGGCAGACGCTCCTTTTCAGTCGGTGATGGTGGGACGGGTACCTTCTGCGTGCTGAATCCAGTTCAGCAGCCGTTCGCGAAGTTCCGCCTTGACCGCAGCATATTCAGGATCCGTGACCACATTGTTCAACTGCCACGGGTCTTTCTGCATATCGTAAAGGAAGTCATCTGCATAAACATCGGATGCCGCAGCCTCGCCGCCGTTAACACCGGGTGCATAGACAGAATACATATAATCTGCCGTACGAATGCAGCGGCCACAACGGCTCTCCGAAATCTGTGCATAGACCTCATTGACTCTATTATGTTTTTTCTTTTCCACAACGTCAAGCAGATTTTCACCGATCATCTTATCACCGACATCCACGCCTGCCAGAGCCAGCAGAGTTTTGGGAATGCTTTCGGTGCTGACCAGGTCGGTGATCTCCTTGCCACCCTTGAACGGGCCGCCACAGATGACCAGCGGCACGTGCAGGCAACCGTCATGGCAGGAACGCTTGTAATCATCATAGCCGTTCAGGTGCGCGTCACGGTTGCGAGTCTTGAAGTGAGAACCGTGGTCGGAGGCATAGAGGATAACCGTATTATCATACAGACCTTTTTCTTTCAGCTTTGACACCAGCTTACCAAGGTTTTCATCAAGGCTGGCACACTGGCCCAGATAATCCGGGTACTCTTCCGCTGCGTTTCCACCCAGAGCCTTCAGATCTTCCGGCAGAACAAAATCTGCGAATCGCTGCTTGGAACCGTTGGGGCCTTCGTAGTGATTATGGTCATTCTGATGGTGTGGCTCGATTTGCGATACGGTCATGAAGAAGGGCTTTTCACCGGTGTACTGGTCAAGATAGTCCAGTGCAAACTGGTTAATGCAGTCGGCACGGTAGCCCTTGAAATCGATGCGGTTGTTGTTCTCATCAAACACATAGCCGTCGTAGCCGTGGGAGGTGAACTCCAGCACATCCGCAGCACGCCAGTAACCGGTATAGCCACCGCGCAACTCCAACGGGACAGCAGTGATGGTGTGGTCAACGGTGGGCTTTTTCTCCAGCTCACCGTCCGAGGCCAGATGCCACTTGCCGATGTAGGCCGTCTCGTAACCGGCATCCTTTTCCATGTACTCGCCCAGTGTCTTGATGTTGGAGGGCAGCATCAGGTTGTTGCGGAAACAGCCGGTTTCGGTAGGGTATTTGCCGGTCTGGAACAGAGCGCGGCAGGGGCCGCACACCGGCTGGGGAGAGAAAGCATTGTCAAACTTCACCCCCTCCGCTGCCAGCTTGTCCAGATTGGGCGTGATGTTCAGCGGCTGGCCGAAACAGCCGCAGGTGTCCCAGCGCTGCTGGTCACTGAAATAGAAAATGATATTATATGCCATGGTTTTTACCTCCTTTTACTGTTCTGCCTTGGTGTTCTTTGCTTCCTTTATCTTACTGCGCAGGATGCCGAGGATGACCACCACGATCAGCGCAATGAAGATCCAGCAGAACACACTGCCAAAGAAGATGTTGGGGCTGCCGTCCGAGATGAGCAGGGCGCGGCGGAAATTGGTCTCCGTCATGTTGCCCAGCACCATGCCCAGCAGCACGGGGACGGCAGGCAGCTCCAGCTTGCGCATGAACCACGCCATCACGCCGAACACCAGCGCCACGCTCAGGTCAAAATAGCTGCTGTTCACCGAGTAAGCGCCTGCGAAGCAGAAGATAACGATGATGGGGGTCAGGATCTGCTGGGGGATGGAGACGACCTTTGCAAACAGGCTGGTCAGGTGCTTGCCTTGCAGGAACATGAAGATGTTCACGAGGATGAGGCCCAGCATGATGGCATACATGATGGGACCATCCGTGGTAAAGAGCGAGAGGCCAGGGTTCAGGCCGTTGATCATCAGAGCGGACAGCATAATGGCCACGCAGCCGTCGCCGGGGATGCCCAGTGTCAGCAAGGGAATCAAAGTCGCACCGCAAACAGCGTTGTTGGCAGATTCAGCCGCCGCAACGCCCTCCACAGAACCGTGGCCGAACTCTTCCGGGTGCTTGGACATATTCTTTGCGGTGTTGTAGGAGAACCACGAGGCCTCCGAAGCACCGGTGCCGGGCACGATGCCCACGCAGGAACCGATGAGAGAGCCCACGATAACAGGGCGGAGCATCCGCTTGTACTCTTCCTTTGTAATTTTGTCGTCGTCGTTGCCGATCTTTCCGGCGTGGAGGTTCAGCTCGTTCCGCTTCAGCTCCGCCTTGCCGATGATTTCCACCAACGCAAACAGGCCGATGAGGGTGACGGCAAGGTCGAGACCCAGATACAGGCGAGGAATACCGAAGGTAAAGCGGTCATAGCTGGTCATGGGATCTGCGCCCACGCAGGAGATGAGCAGGCCGAGGCCGCCGGCGATGATGCCCTTGACGAGGCTCTTGCCCGAAACGCCTGCGATGATGGTCATACCGAACAGGCAGACCATGAAGTACTCTGCGGTACCCAGCTGCGCCGAGATTTTAGCCACCTGCGGACCGAGGAAGAGGAGGACCAGCGCCGAAAAGATGCCGCCGAAGGTGGAGGCGTAGAGCGCGATTTTAAGCGCTGCCTTGGTGCGGCCCATCTTGGACAGCGGATGGCCGTCCAGCATAGTGGCTGCCGCGTGGGGCGTGCCCGGGGTGTTGATGAGGATAGCCGACACTGAACCGCCATATCCGCCTGCACAGTAAATGCCCAAAAGGAACATCATGCCGGGGATGGCCTTCATGGTGTAGGTGACGGGCAGGAACAGGATGATGCAGAGGATGACGCTCAGGCCCGGGATGGCGGCGAACACGCAGCCGATAAAGACGCCGAGGTTGATCCATATGATATTTTCGAGGGTAAAAAGCAGCCCGGCGGACGGACCGATAAAGTCAAACAAACCCATATTCTGCCTCCTTAGAAACTAACATTCAGCACGAAGTGGAACACGACCCAGATCAGCACCGCCATCGAGACGGTGACGGCGTAGTAGAGGGGCTTCTTGCAGCGGAAAAACAGCAGGAATGCCACCGCGCAGAACACGGCACCCACCACAAACAGATCTGTGACCTCCGCCAGAAGATATGTGACCACCAGAATAAGAATAATGACCAGCGCCTTGGCCTCCACCAGAAGGTTGAGCGTCTTAGTCTTGGCCGGGCGGTGCATTACCATGTTATATGCCTCGCGGCCCAACAGAAGGGCACTCATGGCCAGCATGAGCCAGATCAGCATCGTCGGGAAGGCGCGGCCGTTCACAACATCCTTTTCCGAAATCTGCACCTGCAGGGGCATGATGAGCAGCAGTACAATGCCGATGACCAGAAACAGAATGCCGCAGATTAAATCAACAGGGTACTCGATGTTCTTCTTCTCAAGCTTCGCGCCCCAGTCATCCAGTCTTGCTTCGATGCGTTCTATCAGATTTTTCACCTGTTTCCACTCCTTTTTAAATAAAAGCAGGGGGACGGGGTCATCCCTTTCCCCCTGCTTCAGCTTTTTGTCGCTATGAGACTTTTTATCAGCCTGCCACGATGTCCTTATACTGCTCGACGATGCTCTTGACATTCTCAATGTGAGCCTTCACATCGTCCTCGGTCATGGTATCGACTTCCAGCAGCATGGTGTTGTTCAGCCACTCGACCATCTCATCATCGGCGAGGATCTTATCATACAGCTCTTTCAGCTCGGCAACCTTTGCGGCGTCAGTGCCTTTGCGAGCCATGACGAAACAGCGGTTGCGGAAGTAGGGGTAGCCCTTGGAGCCAACGCCCTCAACGCCTGCGAAGGGGCCATTTTCGATAGCCTTGTCATCGAATGCGCAAACCACATCAACGCCGCCCTGCTGGTAGGTCTCAAGAATCTGAGACTGGTGAGAGACCGCAAAGTTCGTCTCGCCCTTAGCCACAGCCTGTGCAGCCTCCGCAGCGGACTGGTACGGGGTCAGTTTCAACTGGTCGCCGGCACCCATGGAGCCGAACAGAGCCGCTGCCAGGAAAGCCTCGGAACCGGTAGCACCGTTAACGGCCACGGATACAGGATTGCCTGCCTTGACATAAGCGTCCAGATCGTCCAGATTTTTGAGGTTCAGAGAAGAATCAGCGGACAGGACGAAGACGGAGGAGTACAGGTTCTCCACGAACTCGAAATCGTCGTAGCTGAACTGCAGCTTGGCCGGATCCAGAGTCTCGGTAATGGCGAACAGACCCTCACCGGCGAAGACTAGTTCCTTATCATTTGCCTTAGCACTGGACACCCAAGTGTTGACAGTAGCAGCATCGCCCTTGACGGCTTCAGCAACCAGTGTGATTTTATTATCAGAATAATCAGGGGACTTTGCAGCAGCCTTTTGGCTGACCATCGCTGCTACACCAGACGGTGCCCACGGGCAGGTAACTTTCCAACTCTCCTGTTTGCTTCCGCAGCCGGTAAGCATCGACAAAGCAAGGACACCGGCGGTGACCAACGCCACAATACGCTTTTTCATCATTTTAATTTCCTCCTTTTTTGTTTTGCCTTTTCGTGTGGTAGCAAGCACTTCACCGTGCTTTTGTTACTAACTACTAACAAGATAGCATTTCAAGCAATTTCAAGTCAACAAATTTTTTAATTTTCTTAAAAAAGTTGTCTGGTAAAAGGGCTAAATGACCACATCTGTATTTTGCTGTAGAAAACTTATTGTGCATATTCACGTCTTCCGTCGTAGTACTATGAAAGTTCCGGCGTTTTCAAATTTCCTCATATCTCTCAAGTCGCTCATATATCCAGAAAAACTTGATTTTATCGGAGAATCTTATAAAAAATATATCGAACTGTTCAACCATTGTTATGAAGAGCATTACAAACGTG
>ERZ857629.1826-NODE-1826-length-21675-cov-33.096531_pt1 | contig 21675 bp, 13 predicted proteins | sample MGYA00519700_ERZ857629 | MGnify/ENA primary metagenome ERZ857629 (study PRJEB31778, sample SAMEA3449351) | human gut metagenome | biome: human gut; feature: human-associated habitat; material: faeces | place: United Kingdom | collected 2010/2012 ...
GCCAAGCTGGAGATTACATACATTGGTATGCAGAGCAAGTCTGTAAAGGCTGGCAAGAACATGAAGATTGTTCTGGATGCAGATGATCACGCTTTGGATGAGGTGATGGTTGTTGCTTACGGTACAGCCAAGAAGAGCGCCTTTACAGGTTCGGCTGCTGTTATCGGTTCTGAAGAACTTTCCAAGAAAGTTACTACTAACGTAGCTGATGCTTTGGTTGGTTCTGTATCTGGTTTGCAGATGCGCGGTAGCTCTGGTCAGCCTGGTGCAAGTCAGGGTAGTATCAACATTCGTGGTATTGCTTCTATGTATGCTGCTACAGACCCATTGGTAATTGTCGATGGTGCTCCTTATTCTGCAAGTCTTTCTAATATTCCTACCGACGATATCGAGTCGGTTACTGTATTGAAGGATGCTGCCTCTGCTGCTCTTTATGGTGCACGTGGTGCTGCTGGTGTTATCATTGTAACAACCAAGAAGGGTGCCAGCAATTCTGAAGGAAAGATTAATGTCGACATGAAGTGGGGTTCCAACTCTCGTGCCGTTCCTGAGTATGATGTTATCACAGACCCAGGTCGGTATTACGAGGCTGTGTACTCAGAATATTACAACAAATATTACTATGGTGATGGCTTGAATGTCAGTGCAGCCAATGTAAAGGCAAACTCTGCTATGTTGAACAAGTTGGCATACAATGTGTACAGTTATCCTGACACAGAGCAGCTCATTGGTTTGGACGGCAAGTTGAATCCTAATGCAACTTTAGGCCGCACTATCACAGGTGCTGGTGGAAAGTCATACTATGTAACACCTGACGACTGGACAGATGCTGTGTTCCAGAACTCTTTGCGTCAGGAATATAACGTAAACGCAAGTGGCGGTTCTGACCGTTCTTCTTATTATGCCAGCTTAGGTTACTTGAATGATGAGGGTATCATCAAGAATTCAAGTTTCGAGCGTATCACTGCTCGATTGAAGGCCGACTATCAGATCAAGAAGTGGTTGAAGTTGGGCGCCAACATTGGCTTTGTAAACTCTACACAGGCTGCCGATGCCAACTTAAGTACCAGCTTGAGCTTCACATCCAGCATGGCTCCTATTTATCCATTGTATCTCCGTCAGATTGACGAAAATGGAAACGTATATATCCCAACCGACGAGAGAGGCTTGCCTTTGTACGACTTGGGCTCTTCTACATTAGGTATCAACCGTCCATTCAACAACAACTACAACCCTATTGCTTCCAACAACTATGACAAGAGTGAGAGCAAGGGTCATCAGTTGAATGGTACATTTACTGCAGACTTCCAGATTACAGACTTCTTGAAGGCCAACTTGACCAGCACCATTATCTGGGGACAGACCAATGCGACAGGCTATGCCAATCCATTCTTCGGTTCTAAGGCGGGTGTGAACGGTTCGCTTTCTAAGTCTTCTACAGAAAGCTGGCGTCAGAACCACGTACAGACTCTTACCTATTTCGACAACTTTGGCAAGCATGGTGTTACCGTGATGCTTGGTCACGAATACTACAAGATTAACAGCACTTATCTTTCTGCATTGGCTGAGGGCGGCTTCTCGCCAAACATCTTGCAGATTAGTGCTTTTGCTAAGAAGAAGGATGCAAGTGGCTATGAGTCTGCTTACAACGTAGAAGGATTCTTCGGTAACGCTCAGTACAACTACGACAACAAGTACTTCGGCTCTTTCTCTTATCGTCGTGATGCTTCTTCACGCTTTGCCAAGGAGAACCGTTGGGGTAGCTTCTGGTCAGTAGGCGCTGCTTGGCTGATCAACAAGGAGGCTTGGTTTAAAGCTCCTTGGGTAGACGAATTGAAGTTGAAGGCTTCTATCGGTCAGCAGGGTAACGATAACATCGGCAACTGGGCTTACACCGACCTCTATACCTTGTCTCAGGTTTCAGACACAGAGATGTCTGCATCTTTCGCACGCTTGGGTAACAAGAATATCACTTGGGAAACTACCACCAACTTCAACATTGGTACAGAGTTCAGTTTCTTCAAGGGTCGACTGAGTGGTAGCTTCGACTTCTATACCAAGAAGACCACCGACTTGCTCTTCTGGTTGCGTGTGCCAGAGTCACAGGGTACTCGTGGCTACTACAGCAATGTGGGTGACCTTCGCAACACGGGTGTTGAGCTGACCTTGACAGGTCACATTTTCCGCACCAAGGATTTCGACTGGTCAGTTACAGCAAACTTGGCACACAACAAGACCGAAATATTGAAGCTTGACTCTACTTCAAAGAACCAGTTTGGTGGTTTTTCACAGACAAGTGACATGAGCTACACCATGTATTGGTACAAGGAGGGTGGACCTCTCTACAATGGTTTCCTGCCTAAGTATGCTGGTGTCAACGAAAAGGGTGAGGCGCTCTATTGGGTAGACGAGGATATCTCAGACAGTGAAAGAACAGGTCGCCCTGGTCAGAAGTTGTCTTACACTACAACTGACGTCAGCAAGGCCAGCAACTATGAGACAGGTTCTTTGTTGCCAAAGGTATCTGGCGGTCTTAGCACCACTGTTTCTTATAAGGGATTTGATGCTACATTCAGCTTCGACTACCAGATTGGAGGCAAGGTGTACGATATGAAGTATGCTGGTTTGATGAATCCTCTGACAGCCAACTCTACAGGTGGTTTGGCTATTCATAAGGACTATATCAAGTCATGGAGTCCTAACAATACCAGCAGCAACATTCCTCGCTGGCAGTATGGTGATGACAACAGTCAGGCATCTGACCGTTTCTTGACCAACGCAAGTTACTTCAACTTCCAGTCATTCACAGTAGGTTACACCTTCCCAAAGAACTTGATACCATACTTCTCTAAGATTCGCATTTACTGCTCTGGTGAGAACCTTGGTTTCATCTCAGCTCGCAAGGGCTTGGATCCACGCTACTCTTATGATGGCGTGACAGGCACAAGTTACTCACCTACACGTAATATCTCTGGTGGTATTCAATTGACGTTCTAAAAACATTAAAAGACGAAACAATGATGAAAATAAATAAAACAACATTTGTTGCTCTTGCATTGGCAGCAACTTCGCTCACCAGTTGTATCGAAGAGGTTGACCCACAAAGCAGCACCGTAACCATAGACCAGGCTGCTTCGGCACCCAACTCGTTCAACAAGTTCGTGTCTGCTATCACAGCTGATATGAATGGTCGCCCAATGATGAACAGTGAATCCAAATTGAGTGCAAACAACTACGATTTTGGCTATCCTTCACAGATGATTCAGCGTGACCTTATGGGCCAGGATATCGCTTATCCTGCCACTGTTGCACCAGGATTTTTCACAGTCTGGTACAATTATTTCGATGTGTTGACACCACAATATTTGATGTGTCAAATTCCATGGTCTGTATATTATGCGTGGATCAAAAACTGTAATACTGTCATCAAGATGGGTGCAGGCAATCCTACAGAAGAGCAGAAGAGTGGCGTGGGTATCGCATACGCCATGCGCGCCTTCTTCTATGAGGATATGGCACAGATGTATGCCAACGAGACTTACACCAAGAATCCAGAGGCAGAGACCGTGCCTATCGTTTCTGATGACGAGAGCATCGACATGAACCACAACCCTCGTGCTACCAATGAGAAGATGTGGAACTTCATCATCTCCGACCTTGACAAGGCAGAGGAATATCTTGCTGGCTATGAGCGTCCGGACAAGACTACTCCTGATGTTTCAGTCGTTTATGGTCTGAAGGCACGTGCCTACCTCGTAATGGGCAAATGGGACAAGGCAGAAGAATACGCCAAGAAGGCACAAGCAGGATATTCTGTGATGTCTTCAGCAGAATATACCGATCGTGAGACTGGTTTCAATACTCCTAACGAGGCATGGATGTTCTGCGTGACTTACAAGGACACTGACCCATGTATCAAACTCAACGATGCTGATACTTCTTGGGGATCTCAGATGTCGCTTGAGATCAACCCAGACAAGGATGTCTCTGCCTGTGGCTATGCTGCCAACTATGGTGATGCCAAGTTGATAGACCGTCACCTCTATGAGACCATTCCTGCTACCGACTGTCGCAAGAAGTGTTTTGTAGACTTCTCTACCAACGACATGGAAGGTACGGAACTCGAGAATAAGTTGAAGGAATATTCTGACTATCCTACATGGCTTGAGTATTCTGCCGAAATAGCCAAGTGGCCAGGAACAGGTGGTCTGAGCTTGAAGTTCCGTACAGCCAAGGGCGTGGAAGGACACAACAATACAGCCAAGGGCTTCCTCCAGTCTGTTCCATTGATGCGTGTTGAGGAAATGAAGCTCATCGAGGCAGAGGCAGCTGGTATGCAGGACGAGGCTCGTGGCAAGCAGTTGCTTGAGGCTTTTGCCAAGGCACGTGATCCGCAATTCGTATATGGTAAGCACGTCAACGATAAGTATGGCAACAGCAGTAACTCCGGCTTCCAGAACGAGATTTGGTGGCAGCGTCGTGTAGAGCTTTGGGGCGAGGGCTTCGCTACTCTCGACATCAAGCGCTTTGGCAAGAGTGTGATTCGCAGCTATGCCGGTACTAACCACTGCGAGGAATCTCGTTGGAACACAACTGGTGTGCCACAATGGATGACCTTGATGATTGTGGAGAGTGAGGGTGCATACAATGTCGATTGTACTCAGAACCCGATGGTAACAACTCCTACAAGCGACTCACCAGAGTATGTATGGTAAAACTTTAGTTTAACAGATAAAAGAAAAGAATATGAAAAAATATATTTATGGACTGTTCTTTGCCCTCGTTTCGGTAATTATGTTTACCGCCTGCTCTGAGGATGAAGGTTCCGACATCGGTTCTGACAGCCAAGCTAAAGCAACTCTTTATCAGTACACAGCCACAGAGCCTAATGATGCTGATATTGATACGCAGATTCGTATCGCTACCAACAGCGCTACACAGAGTGCTTATCTGCTGGTAGAGAAAACTGCTGATTACGAAAGCCGTCTTACTCAACTGGGCGAGGAAGGCTATAAGGACTATGTGGTTGAGAATGGTGAGAAGATTGAAGGTGCAGAAGGTGCTGCCAATATTGACAAGACCATCAAGAGCCTTAGTGGTGACAACACTATAGCTGTGGTTGCTGTAGGTGGAGGAAAGTCTTTGGCTACAGTACAGTTTACTGCCAACAGCTGGACTACAGTAGCCGAGGGTACTTACAATTTCAATGGTGCCGGTGCTCAGTTGTTTGGCGCTTCCAAGGCTGCCACCTTGCAGAAAAATGATGCCAATCCGAAACTCTTCCGCTTCAAGAACTTCTGGGGAACAGGTAAACACATGACCTTTAATCTTACAGACAAAAAGGGAACAGACGAAAATGGACTTACCATCACCCAGCTTGTAGTTCCTGAGCAGGCTACTCCATTTACTTATGGTGACTACGGAACAATCTCTTATGCAGATGGTCTCACTCGCCAGTCGGTAAACTCACCAAGCTTCATGTACGATGATTATTACTGCATGATTTTAATGCAGTGGTATGTAAGTGCAGGTAACTTGAATAATATCTCAGGTTACGATACTTTCGAGCCCAACGAGTAAACAAAATGTTTATTATATTCTATAGAGAATGGCGAAGCCACAAGTGCTTCGCCATTCTTGTTTAGAGTCAGTTTTACTCCCAAATAAATTTATATAATATGAGAAAGACTCTTACACTTTTTATTGCTTCTCTGCTCGCTATGCCAAACTTCGCTAACGACCGAAGCGAAGAGGAAATGCAGACAATAGCGCTGCAGGCTCTCTGCTCCTCAAATATTCAGGCAGGTGGAGCCAAGAAGGCAGCAGCCAATATTACCGTTGAGAAATATCAGTCATTAGATATGGTCAATGTCTATGGAATCAAGGGCAAAGGGGTGGTGTTCATCAGCAAAGACGACGACATAGAGCCTGTGCTTGGAATTTCTGATGAAGACTTTGATGTAAATAATATGCCTTGTGGCATGAAGTGGTGGCTGAATACTGCCAACAAATCACTTGAAAGGATGAAAGCCAAAGGTATTACTTATCGTGCTAACCCAATGGCAGCAAGTGGACGCCCCACCTATTTTATCAAGACCTACTGGAATCAGGACACACCCTTCAACAATCTTTGTCCGCAGATTAATGGCAGCGCCGCCCCAACGGGTTGTATAGCTACAGCTATGGCACAGATTATGAAGTACTATCAATATCCTGCTACAAGTAAGGGTACAGGCATATATTCCGTAACTACGTATAAAGATAAAAATGACAAAGAGGGCACCACTAAGTGGTATAAGCGAGAACTGGGACATACTTATCAATGGACAGCTATGCAGTCAAGCTATGGAATATTGTCCGACGACGAGAATGATGCCGTAGCCACACTGATGGCTGATGCCGGTGCTGCCAGTCAAATGAATTATCAGACTAATAGCAGTGGTACTATAGAATGGTATGCAGCCAAGGGATTTGCCGAGAACTTCAGATATGATTCTTTGGCTATCAGTTGTCTGCAGCGCGACTTCTATACCGATGCGGAATGGATGGAATTGGTACGCAAAGAAATGGAAGCTAAACAGCCTGTTCTCTACTGCGGTAGCGATGAGATAGATGGAGGCCATGCCTTCTTGCTCGATGGCATACAGGAAGATGGGAAAGTACATGTCAACTGGGGATGGGGAAAGTCTGGAGACGGATGGTTTGATATTGATGTTCTGAGACCTAATATCACTGGGTTTACCGGAGAGGGTTTCAATATTGGTCAAAGTATGGTTTTAGGCTTCAAGAAACAGGAGACTCCGAGCGCTGACGAAGAAAACATTTCGCAATGGGTAACTGACGGATATAGTTTCTATATCAGCGATAACGAGTTGCACGTCAAACTGACTAACGCCTATAATTACAGTCATCGCGTGTTCGAGGGTAGATTAGGCATCGTGCTACAGGGCATGAGTGACAACAGTAGCAAACTCTATACAGATCCGATTTTCGAGACGGATACAGAAACACCTTATGTTGGTATGTTGAGTGGTTTTAATTACGGTGACAATGATCATCCTGAAGTTGATTTCAATCTGAGTCAGGAGTCTGAGTTAAAGAATATTTCTGCAGGAACTTATAAGCTGTTTATTGGTTCTAAGTCGACCAAAGAGAGTTCTTATCAATGCTTACGAAGCGAAGGTGGCACCATCATGTACACACTTGCCGTTGCTGCCGATGGCACGATGACATTAGCACAGGATGGCACTTCTGCTATCTCTGCCGTTACTGTAAAGCAGAACGTCTCTGCTCCTTACACCTATATATATAATATGCAAGGTCAGGAGGTGTATAAGTCGAAGACACAGGACTTCTGTCTTGATGATGTTCCTGCTCACGGCGTATTGATTGTGAAGCAAGGCGACACAACGAGAAAGGTTGTGAAGTAAAAAACTCTTCTATCATGCATCATTCATTAAAGACAATGCCCACCCATGGTTACTTACCGTACCAAGGGTGGGCATTGTTGAATTTTCATCATTACTTTTCCCTAAGGAATATCGCAGAACATTACTCTCCTGCAGGTTCTACTATTGCATTTTCTTCTTTCGAGCGTTATCTTTTAAATAAACAATCATTAAAAACTTTCTAGAATTGTTTAGAAAAACCACTGTCATCTAATGAAGCATTGGAAACTGTGAATGAAGCGGAACTCGTATTGTCAAAGAAGTTGCCTTCATAACAGGTCTGCTTACCTTTTACAAGATGTACATCTGTAAAATTACACTCTTTTATAACTTTGCCATTCTTGTCCTTTGCCTGAGACTTAGCATGGACATTCTCATAGCTCTCAACAGCAGCGATACCGTCTGCATCTTCCTGACTTACGGTGAATGGCTCACCCTCGGCATCAGCAACAGTTACTGCAACAGTAGCCTTGGATGCCTCAGGAACAGTAGTCTCACCTTCAGGAGCGGTGAAGACAAGCGATGACCCTCTGTTCGACAAAGAGGCTTTGAGAGTAGTTAAGCTGATGCCTCGCTTTGTTCCTGATGGGGAAGGCAAGGTGGTTGCCGGCTCCGTAGAAATTCCCGTCATGTTTCGATTGAAATAATATATAATAAGGTGTATTCTTCTTGCCCCATACATCGGGCAAGCGGGGATACACCTTTTTATCTTCCTCACTCTCAAACATTTTCCAATAATTCCTTGCATCTTTCAGAAGAAAAGCGTATCTTTGCAGCAAGATTAGCTGCACTCGGCAATTTGAAAGCAAGCTTTCATTGCGCTCGCTGGCATAATCTTTGCAGAAGAAGCAATACTCTTCAATCATGAAGATATGACTTTTTTAGATATGGCTTTACCAATCCATAATTTTACGTATATCCAAGCTTACAGAGCTAAATCTGTCAAACTGAGACAACCAAGTTGGTACCTCCTTGTTCATCCATCCCATAACATTCATCATTTCTTCGTGTATCATCTCAACTTCATCGAGATTCCAACAAATTGCTTCATTATGATCTATCCTATTGCGCAAGCGACGGAATTTGTTTAAGAAGCTAGCAACTACCTTTCTTTGCCGATTAGCTTTCTTCACAAAAGGGAAAGCTCTCCTTAAGTCTTTCCAAAGGATACGTTCGTAGTTTCTATTAAAAAGGGATGTCCAAAAGCCCCAGGTCAACTCTGCAGTAATCTTTGCTGTAGTTATATCTTCTCCTCGTGCAGCAATTTGTTTCTTAGCTGTGCTTATATATTTATTTAGCTCCATCAGGCCTGGAGTTGTAGAGAAAACGACATACCAATCTTCTCTTTTGGCAAATGCCACAAGTTCCCGAACTACGGAATTACGGAGTTCTACCTCAAAGACAGAAAGACATGGGTACATAGCTTCGGAAAGCATTATGTTACATTGATAATGCTTAATTGCCTTTACTTCATCCCCAGGATAGAGCAAGAAATATTTCTTCATTCTATCTGTCGAGAAAACTTTTTCGAAAAAAACTTTGGTATATTCCATTTTTATTCTTATCTTTGCAGCGCAGTCCCGGTAAGGCCCTCTCCCAGATTATTCGATGCTGGTGATGACCCCGGGTTTTTTGTTTTTGCAAAAGTACATAAATATTTTGATAGTGACAACAAAAAAGCCTTTTTTCTTTGCTTTTTTTGTTATCTCCCTCACCCTCAAACATTTTCCCCAAAATCATTGCATCTTTCAGAAGAAAAGAGTATCTTCTCGAGTTGGAGAAAGTATCATTCAGGGTGCTAGAAAGTAACTTCTCTATTGTTGTCACTAGGCTAGGCAGCTCTGCTGAGCCTAGTCAGCAGGTCTGCAGACTGCAGTCTGCACCTCTGTCGAGCCTAGTGGGAATACCTTGTTGTCGTACAACTATAACCCTTTTAGTCGTACAACTATAACCCCTTTAGTCGTACGACTATACACTCTATAGTTGTACAATCGTAGCTTTATAGTCGTACAAAATGCGATAAAGCTTCCTAAGGACTGCTCGAATAGATGCCTCTACTTAAAATTTATGGCACATGTGCCACTTTTTTTAAGTAGAAGCCTATTCTAATATGTTTCGTTGCAAAAGAAAATCAAACAAGCTTATGAACAAGATGCCTGCTTCATTGTGATGAGAAACAATATTGTCCTTTACTATGATTATCTTCTGGAAGTTATCTGAGATATGTTTTAGTGATGCAGATTCTTGTTCTATCTTTTCCTTATCAGGAAGAGCAAGGGCAGACTGGATGTAATAACGCTTAGAGCCATTGTTGACTACAAAATCTACTTCCAATTGCTTGCGCATCATTCCTTGTTGCGGTGTTCGGGTACGAGTTTCTACCATACCAACATCCACAAGATAGCCACGGCATCGTAATTCATTGTATATCACATTTTCCATGAGATGGGTTTCTTCTATTTGACGGAAATCCAGAAGGCTATTGCGCAGTCCTAAGTCTACGAAATAGTATTTAGACAATGTACCGATGTACTTTTTCCCCTTAATGTCATACCGCATCGCTTTCTCTATCAGGAAGGCTTCTTGCAAGAATTCTAAGTAATTGTCGATTGTTAACGGAGACAGGTCTGCATTGCTTACGCTCTTGAAAGTGTTGCTTAATTTATTCGGATTGCATGGTGAGCCTACCGTTGATGCCATTACTTTAACAAGAGAGTCGAACTCCGTGTTTTTCTTGACATTATTTCTGTCTATCAAGTCTTTTAGATACACCGTAGTATAGAGATTATGCAGATAACTCATCTTCTTTTGCTGGGTATCCAAAGACAAGATTAAAGGCAAACTGCCATACGTAATATAATCTCGCCATGCATCTTCTTTGTTGCCATCGTAAGCCGATACATATTCTGAAAAAGACAGAGGGTAAATACGTATTTCATCACCTCTTCCTCTGAACTCTGTGGCAATGTCGGAAGATAGAAACTTAGAATTGCTTCCTGTTACGTAGACATCCACATTGTCTATATGAAGAAGACTGTTCAAGGCTCCAACAAAGTTGTTTACCATTTGAACTTCATCCAATAGGACATAATGAATTTCAGAATCTTTGATGTTACCTTTTATATAGTGTAGCAGTTTCTTGGGGTCACAGTATTCATCGTTCAGTATATCATCCAAAGCCAGAGATATAATATGGTCTGGAGAAATGCCATCTGCCAGGAGATAATCTCTAAACAACTTGAATAGAAGATATGATTTGCCACATCTTCTGATACCTGTAACTATCTTTATCAAGCCATTTTGTTTGCTTGATATGAGTTGGTTGAGATAATATTCGCGCTTAATTTCCTTCATGCTACTTAAAATTTCTGGCACATGTGCCACTTTTTTTAAGTGCAAAGATATGCGAAAGTAGTGTTCTAACCAAAAATTTTTAGATTTATTATACTAAAAAGGTGTGCCTACCAGCCGCTCTATCCTTAGACTATAGAGCGTTCTTGCTATTGGACAGGTAACAAACCTGCCCTCCCAGTTATCCCTTGCTAAAACTTTTCTCCCCATTTCCTTTCAACATTCCTAAGAAAAGCGTATCTTTGCAAGCGATAAGTATTAATCCTTTAATATTGGAGGTAAATATGGAATTATTTGATAGTAAAAGACAAGCGATGACACTCTGTTCGACAAAGAGGCTTTGAGAGTAGTTAAGCTGATGCCTCGCTTTGTTCCTGATGGGGAAGGCAAGGTGGTTGCCGGCTCCGTAGAAATTCCCGTCATGTTTCGATTGAAATAATATCTAATAAGGTGTATCCTTCTTGCTCAACATATCGGGCAAGCGAGGATACACCTTATTTTAAATATATATACGATATACTCCAGCTAGAATGTCTTGGAATACTTACTTTCATCTAATGCCGTGTCGGAAACAGTAAACGAAGAGGTGCTGCTATTATTGAAGAAATTACCCTCGTAACGGGTTAACTTACCCTTTACCAGATGCACATTGTCAAAATTGCACTCCTTGATGACCTTGCCTTTCTTGTCCTTAGCCTGCGACTTTACATGAAGATTCTCTACATCATCAGCCTTCAAAAGCGTATAGACCGTGAAGAATAAATGATTGTACTGGTACTTCTTGGCATCAAATACTCTTTCGTAATGGATAGGAGCCTCTGTCTTGCATGTGCCGGTAGCAGGATTGAATACCACACCGCAACCTCCGGAAATCTCTATGGATTCGCCGGCTACATTTAATGGAGTTTCAATAGAGCTCCTGAGAACGAAGGCACTCACGCCCCGTGATAATGTGGCATCAAAATTCTGGTTGTTTTCTTGAGAACTGACCGTAATATCCTTATAGGCATAAACCATATCGGTGACCTTGTCATTCGGAAATCTGACTTCGGTAGCCGACTTGATGGAAATACGATTATCCAAAGGCATAGGGGTTACTGCGGCTACAGCCACCATGTGGTAAGTGCCTTCAGGAACATCGAAGGTTACCTTGCCGAAATCATCGCCCAGACTGTCCTGTCTTACGACATAGCCTGAATCATTCTCGGAATCAATAGGTATCAATGCTACCTCCAGTTCTGAAAACCTGTGGCAGGCTGCCAAGGTCGTTTTGTTATCAGCACGGGTGGAATGCATACGTGCCGATGAGACATCTGAGGCAGAAGAGATATCTTCTATCGTTTTCTCGAAGAAGCTGATGCTTACCTCATGGTTAGTTACCTGTGATGATTCATTCATCACGTTTTCCTTGGAACAACTACATAAAAGTAGTATAGCGGAGACCAGCATCAGGCCTATGCTTTTACTGTTGTTCATCTGCTTCTTTTCGTTTGAGTCAGACGCCGGAACCCCCGGTATTATCGGCTAGTACGCATTTGAATGATACAAGCAAATGGCTTTTGTACTAACGTTGCACAAATATAGTGAAAATATGAATCCGTTGTACTTTTACTGACTTATTTCTTTGTTTTCTTAACAATTTATAACGAAAGAGGGCGATACACTACTGAGAATGCATCGCCCTTAGAAAGATTAAGTATGAATATCTAAACTGTAGAATCCATTTGGCATTGTGGCTTTCAATTACTTATCTACTGTAGATGATACATTGTTCTTCTCGTAATAAGCCTTATATTCATTGCCACCATACTTGAGTCCGAGGTCTTCGCCTGCTATTCCATCGCAGAAGCCCTTGTAAGCCCACTTGCGCTTGTAGCTGGCATCGAAGAGGTTAGGCACCTGACCCTTGAGCCAGTATTCGTGCTCAGCCTCGTTATCAGACAAGCTCCAGATGGTAATACCGCTCTGCTGAGCTGCTGGTACGTTAGCCTTATAGCTCTCCATAATCATGCGGTAGGCATCGCTCTGTGCCTTGTACTGATTAGATGAAGGAGAAGCTGTGCCGAGAGAAAGATCGAGCTCTGTAACACGAACCAGCTTGCCAGTAGCAGCCATGGTCTGGAACATAGCATCTACCTTCTCCTTGAGAGCTGCAATATTGGCTGCATTCTTCTCTGCATCATCGCTGCAGGAAAGAGATACGTGCATCTGGGTTCCGATACCGTCTACGATAGGAGTACCATTCTTCTCGTCAATATCCTTAACGAACTTGATAAGAGCATCGAGCTTGTTAGGAGAGGTCTCCAGGTTGTAGTCGTTCACGAAGAGCTTGGTCTCTGCTGGCAGATACTTTCGTGCCAACTGGAATGCTTTTACTGGGTAGTCCTTTACATAGTAGCCCCAGTACCAGTGGTTGCTTCCCCAGTTAAGAGTCAAACCGTCAGCCTCTGTCTCTACAGGAGCTGCATCGTACATGGTCTGCTCATCTTCTGTCCATGTTCCACCGAAGATGCCTTCGTCGATTCCGCGATATTTGTTGCTGCCGTCAGCGATAGGCTCATTGATTACATCGTAGCCGTAAGGCACAACATTCTTTTCTGCCAAGTGTTTAGCTACACCGCTAACCCATGCTTCCATGGCACCTTCGAGAATTGCCTGTTTCTCGGCAGCGCTCTTCAGAACAAAGTACTTGCGGCTGGCACGGGTAACCTTTCTTGCCTTACCGTTGGAAGCCTGGATGTACTGGATGCCTCTGGCTGCTGCATTCTGATCTTTGGCAAGTCCGAACTTGATATTATCAATGTAATAGGTGCCGCCTACCTTGCCATAGTTGAGGATGATGCGGTTGGCATCATCGTAAGCAGGGGTAAAGGTGAATTCGCATTTCACCCAATCGGTACCTACGCTGAAGGTATTGTAACCGCCCTGAGAACTGTATGTGGTTCCATTCTGATACTGGAACTGCAATTCACCTGCAGGAGAAGTAGACTTGGCATAGAATTGGATGATGTACTTCTTGCCTTCCTGCAGCGCATCGTCGAAGGTATAGGCACACTGAGCTTCCCAGGCATTGCCATCACCCTTGTTCTTCAAGGCGAGACCCTTGCTGTTGTTGTAACCAGCGCCTTCTTCTACTTCGGCACTTTCCTTGTTGCTACCCCAGGAACCCCAATTGCCTGTGGTTCCACCTTCAAAGTCAGATGCATCGCCTGCCATCACATTCTCCATAGGGTCATCCTGCTTCAAACCAAACTGGATGTCATCGATGGTATAGGTAGCTCCAACCTTACCGAAGTTGAGGATGATGCGGTTCACATCGTCATATTTGTCGATGGTAAATTCATACTGGAAGGTTTGCCAATCGGTACCAACAGTGAAGGAATTATATCCACCCTGAGAACCGTATGTACTGCCATTCTGATATTGGAACTGCAATTCTCCGGCAGGAGAAGTAGACTTTGCCTTGAACTTGATGACGTAGGTCTTGTTCATCTCCAAATAGTCATTGAAGGTATAGGCGCACTGAGCTTCCCAGGCATTGCCGTCACCCTTGTTTTTCAGAACGAGGGCTGCTGACCCATCCTGTCCGGCTCCTGATACAACTTCAGCACTTTCCTTGTTGCTGCCCCATGAGCCCCAACCGCCAGTGCTTCCACCATTGAAGTCGGATGCATCGCCAGAGAGAACATTGGCAATATCACCATCACTTTCTACTACGAGGGTAGGGGCGATGAGTGATTTCAGATAGCTCTGGTTCTGCTGGGTGTGCCAGAAGAAGTTATGACCGTAGAGCTTCATGTTGCCATCCAATGCTTCGATGAGCTTGTCCACAGTTGCGAAGTTCAGGGAACCGCTGTTGCCCATGATGGCATCATTCTTCATGGCATTGCCAGGAGTAAAAATCTGATAGTTGGCATTGGCAAGGTTGCCTTCTCCATTGGCATTGTTGATATACAAGTCTGCACCCATGCCGATACCAATCAGCATGTTAGGAGTATTCTGCTGGGCATAGTCCTTGATGTTGTCGTAGTTGGCGATGACTTCCTTCACGGCAAGAGGAATCTCTGATGAGGTTACGTCGGCGTGGTCGGCTGGCTTGCCCCATTCCATGAGCTGGTCGTCGCAACCAGTGAGTAGCATCGCTGATGCTACTACTGGTATGAATATCTTATTGATTTTCATCATGATTTTCATTTAAGGGTTATTATTCTGTAGCTGTTTCGCCATCATTGAAGTCCTTTACTGCAATAGACTTGGTGCTGACAACGCGGAGGTTGTCTACATAAATCTTCTGGTTGAAGGTACTTGCCTTGTACTTGATGGCATCAGAGAATTCCAGGTCGCTGTTGACGAGGAATAATACCAGGTTCTTGTATGAACCGCTGTTGCGGTCTTCTACAATCTTCTGGAAGGTTACATCAGCTGCTTTCTCCGGATCGTAGTTACCGAATGCTGTCATCGGAATGGTGATGGTCTGCCAGCGTTCACCGGTGGTGAATGGGGCATGAGAGCCATCCTTTTCATTCAACCATGGAATCCATACGGTAGCTGTGTTGGTATATTCATCGCTATACTTTGTAGCAGCAGAACCCCAACCATAGTTTGCCAGATTGTTCTGGAGAGAAATTTCGAGCTGACCTGTCAGATCCCAAGGCTCAGGACAGTAGATGTCGAACTGGATAGCTACTTCTGATGCCTTTGTCTCGGCAGGAATCGTGCCATACATGCGGCTCCAGTCGTCATTGGCATTGTCATTACCAGCTGTAGCCCAGTATTTGGCATTGCCACCTGCATCCAAACCGCCTGCATCGAGTACTGATAGTGGTGCGAGCAATGCTACCTTGCCACGACCGGTGTTGAGAGGATCGTCTACGAGATCGTCTGTACCGTAAGTTGCGCTCCATGAACCCAGTTCGCCCTTTCCGTCGAAATCGGTTATGAAGTTGCCGAAGTCGTTGAAATAAGTAGGTGTCTTGGCTGTACCGTTAGCGCCTTCGCTGGTGATAGAACCCGATTTGGTGAGGTCAGCTGTGCTTGGAATAGTGAAGCTGTACCACTTGCCGTCTTCATCATTACGGATGCCACTTGTTATTTCTGTACCATCAGGTAATGTAACCTTGGTGGTTTCCTGCAGGTTGGCACCATATACGGTTACCGTTTCACCAGCCTTAGGCAGGGTGTTGTCTACGCTGGTAATGCTAGGAGCTGCCGCACGGATGGTGAATTCGTAAGTTAGCTTGTTATCATCATTCTTATAGAATACGATGGTATTGCGTACGCTGACGTCAGCTTTTTCTACTGGTGTAGCTGTATTGAGCGTTACCCATACGTTGTTGTCAGTCATCAGAGCGTTGTTGAAGTAGGTCTCGTATCCATTTACGTAGATTCTCTTCAAACCGCTGAAGCCTGAGCCTTCTATTCGGAGCAACTGTCCCAGTCGGGCAAACTCCACAGAACGGTCTTTGTTGACTTCATCGTCCACATTCTCCAGATATATCTGGTTAATCTTCATTGTTGCCGAGCTTCCGCCGTTGTCGTCATCGCTGCACGCAGCAAAGCTGAATGCAGCCAATGCAAGGCACAATGTCCAGAGATATTTCATTGTTTTCATAATTCTCTAAATATTAATGATTAGTTATACAGGTTGGAATGCCTATTATTTAAACAAATCGGTGTCCTGCACCTCGCGATCGCCAAACTGATAAGCCACGGTAGCGATATTGCCGCTTGCATCCGGCTTCAAGAGTGGGTTCTTGGTCTGGTCGGTATCTGCGATAGGCAAAGTCAGGTTCTTGGCTGTGGCTGTTGCTACGCTAGGGCCTGGCTCTGCATAATCCTCGCTCAATACATATTCGTGGGTTGCTGACTTGTAGTAGCTGGCATTGCGATGCTGGTGATTGACATAGTTCACCATCTCCTGCTGCTGATAATATCCGCGACGGACGATGAAGTACCAGTACAATCCCTCGAATGCAGTCTCTACACGGAACTCATGGCGAATGTCCTCGAAGGTGAGGCTATTCTTGGTTGCAACACCTGCACGGGTACGGAGTGCATTGAAATACTTGAGAGCCGTAGCATCTGTAGTCTTTCCGTTGTTACCCAATGTAGCTTCTGCATAGTTGAGATAAACTTCTGCAAGACGCATCATATAGGTATTGATACCAGAGTTGTTGTTGACAGCAAAGCCGTTGACAGCATTGGTACCGATGACGTACTTCTTGATATTGGCACCTTGTGAACCTGCGTTCTCGGTCTCACCATATACGTATGGTTTCTCAGGATTGGCAGATAATTCAGGATAAGATTCGCCATAAGATGCAATACAGTTGTGGCGACGGATGGCATCATCCACCTTTGTACCGAGCGTCTGGTCTTCATATTCCTTGAATTCTTCCCAAAGATCGTAAGAACAATAGGTAGAACCGCCCCAAGAGTTTCCCTGGTTAACTTGAGTACTCCAGGCGAGGAAACGTGTCATTGACTGTGCCAGACCGCCTTCTGCACCAGCCTGGAACTGTAACTGGAAGACGCTCTCGCTATTATTATTAAAGGTAGAGGCTGCAAACAATTCGGCATAGGTATCTGCCAGTTTATATGGTCCCTCTTCAATAACAACTGCTGCTGCCTTCTTGGCTGCATCGAGATAATACTCATTACGTGTGCCACGATTGGCATCTGTTGCTACGTTGCTACCGTCATAGCGTCCGCTGGTAGTCAAACCTGCCATTGACAGATAGAAACGGCTGAGCATGGCATAGGCTGCATACTTGTTGACACGGCCTGTGGCAGGAGATGCTGATGGCAGATGAACTGCGGCATACTCCATATCACGGATGGCAAACTCGATTCCATCGGCTACAGGGTTAGGACTTACAACATAGTTGTTGACCAGATCCTGGGTGTTGTTGTAGATAACGGCACAACCCCAGAGTGAACTGATATACCAGTAAGCCAGACCACGCATGAAGCGAGCCTCTGCAATACCTTGTATCTTTGCCGTCTCACTTACATTAGCTGTAGAGTTGTTGGCGATATTGTTGATGGTATTGTTTGCCTGAGCTACAACAGAATAAAGCGCTCCCCAAGCTTCGGTAAGACCGGTGGAAAGACCTGTCTCGGTGAAGTTGGTATATGGATAGACATAGTCTGAGTATTGGGCGGTGATGTTGTTGGCACGTCCATCGCCCATACCATAATAGAACTTATCATTGAAGTCGTACCACACATAGCTGTAAAGTGGCATGACTGCCTGTGAAACTGCCTCGTCATTATCGAAGAAGTTGTCCTGCGAAATCTGGTAGGTATTCTTCTGTTCGAGGAAGTCTTTGGCGCAGCTGGAGAATGAGAGGATTCCCGCTATCGCCAGTGTATATTTCAATATGTTAGTTTTCATATTCTCTTTTCTTTTGAAGTTGATGGATTAGAACTGCACATTCACACCGAAAGTATAGATGCGTGGTGAAGGGTAGCGGCTATAATCAACACCGTTGAGGAGAGCATTGCCGCGCATAGAACCAACTTCAGGATCGAAACCGTTATACTTGGTGATGGTAAACACGTTCTGCACATTGCAGTACAACTTGACGTTGTTAAGGAAGATATGGCTGAGCCACTTGCGAGGCAATGTATAGCTGAGTGATACGTTCTGCAGGCGGATGTATGAACCATCCTCTACGTATGCATCGCTTACACGGTTGTTCTTGTTTACACCACTTTCGGTAGACAAACGAGGCATTGTCGTATTGGTATTGACAACGTAGTAGTTACGATAGTCCTCTGGACCATTCTCGTCATATTTTGCAAGACGGGCATAGTCCATTACAGTGGTCAGCTGGTTGCTGGTAGAACCTGTTATCTCCAGGAAACGACGGCCGTAGTTCATCACCTTGTTGCCATAGGAACCGCTGAACTGAACGCTCAGGTCGAAGCCTTTATAAGAGAATGTGTTGCCAAAACCAAAGGTGAACTTTGGCTCAGGATTACCGATGAAGGTCTGGTCGTTGTTGTCGATGACGCCATCACCATTGATATCCTCATAGATATAATCACCAATGAACACACCACCACTGGTAGGACTAGTGGCAATAGATGCTCCTTCTGGTAAGGCAACTGGTTTCACATTACCGTTGGCATCCTTGTACCAGAAGTCTTCAGGCTTGTCGAAACGGCCGATAACCTTGTAGCCCCAGAACTGACCGATAGGATGATCTACTACGGTATTCGTAACTGTGGCTGTTTCTGAACCAATCTGCAAGGTCTGTGGCAAAGTACCTGTTTCCGTATCGAGCGAAACTACCTTGTTGCGGTTGAGAGAGAATACAATGTTAGAGCGCCAAGAGAAGTTCTTGTTCTCTACATTGACGGTATTGATGGTGAATTCGATACCCTTGTTCTCCAGGCTACCTACGTTACCCCAAGGGTTTGATGCAGTACCATACTTGGAACCTGTACCAGAACCGATGAAGGCTGGCAAATCAAGCATCATCAGCAAATCGTTGGTCTTCTTGTAGTACCAGTCGAATACGATATCGATGCGGCTATTGAACAAAGTAAGGTCGAAACCTACGTTGGTAGAATAGGTAGTCTCCCATTTCAACGCAGGGTTGGCATTGTTGGCATTCATCACACCTACACCCCATGAAGTGGTATAGTTCTTAAGCATGGCTGCATAAGCCCACTGCTGTACGTTCTGGTTACCTGTAGCACCCCAACCCAGACGGAACTTGAGATTATTGATTACCTCATTGCCTTTCAGAAAGTTCTCCTGACTGGCACGCCAAGCCAAGGCTGCTGATGGGAACCAACCCCAACGATGACCTTCGGCAAACTTGTTGGAACCGTCACAACGGAGTGTTGCTGTCAAGAGATAACGGTCGGCATAGTTGTAGAGGGCACGTCCGAAGTAGGAATAGAGTTTGTAACCATCCTGATTGCCTTGTGTCAGATTGATATTGGCGCCAGTTGTCTCACCGGCGATGATATCGGTTACGGAATTTGACAAGTAACCAGAGTTGCTTACTGCGAAGTTCTCCCAATAGCTCTGGCTCATTTCCTGACCTGCCATCACATTAATATTATGTTTCTCTGCGATGGTACCGTTATAGGTCAGAATATTACGCCATGACCAGTACTTCGTATCATTCTTATACCAGGCACCGTCACGCTGTGTATTCTCACGTACACCAAATTTATAATCTGGCTGGTAAGTCTTGGTCTTGTTGAGATTATAATCTGTAGAAAGCTCGGTCTTGAATGTAAAGCCCTTTACAAGAGTTGCTTCCAGATAGGTATTGATACGGAAGTTGAGACGCTTGGCATAGTTGGTCTTAATCTCAGCCAAAGCCACAGCATTGTCTGGCATCCACTGATCATCTGGACCATCATATCCACCATCTGGGTTGCGTACAGCCACAGAAGGCTGAGATTTCAAGGCAGTCATGATGATATCCCAATTCTTCTCCATCTCCTGCTTGGAATCTGAGAGAGAGAAAGAGATACCGCCCTTGAGCCATTTCTTCAACTGTGAATCAATGTTACCACGTAAGGTCTGGCGCTTGAAACCGGTGCACAAACCGATACCATCCTGATTGAGATAACCGGCAGAAAGGGAGTATGTGGTATTTCCATTACCGCCAGAAAGCGACAAACTGTGGTTGGTCATGAAAGCGGTATTGAACAGCTCATCCTGCCAATCGGTACCATTGCCAAGGAGTTCTGGACGCAACCAGCTGCTAGATGCTGGTTTGATCTTGGCATCAGTGATGGCATTGTAGTGTTCGGCATACTGTCTCAAGTTCATTACATCGAGTTTCTTAGGCATTGCCTGCCAACCTACATATCCATCGTATGTGATTTGAGCCTCACCATTCTGACCACGCTTGGTGGTAATCATGATGACACCATTAGATGCGCGCGAACCATAGATAGCGGTAGCTGAGGCATCCTTGAGAATGTCCATTGTCAGGATGTCACTAGGGTTGATGCCTGCCAATGGGTTGCTGTTACCATTGTCAGAACCATCGGAGTCGATGATGACACCATCAATAACGAAGATAGGTTGGGAAGTGGCATTCAGAGAGTTGGTACCGCGGATGCGGATGGTACTACTACCACCTGGAGTACCAGTGTTGGCCTGAATCTGTACACCAGCGGCACGACCCTGGAGAACCTGGTCGATGCTGGTTGTTACAGACTTTTCGAAAGCCTTGTTGTCTACCTGAGTAACGGCACCGGTCAAGTCAGCCTTGCGCATGGTACCATAACCTACGACGACAACTTCGTTCAGAGCCTGAGCATCTGATTCCAAAGTTACATCAATAGGACCATTGCCAACTTTAATCTCTTTATCCTTGTAGCCAAGATAAGAAATCTGTAAAGTTGCACCTTTAGGAGCCTTCAATACGAAGTTACCATCCAGGTCGGTGACGGTAGCTGAGTTTGGTTGCCCCTTAACACGAACTGTCGCTCCAATGACTGGGCCATCGTCAGCGACTACTGTACCTTTTACATTACCGTTTTGAGCCAATGTCTCCTGACAAGGGAACAATAAAAGCATCAACAGTAAAGACAGGTACTTGAAAGCATTACCTGCATGTTTCATGATTAATTGGTTTTGTTTTTGTTGGTTTATACTATTGTTTATTCTATGTCTTAATTTGGTTTACGGCTGCAAAGATATGCCCTTTTCGTAAAGTGCAGTTAAAATTTGTATCTTGCGTGTTTTTAAATGTTTCATGTATAATAAAACCGACATATTTGGCAAAAAAAAAGGGGATTTGCAGCTGCAAATCCCCTTTATACCTTATTATATATAGACGCTTTAGTATTCGTATAGCTTGATGTGGAGTATTTTATTGTCGCCACATGAGATGCG
>ERZ857629.1830-NODE-1830-length-21652-cov-3.057276_pt1 | contig 21652 bp, 8 predicted proteins | sample MGYA00519700_ERZ857629 | MGnify/ENA primary metagenome ERZ857629 (study PRJEB31778, sample SAMEA3449351) | human gut metagenome | biome: human gut; feature: human-associated habitat; material: faeces | place: United Kingdom | collected 2010/2012 ...
CGGGCAGTACATCCCCTTCGGAACCCGACAGCTGTTCGTCTGCACGGATGTGCCCGACTTCCGCTTTGCCGTGGAAATCTGCGAGGATCTGTGGGCACCGGTTCCGCCCTCCTCTGCGGCGGCATCTGCCGGGGCAACCGTCATCTGCAATCTGTCCGCCTCCAACGAAACGGTAGGCAAGGCAGAATACCGACGGAGTCTTGTCTCCGGGCAGTCCGGCAGACTGATTGCCGCCTACCTGTACGCCAACTGCGGGCACGGTGAATCTACCACCGACACGGTCTTCTCCGGGCATTCCCTGATTGCCGAAAACGGCAGTGTTCTGGCTGAGCGCGCACCGTTCGCATCCGGAGGCGCGTTGCTTATAACCGAAATAGACGTACAACGGCTGGCGTTTGATCGCCGCCGCATGAATACCTTCGGCAACCGGACAGCGGGCGAATGGAGCGAGGCATACTTCTCGCTGGATCCGGTCGAAACTGTGTTGACCCGCCGGATTGACCCGCACCCCTTTGTTCCGGACGACAGTGCCGAACGGAGCCGCCGCTGTGAGCTGATCCTGACCATGCAGGCGGAGGGACTGGCAACCCGTATGCAAGCCGCGCACGCGAAAAAGCTGGTCGTGGGCATCTCAGGCGGATTGGATTCCTGCCTGGCACTGCTGTGCATGGTGCGCACCGCCGACCGGCTCGGACGCCCCCGCCGGGATGTCATCGCCGTGACCATGCCCTGCTTCGGCACAACCGCGCGCACAAGATCCAACGCCGAAACACTCTGCCGGGAGCTTGGCGTGGATTTCCGGACGGTCGATATTACCGATTCCGTGAACCGGCATTTTGCCGACATCGGGCACGATCCGGAGAACCGCAACGTGGTCTATGAAAATGCGCAGGCGCGTGAGCGCACGCAGGTACTGATGGATATCGCCAACGCGGAATCCGGACTGGTCGTCGGAACCGGCGACCTCTCCGAGCTGGCGCTGGGCTGGGCGACCTACAACGGCGACCATATGTCCATGTACGCCGTCAATGCTTCGGTGCCCAAAACGCTGGTACGGCATCTGGTAGGCTATGCCGCCGAGCAGGCGCACAGTGCCGGTCAGGCTGCGCTTGCCGGGGCGCTGGAGGATATTCTGAATACGCCGGTCAGCCCCGAACTTCTGCCTGCAACCGACGACGGACGCATCGCCCAGGTCACGGAAGATCTGGTCGGTCCCTATGAACTGCACGATTTCTACCTCTATTATCTGCTCCGGCTGGGTGCGCGTCCCCGCAAGCTGTATCGCATGGCACGGTATGCGCTGGGAGGCACCTACGATGACGGTACGCTGCTGCGGTGGCTGGAGGTATTCCTGCGCCGCTTCTTTGCCCAGCAGTTCAAGCGCTCCTGCCTGCCGGACGGTCCCAAGATCGGCTCGGCGGCGCTCTCGCCGCGCGGCGACTGGCGGATGCCGTCTGACGCGTCGGCGGCGCTGTGGCTGCGGGAGGCGGAAGCGCTGAAACAGGCGCAGAAGGAGGAAACTGTATGAATCTCTGTGATCCCCGCACAATCCGGGACGTGATGTCCATGTACGGCATGACCTTCCGCAAGGAACTGGGGCAGAACTTTCTGACCAATGCCGCTGTGGTGGAGGACATTGCCGACGCCTGCTCGGATACCCGCGACGCTACGATTCTGGAGATCGGTCCCGGCATCGGCGTGCTGACGCAGGAGCTGGGAATGCGGTATCGGCGGGTTCTGTCCGTCGAGATCGACAGGCGGCTGGTTCCGCTTCTCCGCTTCACACTGCAGGACTGCCCGCCCGGAATCGTCGAAATAATCAATCAGGACTTTATGAAAGCCGATCTGCACGAGCTTTTGGACGACGCATTTGCTGCCGGCTCCGTTTCGGTTTGCGCCAACCTGCCCTACTACATCACGACGCCCATTCTCATGCGGCTGTTGGAGTCAGGTCTTCCCTTCTCCTGCATCACGGTCATGGTGCAGGCTGAGGTGGCAGACCGTCTGTGTGCCCGCGCCGGCAGCAAGGACTACGGCGCCATCACCGCCGTCCTGAACTATTACGGCGCGGCAGAAAAGCTGTTCCGCGTCCCGGCAGGCAATTTTATGCCCGCCCCCAAGGTGGACTCCGCCGTAGTGCGCATCCGCCTGTGGCAGGAAAAGCCCGTCTGTCCCGCCGACGAGAAGCTGTTCTTTGACACCATCCGGCTGGCTTTTGAGCAGCGGCGCAAGACGCTTGCCAACGCACTGTCTGCCGGGTTCCCGGACATCCCCAAGGATGTGCTGACCGGTATCATCACGGACTGTGGGCATCGCGCGGATATCCGGGGCGAACGTCTGGATACCGCCGCCTTTGCCTCTCTGTCCGACCGCATCGGAATCTGGCAGGCGCAACACCCCCGCACGCAGGCAGGCGCCGATTGATACCGCTCCGCGCGATGCAAAAAACAAGCACTGTTTCCGTGAAAAAAATAACGAAAATCTATTGCCAAATGCGCGGCGATATGGTATACTGTCCACGAATACGGGCATAGCCCGCATGAAAGGAAGGACAAAACATGAGCAAGGATTATATGACCGAAGGACACGCCGCATGGATCACCTACGCAGACCCTGCGGGAACTGTTCCTTCCGAGAAAACCAACCCATGGGAAACCCCCATCGGCGCGGCTGACCAGTTCGCTCCCATCGTGGACAAGAACGGGATTGCGCTGTTCCGCAAGACCTTCACCGTCCGGGAGCTGAAAGCGGCACGCGTGGATGCTACTGCTCTCGGCATCTATGACCTCTATGTCAACGGCAAACGCGTCGGACGCCAGGCGGGACGTGAGGATGCCGCCCCCTACGACGAACTCAAGCCTGGCTGGACGGACTACACCGCCCGGTGTCTGTACTACTCCTGCGACCTTGCCCCCTACCTGACCGAGGGGGAAAATACCCTGCTCGCCGCAGTTGCCCCCGGATGGTATAACGGGCGCATCGCATTGGGCACCTACGGTGAGACGCATATCGCCCTGCTGGCTGCCATCCGGCTGTCGGATGCCGACGGCGAACGCGTCCTGTATACCGACAAGACCTGGGAAGCCTCCTGGGGCAGTGCCATCCGCGCCGCCGACATCTGGGACGGCGAGATGTACGATGCCAACCAGCCCTCGCTGGCGGCCATTTCGGAAAAGCAGGATTCCCTGCACTGGGGCGCGCCTGCCGAGGAGACACACGACCTGTTCGTAACACCGCAGGTCGGCTCGACCATCACGGTCCGCCCCAACCTGACCCGCAAGCCGGAGACGGTCACGGTTTACAGAGGAACCGAAGACAACGGCAGTGACTACGGGAAAATCCACGTCGTGCGCACGCTGACCGGAAACAGCTTCACGCTGGCAGCCGGTGAGGCGGCGGTGCTGGATTTCGGGCAGAACATGGTAGGATGGCCGACCTTCACGGCACGCGGCGCAGCCGGTACCTCGCTTCAGATCCGCTTCGGCGAGATGCTCAATGACTCCGGACTCAAATCCCGCGGGAACGACAACCCGGAAGGCTCCATCTATTCCATCAACTACCGCTCCGCCAAGGCGAAGCTGTGCTACATTCTGAACGGGCAGGATGACGCCTACCGCCCGACGTTCTCCTTCTTCGGTTTCCGGTACTGTGAGATCCGCGCAACGGCGGACGTGACGTTTGAGAATCTGACTGCCGAGGTGGTCGGCTCCGCGAACCGCGAAACCGGACATATGGAGACCTCAAACGCCGATGTCAACCGGCTGATTTCCAACGTTCTTTGGGGACAGCGCGGCAATTACCTCTCCGTCCCGACCGACTGCCCGCAGCGCGATGAGCGTCTGGGCTGGACGGGCGACACGCAGGCATTCTGCTGCACCGCCGCCTACAATGCCAATGTGGACGGCTTCTTCCACAAGTGGCTCCAGGACGCGCGCGACTCGCAGGCAGAGAACGGGATGTACCCGGACGTCATCCCGAAGGTGCGCGTGGTCGGCTGGGGCGGCGCCGCATGGAGCGATGCGGGCATCATCGTACCGTATACCATGTGGAAGATGTATGCCGACACCGACATCATCCGGGAGCATTACGCCTCCATGGAGCGCTATATGGATTGGCTGGCGACTACCGATCTGAGCGGACCGAACGCGACCTACGGCGACTGGCTGGCTTACGAGCCGACCGATGCACGCTACATCTCGGTCGCGTACTACGCACTGGATGCCCGCTACATGGCTGCCATGTCCCGCGCCATCGACCGGGCGGATCGCGCCGCACACTACGACAGCCTGTTTGAGCAGGTTCGCGATCACTTCCGCCGCATCTACTGCAACGCCGAGGGGGATCTGAACCCCGAGGTGCGCACGCAGACCGGCTACCTGCTGGCACTGCGCAACGATCTGCTCCTGCCCGAACGGCGCCCTGCTGCCGTTGCGGCACTCAAGCAGAAGATCATCGACAACGGCTATAAGCTCTCCACTGGTTTTGTCGGCTCCTGCATCCTCAACGAGGTGCTGGCTGAGTTCGGCGAAAACGACCTTGCATACTCTCTGTTGCTCCAGACCGAGAATCCGTCCTGGCTGTACAGCGTGCATCAGGGCGCCACCACCATCTGGGAGCGTTGGAATTCCTACACCAAGGCAACCGGCTTCGGCGACGTTGGCATGAACTCCTTCAACCACTATGCCTACGGCGCAGTGCAGGAGTGGATGTACCGGCACATTGCGGGCATTGAAACGACCGAGCAGGCGCCCGGCTTTGCGCACCCCATCCTGCAGCCCAAGCCGGACACCCGGAGCGCGGAGGAGATCCCCGCCGGACAGGAGAAGATTACGTGGGTCAGGACATCCTTTGCATCTCCCGTCGGTCTTATCGAGTCCGCATGGGATATGACGGACGGCTTTACCTACACCTGCCGCGTGCCTGTGGCGGCGACTCTGCACCTGCCGCTGATCGGCAACGCGGAAACGCTGGTCATCAACGGCGTGGCGCATAAGCCGGACGAATTCAGGCTCTGCCCCGTCGGCAAGGGTGTGACCATCGAGCTTGCGCCCGGTGCCTACACCATTGAACAGAAGTAAGGCTCTCCGTCGAAAAACGCGGGGGCTCCACTCAGAAAAAAAGCAAAAGTAACAGCAATAAGGGAGATTTTGCAATGGAAAAGAAAGTCGTAGTCGGCGTCATCGGGTGCGGTTGCATCGCCAACGCCGCACATATTCCCAGCTACATGAATAACCCGGATGTTGTCATCAAGTATTTCTGCGACATTATTCCGGAGAGAGCCGAGCAAGCCGTCAGCCAGTACGGCTGCGGCATCGCCGTAACGGATTATCACGACGTGATCGGCGACCCGGAGGTCGAGGCGGTCTCAGTCTGCACACCCAACCGGATGCACCCCGTCATCGCTATGGACGCTCTGCGCGCCGGCAAGCACGTCCTGTGCGAAAAGCCTGCCGCACGCACCTACGCCGAGGCGAAGGAAATGCAGGCAGTCCAGCATGAGACCGGCAAAGTGCTCAACATCGGCGTTGTCAACCGCTTCAATACCGCTGTCAACAAGATCCGTGAGCTGATCTCCGCGGGTGCTTTGGGCGAGGTGTACCACGTGTACGTCTCCTTCCGCGCACGGCGTTCCATTCCCGGACTGGGCGGCGCCTTTACCACCAAGGAAATTGCGGGCGGCGGCGCGCTGATCGACTGGGGCGTACACTACCTGGACATCGTCATGTTCTGCACCGGTGACCCCAAGCCGGTCACCGTATCCGGGCAGGCGTACAGCAAACTGGGCGTGGATATGAAAAACTACATTTACGAGAACATGTGGTCGGAAGGCACCAAGGATCTCAACGGCACCTATGACGTGGATGACAGTGTGACCGGACTTGTCCGGACGCAGACCGCCCCCGGCGTCTGGGGCCCCACCATCTCGCTCAACGGCGCGTGGGCACAGAACATCGGTCCCCACGAGGCATACATCGACTTCCTGGGCGATAAGGCGGGCATCCGCCTTCAATACGGCGGGAATTTCACGATTTACGGCACCACGGCAAGCTGTGGGAGGAGACACCGGAATACGAAAGCGTCAATATGTTCCAGAACGAAATTGATTCCTTCGTCCGCTGTGTCCGCACCGGCGAAAAGCTGCCCTCTCACATTGATCAGGTCATCATCACTGCCCGCATGATGCAGGCGATTTACGACTCCTCCGACGCGCACGCCGAGGTCAGGCTGGACTGGTAACGTACCGACTCACAGAACGCAGAGGGGGTAGAAAACTCATTTTGGGTTTTCTACCCCCTTTTTTTGTCCGCCTCACGCCTCCTCCGCACCGGCAAGACGAACCTGTACCCGTCCTGCCCGCAGCAGAAACCGCTCCGCCGCGCCCGCCGCACGGCGTCCCTCCCCGGCGGCAATAGGCAGCCCGCCCGGTGCGCGCAGCCACTGACCTGCCAGCAGGACATTTTCAATACCCGGGACAGTGCCCGCAGGGCAACCGGGCAACCGCCCGGACAGCAGGCGCTCTGCCAGCTCCGCCACGCCGTTCCGGAATCCGTCCCCCGGCAGCATCGGGAAGCTCATGAAGGAACCCGTTTCGGTCCCCACAAAACGCCGGTAGGTCGCCGGCGTCCATACGTCCAGCAGGCGGAGTTTTTCTTCCCCTCCGACCGGCGGGCAGACAGCCTCCAGAACACCCGCAAAGGTGCGGGCAATGTCCTGCTTCAGCGCGGCATAAGCGGGGTGGGACAGAGAGAGGATCCGCCGCGCCTCCTGCTCGCCGCAGAACGCCATCGCCTGCACAACGGTATACCCCTGCGGGGCGAAGCCCGGCTCGTGCGAAAACTCCCGCAGCAGCACGGAGGATGCGTGCGGGCAGGCATCCTCTCCGGCTGGGAACGGCAGGATCAGTTCGCCGGAGAATCCGACGCGCGCGGACGGACAGGCAAACGCCGCCTGCACGGCAGAAAATCGTTGCGGCGGCTGTACCGCATACCGACGGGCAAGCGCGGCGGGCAACGGCGCATCCAGTATGCGTCCGCAGACCGTTGCCGGATCGGCAGTAACGATGACATAATCCGCCGGAATGTGCATGATCCGCGTTCCCTGCCGCACCGTAACCCCGCAGGCACGGCGAATCCCGCCGGTTCCGGACAGATCGATCGATTCGGCCTCTGTTCCCAATCGGAGGACACCGCCTAGCGACCGGAAGCGTACCGCCATGCGCTCTGCCATGGCGGCAGAGCCCCCGGCGGGCAGGTCGGCATTGCCGGCGCAGAACTGCGCCATGACCGCCAGCTGAGCCAGTGCGGAAAATGATGTGTCGCACACTGCGGTCAGGAACTGCCGCAGGAGTGGGTGACGGAAGCGCTGTGCCAGTTCCCCCGTGGTCAGCCGTGCATACACCGCAAGCTCCGGCAGACCAGCCGCCGTCCGCCGGAGCAGTCCTGCCCCACCCGTCAGCCCCGACAGCGACTGAAGCGCCCGCACCGCGCGAAACAGGCGCCGAATCTCCCGCCCGTCCGCGGGTGAATACCACAGCATGGCACGCTCAACCCGCGCCGCATCCCGCCACAGCGCGATCTCCTCCCCGTCCAGACGGCAGGTATACAGGCTGTCCGGATGCCGGATCTCCGCACCGTCCAACGCGCCCAGTTTCACCCACTCCCGGTACAGTGTCGTTGCAGGGTTGGTTCCCACCAGCCAATGAACGCAGTTATCAATATAACAGCCGCCGCGCACCCAGCCGGTCAGGTTGCCGCCCGGCACGGTATGACGCTCGCAGACCGTCACGCGATGCGCCTGCCCGCTGTCTGCCAGCAGGTGGATGCCTGCCGACAGCCCCGTCACGCCGCCCCCTATGATTACAATACCCGCCATATATCCGCCTCCCCGCTATTTCTTCCGGGAGAGGATGGACATATGGCGGGCACTTTATACAGGCGGCAGATGTATCTCCAGCGCCTCGCCCAACGGCACCGAGTAAATGAGGATCCGATCCGGCGCACGTCCGTATATTTCGCGGACAGCGGCGGCGTACTGCTCAAGCTGGGAGCCGTACTCATCGGTCAGACGCGCGGCAAGCAGAGTCGGATCATCCCGCTCGGCACGGCTGATACGATCGGTTTTGTAATCGGCTACGGTAATGCGTCCGTCCGGATATTCACACAGCAGATCGACGGAGCCCTGAACATACAGCGTTCGGTCGCCCAGCGCCTCACGCAGGGTCGGCTCGCGCGTCAGCGATGCCAGCGGCACAAACCGCGCGAAGCGGAACTCCCGCCGCACCACCGACGCACGGCGCACCTCCGCGAAGAATCTGCTCGCAAAAAAGCGGCGGATCGCATCCCGATCCAGGATGGCGGCAGTGCGGGCATTCAGATACCCCGCATCCTGCAAACGCGCAAGCTCGGCGTCCGCTCCGTCGGCACAAACGCGGTCGTAATCGCAGAACTGCAAAAACAGGTGCATTGCCGTACCCCGCTCGGCGGCGGTAGGCTTGCGGCTCTCTGCAAGCAGAAGCTCAAATTCGTCCGTTCCTGCCGCCCGGAGCAGGCGGATGGACTCGCGCACGGCATCGGTCGTCCGGGGATCACAGCCGCCGAAGCCACGCTCGGAATCAGGCAGTTTGCCCTCATCGCCCACCGGCAGATCGGAGGAAAAGTAAACGCATTTGTCCACCATATCCGCCACCATCCGCGAAGCGGGTACCTTGGTCGGCAGACTGCGAAGCAATGCCTCGACAGGTGTGGGAACAGGAAGGCTTTCGGCAAGGCTGCGGTAGTAGGCACAGGTCGCCTGCGTGCGCTCATCCGCCGTATCCGTATCGGCTACGGCGCGCGACAGCGGCTCGCAGGGCAGAATCGAGGCGACCGGCAGAAGATTCAGGTCACCATAAGCGGCAAGCTCGGGGTGCGCCTGCCATGCGGCAGTCACCCAATCCATATATCGTCCACAGGACAGCGCCGCATAGCGATCCCCCGCCGGGAAGGACGGCGGCAGTGTCTGCCTGCCGGTGCCGGTTATGTAAAGCCTCTCGCGGGCGCGCGTCATGGCAACATACAGCACCCGCATATCATCCTCGCGCTCGTGTCGTGCGACTGCCAGCGACACGGTACGGAACGGAAGCGTCGTGTATTTCCGATGGTCTGCCCGCGAAAACAGCTTCATACCCAGTCCGCAGGTCGGGTCAAAAACCATGTCCGGCGAGCGATGCCCGCCCGCCGCCCGCGCGCCGCATTGCGCAACGAATACCACCGGGAACTCCAATCCTTTGGACTTATGTATGGACATCACCGATACGTATCCGCCGCTTTTCCCGTCATTGCCGACCGGCGCGGATACCGTCGTCTCCAGCTTGCGCTCAAAGTACCGGATGAAATCATACACGCCGGTAAAACTGCCGGTTCGCACGGTGCGGGCGGTGTCATACAGGTACAGGAACGCCTGCCCCGTCCGTGCGGCAACGTGTCCGTCCTGGCGCAAAAGGCGCAGGATACCCTCTGCCGGGAGCGTAAAGCACAGGGTGCGATAGCCCTCCAGCCAGCGCACAAAATCTGCCGCGCGCCGTGCGGGTTCCGCTTCCGTCACGGTGCCGTCGGCTGTTGACGCCAAGGCGCACAGCCCGCCATAAAGAGAGCCGGCACCCGCCGCCCGGACAGTCATCAAATCCTCCAGCGAAAAACCCGGATAGGGTGCGCGCAAAACCTCTGCCAGCGGTACATCCCGGTCAGGGTTGTCCAGAACGCGCAGCAGGTTGACGAGGTAGCACATATCCGCCCCGTGCAGCAGATCCTGCCCGGCATCCGCCTCTTCCAGTTCGCCGCACCCGACCGGGATTCCGGCGGCGGCAAGTGCCGCAGTCAGTTCACGGAAGTGTGTCTTGGAACGCAGCAGAACCGCGATATCCCCCGGTCTGACCGGACTGCCGTCCGCCAGACACGCCCCGCCACGCAGCAGTTCCGCGATGCGGTTGGCGATATGGGTAAATTCCGGATCCCGCGCCGCCTTGTCCGCCTCCGTCTGATCCGGCTCCCCGGCATCCTCTTTTTCGCTGTACAGAAGGTCGATCTGTACGCGCGGGGAGACATACCCCGCCGGAACGCGCTTGGAAAAGCCCAGATCGTCCTCCGCCCGGTAGCCGATACTGTCGGGGCACGCGCGGAACAGGTGCCCGCATATGCCGTTGGTCACGCGGATGACAGGCTCGTCACAGCGAAAGTTATCCGACATGAAAATACTGCGCCCGCCGTTATCCTCCGATGCCCCGTCCGTTTGTGCGGACAGATCCAGCGGCGGCAGAGCGCGGCGGTAACCGGCGAACACGGAGGGATCCGCCCCCCGGAAGGCATAGATGCTCTGCTTGATATCCCCGACCATGAAACGGCGATTGCCGCCGATGAGGCGAAAAATGGCATCCTGCACCGCATCCACATCCTGGTACTCATCGATGTACACCTCGTCAAAGCTCTCGCGGTACTCCGCCGCGACGGAGCTCGGTGAGCCGTCCGGATTGCACAGAAGCCGCAGCAGGTTGCGGCGATTGTCGGTAAAATCGCAGATACCGCGGCGATGTTTCTCCGCCGTGATCTCCCGGTCATAGGCAGTCAGAAAATCATACAGCACCTCGCACATCCGTGCCATGCGCCGCATATCGGCGGCAACCGCCTCCGGGTCTGCGGAGAACCATTTGTCGCGCAGGCTTTTTTTGATTTCATCCACATAGCCCGTGCGCCTTTCCTTGCGCGCCTCCTGCTCCGGTGTCTGTCCCCGGAGTGCTCCCAGCTTCACCTGCTCAAAACTGCGCAGGCAGGTCTGTATGGCGGCGTAGCTGTCCGCCGCAGACAGCCGATCGATAAAATCCGACTCGTAAGCATAGGCGGCTCCCCATGCTTTGGCGGCTTTTTCATCGGTGGCAAAGCTGTCCAGTGCTTCACGGTAAAAAGCACGTGCGGAGGTGCAGAATTCCTCCTTGTGCGCCCGCAGGGGAGCACCGGTGCGTGTGCAAAGGAAGTCGATCTGACTGCCCGCCCACAGTTCCGCCGCCTCGTTCTTCAGCTGTTCCAACCCGTCCGGATAGGTCAGGAGTTTTTCATACAGCCCGCGCAATGCATCGGGCAGTCCGTCATCCCGCCGCGCAGGGGTCAGCGCGTCACACAGATCGGCAAAATCATTGCCCTCCAGCATGGAAAATACCGTGTCCCCGGGGCGGCTCTCCGGCGCGTATTTTCGGTAAAATGTGTCGATGAGATCATCCATAACCCGCCCGCAAAGCGGTGCAAGCTCCGCCTCATCCGCAATGCGGAAGGATGCCGGCAGTCCCGCCTCGGCGAAGTGTGTCCGCAACGGCTCCATGCAGAAAGCGTCAATGGTACAGATATGCGCCGCGCCGAGACGCAGCAGCTGCTCCTGCAAGTGACGGCTGTCCGGGTGCGCGGCGATCGCATCGTTCAGCGCCCCGGAGATGCGCTCCCGCAATTCGGCGGCGGCGGCGCGCGTGAAAGTCACGATCAGCATCCGCGAGATGTCGCCGGGGTTCTCCGGGTCGGTCAGGCGGCGGATGATACGCTCGGTCAGGGTAGCGGTCTTGCCGGATCCGGCGGCGGCAGAGACGAGAAGCGTCCTGCCGCGCGTATTCATGGCGGCGAGCTGTGCCGCAGTCCATTGTCTTGCCATAGCAGAACCTTCCTTTCTCAGAGTTTCCTTATGCGTTCCGCAACGGGACAGCCGGAGCGCATCGTGCAGAAGCGGCAGGCATCCTCGCCGGGCGTGCGCGCGGCTCTGCCGCTGTACAGCGCCTCGCCTACCTGCCGGATGAGCGACCGGACGGTATCATCCAACTCCTCCAGATGCGCCGCCGTGCAGAGCGCGGCACCGGTCAGGGTGCCGTCCTTCCCGACCTTCAGCCCCGGCAGGTAATCGGGGGACAGGTCGGCACTAGCGGCGTGCAGGACTTCATCATTGTTCAGAATCAGCCCGGAGCGACAGGGCGAAAAGCTGCCGTCATCTCCCTCGGCGGGGCTGAGATACAGCACCTCGGCAGGCAGAACGGCATCCGGCAGTCTGCCGTCCGCGTCGGCAAACAGGTGCCGGTTCCGCGGAGCGCAGAGTGTGAACAGGTAGAGCAACAGCTGGATATTCATATCCTGCCATGCCCGCTTTTCGGAAAAAACATGGCGCGAGGACTTATAATCCATGACGCGGACATACACGGTGCCGCCGTCCCGGAAAACATCCACCCGGTCGATCTTGCCGCCCATGAGAATGCGGGGGGACGCGGACGGGAGGGGGGAATCAGGGTCCGGATCGGTATCCGGATGCGCCCCACCCGCCGCAGGCAAGGGGGAATCGTATCCGCCGGGCAGTTGCTCCGGGGGCGGATCCAGCGGGATCTCCAGCGGCAACGGATCACCTGCCCGCCGCCCACGCGTATCCCACTCCAGACCCGCGACCGTGAACGCTCCCTGCTCCAGTTCCGCCTGCACCGTCCGTACCAGCATCAGCGCAACCGCGCGCAGGCGGGCAAACAGGTGCAGAAGCCGCCCGTCGCCGGCAATATCCCCGCACAGCTCGGTCATATACTCCTGCATGATGCGGTCGGCGGCGGCAACCGTCTCCTCTTCCGTCAGGTGCCGGATGCGCCTGTCCTGATCCAAGGAGGTGCGCAGGAACACCTCCAGCACACGGTGCAGGAAAACGCCGGCGTTGACCGCGTCCATACGCGCTTCAATCGGCGCGCGCAGACGAAGCACCCGGGAGCCGAAAAAGCTGTACGGACAGCGGGCATAGCTTTGCAGTGCCGTGTGCGACAGCCACAGCTGATCCCCCAGTGCCCGACGCACAGCGGGACGCGGCAACGTGTCGCCGAGGGGCGGGCGGTAGGCAAGCGCTCCGTCCTCCGGAAGCGTCTCCGGGAACGCAATCGGCTCCAGGTACGGAAGCAGGTAACGCACCCGGCTGAAGGCGATGGAAGGTGCCTTGACACTGCCATCCGCCGTGGCGGTATGGGTAAAAAGCAGCAGATACTGCTTCGGCTTGGTCACGGCACGCCAGATATACAGCAGTTCCTCTGCCGTCAGACGCGGCGCGCGGCTGTCAAACTCAATGCCGAAATTCTCCAGCGTCTGCTTGTCCTGCTCGGTCAGCAGCCCCGTATCGGTCACAGGCTGTGGGAATTCGCCCTCACACAGCCCCAACACCAGCACCGCCGCCATGTTTTCCAATCGGAGGGTAGCGGCAGAGCCGACCGTCACGCAGTCGTGCCGCGCCGGCACCGCCCCCATGTCGGTCTCCTCAAAATACAGCTCCAGCGCCGCAGACAGCACGTCCGCAGACAGAGGTCCCTCCTCTCCGGGCAACAGCGTGGATATGTCCGCCAGCGCGCCGGTCAGCAGGTTCCACAGCCGAACCGTCTCCCCCGCCTCACGCGTCTTACCCAGCAGAAGCAGTGTCTCAGCGGATGCCGCCAGACTGTCCTTGACGCCCAGCCCGCTCAGGTACCCGAACAGTGCCCTGCTCTGCTCTGCCGGCGTATCCGCGACAGCCAGGTGGGCTTCCAGTGCGCACAGCGGCGGCAGAACCGTCTGCCGGACACGGTTGGCGGCGGCAAGGATCTCCCGCCCGCGCGCCGTCATCTCGGTGGTATAACCGTCCGGATTCATGCTCCAATCCCCGGCGGACAGGTCTGACATTTTCTTCCCCCGGATGCGCCACGTGTCGGTGTACTCCGCAAAAGCGTCCAGATCGGTCAGGCTGATGCCGCACAGCCCCGTTTTGCACAGCGACACGACATCCGCGGTCTGGTAGCCCCGACGGATACAGCGTAGTGCCAGCAACAGCAGCCGCGCGGCGGGGCGGTCGGCAAGTCCGGTCCGCTCCGACAGAAAGAACGGAATATGTGCCGCCTCCAGCGCCGCATCCAGCACACCGCGCCACGCAGTCGTGTCGCGCACGACCACGGCTATCTGCCCATACGGAATCCCCGCATTCCGCAACTCTCCGATATGCAGTGCGGCGGCGCGGGCTTCGCCGTACACCGTGCGGGCGGTGATCAGACGTACTGCCCCCCGGCGGTCTTCGTCGGGAATCAGCCGTGCCTCCGGCTGAATGCCGAAGCGCCACAGCCCGTCCCCCAGAATGCGCAACTCGGACGCGGCTGTACAGCCGTCATCCGGCAGGACGCTGTCACACGAATCCGTGCCGACATCCGCGCACAGTCGTTCCAGTCTGCGCACCGTATCCCGCATACTGTCAAACTGCGCACCGTCTCCGGCTCGCCCCTTCATGCACAGCGTGACAGTTACCGCCAATGCCTGCGCCAGCATGACCCGCAGAGCCGCATATTCCGGCGCCGTAAAGCTGGTGAAGGAATCCAGGTAGACCGTCGTCCCCCGGAAAAAGTCCTCCCGCTCCAGTACCCCGGCTGTACGCAGCAGGCGGTCGGCAGGATCATTGCCGCACAGTTCGCGCAAAAGTCCCCCATAGGCGGCGCTGACAAGCGACAGGTCGCGTAGTTTATGCGCCAACGGAGCATCCGACGGGAGCAGCCGCGCAGCCCGTTCCAGTGCCGCCGGGGAAACGGCGGCGCGCGACAACTCGTCAGTCGCATCCAGCATAAGACGGCAGAGCGCGGGATCCCCATCCGGGACAGGGTTCGTTCCGGTCTCCAGCAGTCCGTGCAGTTCCCGCAGGGTACGCCACATCAGCAAGGCACGCGAGGCGCGGGTCAACGTTCCGAAGGCACGCCCGCCGAAGCGGTCAGCGACCGTATCGCACAGGCGCGTAAAGCTGAGCACCGACAGGCGCTTCCCTGCCTCGGGCGGCAGGCCGGGCAGAATGCCGCTTTCTGCAGAGTACAGCATCTGTTCCGGCACAATCAGATAGACCTGTCCCTCTCCGGAGGACAGGTCGGCGCGGATGCGTTCAATCACGGTGCGCGTTTTGCCGCTACCGGGACCTCCGAACAGCAGGTTCAGCATGAAGTATCCTCCGTTTCCGTACAGTTTTGTTGCACTGCCGCTCCGTGCAGGGCGAGATTTCTTTCAAGCGGCGCACGCCCCCGCCACGCAAAGGCCCGCTCCCGGAAGCATTCCTCCGACATTCCGGCAAGTGCTTCGGGCGTCAGGCACAGCAGACGCTCCGCACGGAAAAATGCAAGCGGCGTGTCATGCGCTCCGGAAAGCGCCGCACGGTTGAGCGGACAGACCAGCTGGCAGTCGTCACAGCCCCAAATCAGCGGATGCCGCCGCAGAGCATCCTGCTCTTCAGGAGTCAGTGCGCCCTTCTTTTGCGTCAGGGCAGACAGGCATTCCTGCACGGGATGCCCGTCCGCATCGGTAACCGGACAGGCACGGCGGCAGGCACCGCATCCCGGACAGGCAGGCGGCTCGGTCGGGAAAATGCCCGGTGCGTGTCCCGTAACTGCCGCAAAACCCGCTCCGACGATCACCTCCGCGACAAAGACAAAGCTCCCGTACTCCGGCGTGATAAGCAGATGGTTCCGTCCCAGAACCCCCATACCCGCCCGTGCCGCCGCCTCACCTTCCGCGAGCGGGGAGTGGTCGGAAAACAGTGCGAACGGGATGTCCCGGAACTGTCCGCGCAGGGCTGGGAGCGCCCGATCCGACAGCTCCCGAATGTAGAGATGGTAGTCGCGCGGTACGGCGTACAGTGACAGATTGCGCTCCGGTGCGCGTGCATCGGCGGCGATCAGATAGGGTACGGAGAAAAACAGTACCGTCGCGTCCGCCGGGATACCGGCGCGCTCCAGCAGGTAGGGACGGGTCACGCGGCAGGCATTCAGGGGGATCGGGAAGACCGCCGTCCCGACCTGCTCCGCTACGGCGTCCAGTATGCTTTTATCCGGCACGGTTGCCCTCCTTTCCGGGGCGCCCCGAGGCGCCCTTCTGCCGCATTCCGAAAAGCCGGCGCACCCGGCGAACGGCTGGGTGCGCCGGCGATTTGTCTTACATCTTGTCTACGGGATAAAGGATTTTCAGCTGGTTGATCTTCTTCTGATACGCTTCCTGCTGCTTCTCCTGCATGACCTGCTGGTACAACTCCTCGCGGATGTCGGCGTAGGAAATGGGCGTTGCCTCGTTCTTCTTGTTCATCCGGATGAGGTGGTAACCGAACTGAGTCTTGACGGGACCAGTCAGCTCACCCTCCTGCAGGGCGAACACGGCTTGGTCAAATTCCGGAACCATCTGCCCGCGGGCAAAATCGCCTAGCGAGCCGCCCTGCTTGCCGGAGGGGCAGGTGGAATACTGCCGTGCGGCATCCTCAAAGCTGATCTTGCCTGCCCGGATGTCCGCCAGAATGCTGTTTGCCTTTTCCTCGGAGTCCACCAGAATGTGACTGGCGTTGACGCTCTCCTCCGCCTGCAGGTCATCCTTATGGGCGTCGTAGTAAGCGCGCACTTCCTCCTCGGTCACGCGGACGGACTGGATGCACTTGGTGATGGCATACTCCATCAGCAGCTGCTCCTTCACAGCGGCAAGCTGCGCCTTGAAGGCAGGTTCGCGCTCGTAGAGATTGCGCTGCGCATCCAGCAGGAACAGGCGCTGCGCGATCATCTGCTCCAGTACGGCAGCACGCCCCTTCGGATTGTTGTACGCCTGCCCGTTGCGCCCCATTGCCTGAATGAAGCGAGTCACATCCTCCTCGGTGATGGGCTTTCCGCCCACCTGTGCCAGCACCTGCCCGGCAGGCTGTGCGTTCACGGTATTTCCCAGATCTCCGGGTGTCAGAATTGCCATGTCTGTTATCTCTCCTTGACGGCTCGTCACGAAATTCATAGTGGTACCAGTATACCACAGAAAAAAGGAAATTGCAAGGGCATTTTGTAAAGGAAACGCTAATTTACTGCAGTTCTCATAATTACAGGCAGTGCCCATCTGCGTCAAAACACCCTGTACTATCCTGCATGGGGAAGTTGCTATAGATCTCAGGCTGACCTCCCGTCAGTCCGATTAGCTTTCTTCCTCCGCAGAACCACCCATGCGACGAGTGCCAGAATACCCAACACGGATGCGCCAAATGCGACTATCGTATACCCCAGCCGCCTGTCAGCGGTTATTTCGTCGGTTTCGCCCGTATGCGAGGAGTCCGGGACTGTCATTTCGTTTCCGGCGGACGCGGAAGTTTCTGTGTCAGATTCCGGTTCGGGTTCGGATTCCGTTTCGGCATCCGTTTCCGTCTCGGGCGGCAGTTCCGGATCGGGGATCGGGGTTGTGTCAACAGGCGTTTCCTGCTCGCCGACGCGCCGCACTTCTACCGACAACGCCGTCATACGCAAGCCGTCCGCGCTATAGGCAACCACCAAAGCAGAGCCGGGCTTGACGGCTCGGACAGTTCCGTCGGAAACCGTCACGGCATCGCCGATGACTTCCAGACGGTATCCCGTTTCATCTGTTTCCAATCCCAGGCTTGCCTCGGTGTTTTCGGTCATGGTCAGCAGGCTTTCCGTAAACCGGATTGTGCCTGCCGGAGCGACCTCCTGCACGTGTGCGCGATACATTTTCACCATTTCCGCGTCGTCCGGCGCCGTCTCCAGCAGCTCCACACCGGTCAGCTTCCCCCGGAAGTCAAATCCCCCCTCGACCAATCTGCCGATATATAGTGTTTCCTCCCCGCCCGCAGCAATAAAATCGGCATTTCCTTTTCCCGCTTCTTGGCCGTCAATGTACACAACCACGGTGTTGCCGCGACGCACCGCCGTCAGCATATGCCACGCACCGGCGTATCCGCTCATATCTACGCCCAGCGACACGGCGGTGTTTCCGTTTCCGGTCGGGGCATAGATTTTCAGCTTGCCCCACTCCATAAACAATTCAAAGTGTCGGTCGGTCGCCTTGGTTCCGCGTGCAAGCAGGATATTGAAGGAGGAAATGTCATCGATCTGAAACCACAGATTTACCGCCTGCCCGTCCGTAAAGGTGAACCCGCTCTGCTGTGCCTTTCCGCAGTCGTTCCCTTCGATGTCGATCACAATGGACGCCGCATTGCCGGCTTCCCTCGCCATTTCCCCGGCACTCAAAACGCGTGTATACAGTCTGACTTCATCCAGGATGCCGGCATATGGGATAGAACCGTCATTCAGCGAACCGATCGACAAGGTTTTTGTCGTTTCGGATATCTTGCCGCGAACTGCCGCGTTGCCCACATTCTGACCGTCGATCCAGGTCGAAATATGCCCGTCCTGCCAGGTAAAGACCAGGTAATGCCAACCGGGTGTGCGGTCCAGGGAGGCATTCAATCTGATATCGCCGATCTCCGGAGCGTAGAATTGCAGATTGCCGGACGCTGCGTAGAATTCAAAGTGCCCGTCCGTCTTGGGTCCTTTGGCAAGCAGGACATTGAATCCGTCGGAGGCAGCGCCGTTGTACCACATTCCGACAGAGCATCCCTCCCGGAACGTGTAGGTGACATCCGCCGCACCGGCACCGCCCTTGGCGCACGCCCAGCCATAACCGGACTTGCCGCTGTCGGTCGCAGCGCCGCTCTGAATGGGAAACAGTTGGCGGAGCTCTGCGCCGCCGGTAAACAGTCTGCCGCGGTTGTCCGGTTCAAAGGATACGGACATGGCAAGTCCGTCATCCAGCTGCACTTGTGTATACGGCATACGCGTCTTACGGTAGCCTGCCGCACGGACACCGACCACGCCGAGCGTGTACACCACATCGGCATCCATATGCTCGACGGTCAGCACGACCGTTGCAGCGTCCTCCCCCGGCACAGCCGCAGTTACACGTGCGCCGTGATTAAGCAGGTACTGCTCTGCTATCCGGACACTGTCGCTGTCCAGTGCGCGGTCAAAGCGCAGCAGCAGTGTACCGTCCTCCACGCGTTCTGCCCGGAGCAGACGGGGCGCCGCCGTATCCGCATCCGTTGTGAAGGAAAAACCGCGTGCCATTGCCGAACGGTTTCCGTTGTCATCCAGGGCGGCAACCGTCACGTGATAACGCGTTACCTCCGAAAGGCCGGTAAAGGTATAGGACAACTCGTCCGCCGGGACGAAGTCCACACGCTTTCCGTCCAGATACAGCTCATAACCAAACAGGCTCACATCATCCGTCGAAGCGGACCAGGTCAGCGTTGCCCCCTCATGCGTCACGTCGGTCAATGCCGTATTTCCCGGTGTGGTGGGCGCGACCTTGTCGGCAGGGTCCGCCAGATTGAAGCAACTCACCCCGCGCACGGCTGCTCCGTCACTGACCTGCAGCGTAACCGATTCCCCGGCGGCGAGGAAGAAGTAATTGTCCTCACAGGTGAAGGCAGCCGTGTCATCCACCAAAAAGTGAACAGACGCAGCGGGCACGGAGCCGGTGTTGGTCACTGTGATCTGATTTCCGTTCTGTGACCACGTAAGACAGGTGCGGGGCAGACAGAACAAACTGCCCGTGCGATATTCGTAGTTCATGTACGTGTAACTGCGGTTGTACAGAGAACCTCCCAGCAAAAGGTCAACCGTAATGATCAGCGGCGTGGAAGCGGTCTGCTCCGCAGTCAGCGCAAATACGCCCAGCTCACGCAGGCGTCCGACGCTTCCCTGCCCGTCCCAGGTTTCGGTGCGGACTGCCTCCAGCTGTGCATTCCACGCCGTAACACGAACCTGCCACTTCTGCCCTGCCGCAAGTGCGTCCGCATCATCCAACAGGTAAACCGGCATCCGGAAGGGCTGATCCTCCCCGGCGGCATTGCGCGTATGGTAGCGGTCAAATTTACCTGCCGCCATCAGCGGACGGTATGCGTCCTGCATCAGATAGTAGGCGATTTTGGGCGCACCGTACCAGTCCACGATTGCCCAGGACGCTCCCGGGTACACATCATTGAGCTTGTAGACACAGTTGGCGGTATTGTACGGGAAATTCATCCGGGCATTCTGCGCCGCGAGATAATCCGCCTGCGCCTGCGCCAGCTGAGAGCCGAGCACCATATCCTCCAGACTGTCCACCTTCAGAAAAGCGGAGGCATAATGCAAAAACGTATCCACGTCATACCCGTAAGGGGTAGGCGTCCATCCGGTCGTTCCGTTGAAGGTAGCGGTATGGTATGCAAGCACACCGTCACGGGACAGCGGCCACTCGTGAAGACTGTCACCGGTCGCAAACTTGGCGATGGAATCCGGGTTCATCATGCCGTCCAAGCCGTACTCCATCAGGTTCAGACCCCGGAAATCCGCGTAGGTCTTGCAGTAATGCTCCGGGGAGGCGCCGGACCAGTGGATATGATCGTGCGCGATTCCGCCGCCGCCAACACCGCCGTCCTGCCGCCAGAACACGCGTGTTCCGTCATATTCGTATGTCAGTCTGCCGATTTCATTCAGATTCTGATCGTCCAATGCGGCAACACCCTCGTTACCACCGCCCCAGATAATCAGGGAAGCACGGCTACGCAGACGCTTGGCATTCAGCCGGATGGTTTCGCGCAGGACATCCATGGGCTGTGTCTTTTGGGAGTCCCAGCAGCAGGGCCATTCCTGGTAGACGCAAATGCCGTACTCGTCGCACAGATCGTAAAATTCCTCCGTTTCCAGCAGTCCCCCGCCCCAGGCGCGCAGGAAATTGATACCGGCATCCCGCGCACGGGACAAAATGCGGTCGTAATCCTCCCGTTCAAAGCGCATCATCGCGTCAATCGTGCACCAACCGGCGCCCTTCATGTAGACGGACTGCCCGTTGATAACGACGGTTCGGTTATAGGCGGACGCGCTCTCCCCGTCCGGGTAGGACGCATAGGCAAGCTCTCGGATTCCGAAGTCCGCAGAGGTTGTCCGTGTGGCGCCGTCGGAGCCGGTGTAGGTCACATACATGGTATAGAGATTCTGCTCACCATACCCGGCGGGCCACCACAACCGCGCGTCCGGAATGTCAAAGCGCAGATGCAGGGCGGTTGCAGATGCCGTGCCGGCGTGAACCTGCGTGGAAAACGAGTAGGTCTTCCCCTCAAAATTTTTCGGCACAATCACACCGGTCAGGATTCCGTCCAGGCGAACGGAGCCGACACGCTCCAGCTCGCAGTACAGATCCACGGTGCCCTTTTTACAGTCGTAGGTCGATACGAACGGTCTCTCCATCTCAACCCCCGGCACATCCTCTACCCGAACCGACTGCCAGATACCAAGCGGAACCAGTTTCGCATAATGCCAACCGTAAGAACAGTTGAATACGACTGTCTGTGCGTAATCCTTAGCCGGCTTGAGGTGCACAACCAACGTGTTTTCTCCCTTGCGTATGCTGTCCGTTACATCGATATACGGACCGCCAAACATTCCCTCATGCGAGGCAATCTTTTTGCCGTTGAGGTAGAAATCCGCCACGTTGCATACACCGTCAAATGCAAGGCGGACTCGATTTCCGTTGCCCTCATAGGCAAAGGTGCGGCAAAAATACCAGTTCTTTTCGCTGTATCGATTCGCCTTCACCATGTTTTTGCCTAAGTACGGATCCTCTATAACCCCTGCCTCCATCAGACCGGTGTAGATGCTTCCCGGCACCTCTACCTCATACGCAGAACCCCATCCGTTTCCGGCTGCCAGCTCCGATATCCGACCGATGGATTGCATCTTCCAGGTTCCGTCCAGCGTCAGGGTCCAGGCACTGTCCTCCGAAGCCGTGCCGCCGGCTCTCAGCGTAACCGACTGCGGCTTGCTCTCCATCGG
>ERZ857629.1832-NODE-1832-length-21626-cov-4.367901_pt1 | contig 21626 bp, 17 predicted proteins | sample MGYA00519700_ERZ857629 | MGnify/ENA primary metagenome ERZ857629 (study PRJEB31778, sample SAMEA3449351) | human gut metagenome | biome: human gut; feature: human-associated habitat; material: faeces | place: United Kingdom | collected 2010/2012 ...
ACCGGCGAAGGCGGCTGCGCGGCGTGCCGGCTGAACGAGACGGGGAGAAAGTAATCGCGGGACAGATGGGTTTCTGTGAAATGGGAAGCTCTGCCTTCGGAGTGCTGTGACGGTTTCGGCGGGCGGCATGTGTGCGTCGGCTGAGAGCAGGCGCGCGTGAGAATTGAACGCGTGCAAAGAGCGCGTTTCGACAGTCCGAACGCGCGGCGAGGGGAACGCGCCGCTTCTGGCGCTTCCCGCGGTCGCGGCATGTGTGCGTCGGCTGAGAGCAGGCGCGCGTGAGAGTTGAACGTGCGCGAAGAATGCGCTCCGACAAGCCGAACGCGCGGCAAGGGGAAAGCGTCGTCTTTGGCACTTGCCATTATCACGGAGGATTTCGCGGCGGTCTCGGCGGGCGGCGCGTGTGTACCGGTTGAAAGTGGGCGCACATGGAAATTGAATGTGCGCGAAGGAAGCGTATTCCGACGGACGAACGCGCGGCAAGGAACATGCGCCGCTTCCTGTAGTGGCGGCGGTTTCAGAGGGCGGCGCGTGCATGTCGAATGAAAGCGAATACGCGTCGGTAGAATGTGCGCGAAGGAAGCGCGTTCCGGTGGATGGACGCGCGGCGAGGAAACATGAGTGTGACGAGAAAAATACTGGCAATCTGCGCGGCGCTGCTTGTGGCGTTCGGCGCGGTCGCGGAGGGGTTTGCGGCGATCTCGGCGGGCGGCGCGCATGCGCTGGCCGTGGATGAGAAGGGCGGCGTGTGGGCGTGGGGCTCCAATGTGCGCGGGGAAAGCGTGCCCGGGAGCGCGGACGCGCGCGTGACGGAGCCTGTGAAGGTGCTGGAAAACGTCGTTTCGGTCGCGTGCGGGCGCAATTTTTCGCTGGCGCTTACGTCGGACGGCGCGCTGTACGGCTGGGGCGATCATCGTTCCAAACAGCTTCCCGGGGCTTCCGACGCGCCCGTGCTTCTGCGGGAGGGCGTTCTTTCGATGGACGCCTGCGAGGAGCGCGCCGTGCTCGTGACTGAGACGGGCGAGGTGTACGCGTGGGGCGCGGGCGAAAATCTGCATCTTCTCTGCGAAAACGCCGCGGAGGCCGCCGTGGGCGTGGACTTCATCCTCGTTCGCCTGAAAACCGACGAGGTGTACGAATACCCCGACAGCGCCGATTATAGCGACGAATACGACCCCGCGGGCGGCGCGGAGGATTCCGGCAACGGAGACGCGAGCGAACCCGCGGACGGCACGGAGGATTCCGGCAACGGAGACGCGAACGAACCCGCGGGCGGCGCGGAGGATTCCGGCAACGGAGACGCGAGCGAACCCGCGGGCGGTGCGGAACATTCCGATAACGGAGATACAAACGAACCCGCGGGAGGCGCGGAGAACTCCGGCAACGGAGATGCGAGCGAACCTGCGGGCGGCGCGGAGGATTCCGGCAACGGAGACGCGAACGAACCCGCGGGCGGCGTGAAGGATTCCGCGAATGGCGGCGCGGGTGAAGCCGTGAACGTGGAGGATTCCGCCAAGAACGACGTCAGCAAAGCCGTGAACGCGGAGATTTCCGGAGATGGCGGCGCGAAAAGCTCTGCGGACGGGGCAGATGTTCTTGCCGAGGGCGACGCGGACGGCGTTACGGACACAGCGAAGGATTCCGAAGACAGCAACCTGAGCGAATCGGTGGTCGGCGTGAAGAAGCTGGAAGGTGCGACGGAAATCGACGCGTGCGGGCAGACGCGCATGGCGCGGACGGAGGACGGGACGCTGTATATCTGGGGCGCGGCCGGGACGGACGGGCGGCTGGGTCTTGCCGTAAACGGGTGGGTCGATGCGCCTATGCCCTTGGAGCTGGCCGACGTTCGGACGTTTTCCGCGGGGCTGACGACCTCCGGCGCGATTACGGAAAGCGGAGAAGCCTGCCTGTGGGGCACGGTGTATTCCTATGTGGTGCTGTATGACGAAAACGGCGACCCCGCCGCGTCGGTCGTGGACGGCCCGCTGGTTTCCTATGGAAGTGCGCCGGTTCGCCTGTACGACAACGCCCAAGCCCTCGCGTTCGGCGACGCGTTCGTGCTTCTGCTCCGCTCCGACGGCGCGATTCTCGCGTGGGGCTCCAACGATCACGGCCAGATGGCCGACGGGGACTGGACGAAGGCCGAGCTTGCCGACGGGGACGATGAAGAAGAAAAGGACGTGGTGATTACCGAGTCCGACCAGTTTGTATTTCCGGCGGTGATTGCCGTTCCCGCAGAATCATAAGAAGCTCAACCGCGCGGCTGTTTCATTCGAGATGGACGCGCGGTTTTCAAAGGGAACTCCAATGATCACGGCCAGATGGCCGACGGGGACTGGACGAAAGCCGAGCTTGCCGACAGCGACAATGAAGAAGAAAAGGACGTTGTGATTACCGAGTCCGACCAGTTCGTGTTTCCGGCGGTGATTATGGTTCCCACGGAACCATAAGAAGCTCAACCGCGCGGCTGTTTCATTTGAGACGGCCGCGCGGTTTTCGCACGGACGGCGCGGTTCTGACGACCATTTTGAATGCCTGTGACGGACGTTTGCATGTCGTTGGGCGCGGAGTTTCGATGAACACGGTTAGATGGAAGATGAAGATTGGACGAAAGACGAGCTTGCATCACAATATGGCGAGCGCGGGAAAAGCGGAGGAGCTTAGGACGCGGCAATCCGCTGCGTGCCGGAGCTTTTGAAGTCGTCTTCATGCGGGACGATTTTTTATTTTGCGCGGAATCTATAAGGCGTGCATGGCTCCCGCCGCAAGCGAAAACTGGTTCGTAAATATGCGGGATTTTTGCAAGATGTGCAGGATTTTCGCAATGTAAACTGAATGCTCAGAATCTGAGCGCGAAAACGGCGAAATGCTCAGGATCTGAGCGTGACTTTCGGCGTGTGCGCCACTATAATGGGTGTGAAACAAGGGCATGACAAATAGGGGAAGGGAGGTTCAGGACTGAAGGTATGTCCGGTTCTCGTTGCTCTTGCAGGATTGACACGGGGGTTCCTGCATGGAATCTCGATCGAAGACACATTCTGACGTTTGGAGGCATACTTAATATGAAAAAGCTCTGGTATCTGACAATCGCGCTCGTTCTGATTCTGGCCGCGCTTTCCGTTCCCGCCGCGACGGCGGAGGAAGAACCGACCCAATATACGAGCGGGGACTACCGCTACACCCTCCAGCCCGACGGAACCGCGGCGATAGCCCAATACACAGGCTCCGCATCAGAGCTGTCCATTCCGGATACGCTGGATGGACATGCCGTAACCGCCATCGGAGACAAAGCATTCGCTTCCTGCGGCTCCCTCACGAGCGTCACCATCCCGGACGGTGTGACTACCATCGGCGACCATGCGTTCTGGTTATGCGGCTCCCTCACGAGCATCAGCCTCCCGGACAGCGTGACTACCATCGGCGATAGCGCGTTCAGCGCGTGCGATTCTCTCACGAGCGTCACCATCCCGGATGGTGTAATCGAAATGGGCGGTAATCCGTTTCGCGGGTGCGATAATCTGACACAAATTATGGTGTCGCCCGACAATCCCGTTTTTGAAACCATTGACGGCGTACTGTTTAACAAGTCTGAGAAAAAACTTGTCTGCTATCCATATGCGTTTACACAAACCAGTTACACGATTCCTGACGGTATCCGTTCCATCGGGGAACGCGCGTTTTCTTCCTGCAACGTCCTCACGAGCGTCACCATCCCGGACGGTGTGACCTCCATCGGTGACAGCGCGTTCGCTTCCTGCCGCTCCCTCACGAGCGTCACCATCCCGGACGGTGTGACCTCCATCGGAAACAGTGCGTTCTATTCCTGCGATTCCCTCACGAGCATCACCCTCCCGGGCAGCGTGACCACCATCGGCGACTATGCGTTCTATTCCTGCGACTCCCTCACGAGCGTCACCATCCCGGACGGCGTGACCTCCATTGGCAACAGTGCATTCTATTCCTGCAACTCCCTCATGAGTATCGCCATTCCGGACAGCGTGGTCTCCATCGGTAAAAGCGCGTTCATTTTCTGCGGCTCCCTCACGAACATCAGCATTCCGGACGGCGTGACCTCCATCGGTGATTATGCGTTCTCTTTCTGCAACTCCCTCACGAGCATCAGCATCCCGGACAGCGTAACCTCCATTGGCGACGGCGTGTTCTCTTCCTGCTACTCCCTCACGAGCGTCAGCATCCCGGATAGCGTGATCGATATGGGCAGCAATCCGTTTCTTGCGTGCGAGAAGCTGACTCAGATTATGGTATCGCCCGATCATCCCGTTTTTGCGACCATTGACGGCGTATTATTTAACAAGTCCGAGAAAAAACTTGTCTGCTATCCATATGCGTTTACACAAACCAGCTACACGATTCCTGACGGTATCCGTTCCATCGGGGAGCGTGCATTTTCTTCCTGCAACGCCCTCACGAGCATCACCATCCCGAACAGCGTGACCTCCATCGGGAACTGTGCGTTCGCCGCCTGCAACGCCCTCACGAGCATCGTCATTCCGAACAGTGTGACGGCCATTGGTGACGGCGCGTTCAGTTCGTGCGCATCCCTCACGAGCGTCACCATCCCGAACAGCGTGACCTCCATCGGAAACAGTGCGTTCGAAAATTGCAGATCCCTCAGGAGCATTATCATCCCGGATGGAGTGACCGCCATCGGTGACGACGCGTTCAGTTTCTGCAGCTCCCTCGAGAGCGTCACCATCCCGGACAGTGTGACCTCCATCGGAAACAGTGCGTTCTTTTTCTGCATCTCCCTCACGAATGTCAACATCCCGGACAGTGTGACCTCCATCGGTAAAAACGCATTTTCGCTCTGCACATCCCTCGCGAACATCAACATCCCGGATGGCATAACATTCATCGCAGACAATGCGTTCGGCGGCTGCAATTCCCTCACGAGCATCACGATTCCGGATGGCATAACCTCCATCGGAGACGGCGCGTTCGGCGGCTGCAATTCCCTCACGAGCATCACGATTCCGGACAGCGTGACCTCCATCGGAGACGGCGCGTTCGGCGGCTGCAATTCCCTCACGAGCATCACGATTCCGGACAGCGTGACCTCCATCGGAGACGGCGTGTTCGGCGACTGCAATTCTCTCACGAGGATCACCATTCCGGACAGCGTGACCGATATGGGCAATAATCCGTTTGCCGGGTGCAAGAATCTGACGCGGATCATCGTGTCGCCTGATCATCCCGTTTTTGCAACCATTGACGGGGTACTGTTTAACAAGCCGGAGAAAAAGCTCGTTTGCTGTCCGTGCGCGTTCTCGCAAACCAGTTATGCCATTCCGGACGGCATCACATCCATTGGCGAGAAGGCGTTTGGATCCTGTTCCGCTCTCAAGAGCATCACCATCCCGGACAGCGTGACCTCCATCGGCGACAATGCGTTCGATTCCTGCACATCCCTCGCGAGCATTACTATCCCGGACAGCGTGACCTCCATCGGCGATAGTGCGTTTTATTGTTGCAAATCCCTCGCGAGCATCACTATCCCGAACAGCGTGGTCTCCATCGGCTACAGTGCGTTTTCTTGGTGCACATCCCTCAAGAGCATCACCATCCCGGACAGCGTGACCTCCATCGGTGGCAATGCGTTCGCTTCCTGCACATCCCTCAAGAGCATCACAATCCCGGACAGCGTGACTTCCATCGGCTACGAAGCGTTCTCTTCCTGCAAGTCCCTCACGAGCATCACCATCCCGGACGGCGTGACTTCTATCGGCGGCGGTGCGTTTGAATCCTGCGATTCCCTTGCGAGCGTCAGCATTCCGGAGAGCGTAACCTCCATCGGCAACAGGGCGTTCTCTTCCTGCAAGTCCCTCACGAGCATCACCATCCCGGACGGCGTGACTTCCATCGGCGACGGCGCGTTTAAATCCTGCGATTCCCTTGCAAACGTCAGCATTCCGGAGAGCGTAACCTCCATCAGCAAGTACGCGTTTGCCGACTGTTCTGAATTGCTCACGCTGACGGTCGTCCGCAATTCGTGGGCGGCGAGCTGGTGCAAGGAGAACGGCATGAATTATACCTATACCGACGCGCTCGACTGGCTGAAGCAATAGGAACGAAGGGATGATCTGGCCGAACAGGGAAAAAGGACGTTATGATTACCGAGCCCGACCGGTTTGTGTTTCCGGCGGTGATTGCCGTTCCCGCGGAGTCATAAGAAGTTCAACCGCGCGGCTGTTTCATTCGAGATGGCTACGCGGTTTTCAAAGGGAACTCCAACGATCATGGCCAGATGGCCGACGGGGACTGGACAAAAGCCGAGCTTGCCGACAGCGATGACGAGGAAGAAAAGGACGTTGTGATTACCGAGTCCGACCAGTTTGTGTTTTCGGCGGTGATTGCTGTTCACGGAGAGAGAAAAGTGCAGCAAAGCAAAACGCCGCCGTTTCAGGAGGAGACGGCGGCGTTTACATGGGATGGTACAAGGAAAATCCATTGGTGCGGAGGTTTTTGTGCGGCCGCGTCAGCGGCCGTCAATCAAGGGATGAAATGTCCGCGGGGGAAACGTGTATGCCGCGCAGATTCATCTCGATCAACACCTCAAGGAGTGCGCTTTCGTTGTCCGCTGTGTCCGCAGGCTCATTACAGTCACGCTTTCTTATCGCGGCAAGCGCCGCGCGGAGTTCGTCCAGGCTCTGGACGGCCAGATGCGTCACATCGAAGCGCTCGGCATTTCGAGCAAGATAGCAGCGGTAAAACTCCGCCGGGAAGTAGAGCTTGAAATATGCGATTCTAAGCGTCGCCAGAACTCGCACGACTGCGTACGCCCTCGAGCACAGATATATACTCTTCTCACAGCTGTCGAGAAAATGCGGCGGAATTGCGGATAGCGCCTGAGGATCCTCCTGCATGAAGGCGCGAAGTCCCTTGCCTTTGCGGACGCGTTCCATGGCGTTGAATGCGCTTTTCGGATCGACGCCATAGGAAACCATTTGGGCCATAACATCGTCTCTGGTGCAGATGCACTCGTGCAAAGGAACGGCATGGCGAATCAATTTTTGCGCGTTCTCGACCCAGGCGCCTCTGGCGCATGAAAGAGCAAAAACGCGAATGATTTCATCGATTGACTTTGGGCTTGTTTCCTTCAGAATATCGCGACCAAGTTTCGTCCCGAATTTTGAAATACCCAGCACGCCGCTTTTCTCTGTTTCCAGATCCGAGGACGTGATTCCAAGCGCCTCCGTTCCGGAAAACAGCGAGAGGATTCGTCTGAATACCTCTGGATCATCCAACGGGATTGTTCGGGGATTGACACCGGTCAGACGCCCCAGTTCCTCCAGCATGGTCAGATCGGCATCCTGATACGCACCCCAGTAGACGGCTCGCTCGCGCAGATATTCCCGCGCCGTCAATTGGTACGAACCGGAGAATATCAGATTCAGATCGATAATATCCCGAAATCGATCAATATCCCGAAATCGATCGGGCAGATATTTCGGCGCTATCAATTGGTACGAACCGGAGAATGTCAGACTCAGACCGGTATCCCGAAGTCGATCGCCATCAATTCCGGCGAGAATTTCAAACGGAAGATCGAATCCGTTTCCGGTCATTTGCGCGGCGCATTTCGGGCATTGTTTCATAGGCAGATCCAGCCCTGTAAAGCAGGTTTTTGACACCTTGAATTCAGTCCATCCGCATTTCGGACAAATGTAGTGAGGCGGCAGCGGATTTATCTCGGTAATGCCCGACAGGTAAGCAGCCAGCGACGAACCTGCTAAAGTTCGATATCCGGCGACGTGACCGTCGGCTTGCAATTTCGAGACCAGCTTTGCGGCAATCAGATACAGCGTTGAAAACCCATGACCAACGATGGCACCGAGCTCCTTATCCACGCGCGTCCGCACGATTTCGGGCAGGGGCGAACCGTAAATTGATTCCGCCTTTGCCAATACCATCTTACGCAGTTCTTCATCCGCCTCCGGTCCACGCGGAACCACGTCTTCGCTCCCTGCGCGTTCGGCGCTTCTGTTCGGATTTGTGGTTACGGAATCCTTTGACGTCTCGCATCCGAGATCCAAAGCGGCGTTCTGCCGAGTCATGTCTTCGACTACCGTTCGGAGATTGGCATCAAGTTGCGGGTTCATATGTGATTTCCTCCCGTGAAATGCATATCGATTTTCCGTGATTCTCGGATTTCGCGCACCGCGTCCATGAGCGCGTAGTACAGGTACGCTCCGCTCACCCTTGCCTGCGGATGAGCGAAGGAGATAACCGTCGATTTTCCATACGCGAAGTAGGGAACGCCTCTCGCCGTCATTTTCCACTTTTCGTCTTCCGTGCCGTGGAGATGCCTGTATAAGACATTCCCTGTTCCGCAGCATATGATCAATTCGGCGTCATAGAGCGCAAGCTGTTTTCGAATAATTTCTGAAAAAGCGCTTGCTTCGCGCTCAATTTCCGCATAGTCCGACGTACATCCGCCAGGGGTCTTCTTCAGGTTGATTGCGGAGATGCGCTTTAGAAATATGCTTCGTCGTTCCTCGTTGCGCTGTATCAGCTCCACCCATGGGATTTCACGTTCCGGGGACAGAAGCCCCTCCGTCCATCGCGCAATGGCATCCCATGTCTGAGGGCGGCCTCCGTCAGAAAGAAATTTCCGCAGATCCCATTTTTCCTTCCGTTCTGTGTCGTTCGTCTCCTTTAGAACATAGACGATTCTGCGGGGAGCTGTGAGAAACGCGGCCTCATCTGCCACGCCGTCGCGAACAAGGAACATCTCCTCGCCCGTTTTTCGTTCCATTTCAGCGAAGAGCTCGTTCTCCCTGTCGGTGATGCTCATGTAATTTCCTCCATCGAATGGAATGCTTTAGGCACCACCGCACAATTCGGCGGCGCGTCAGGCGATGTCTTTTCCGCCATCTGCGGCATGCAAATTTCTCGATTTACCTCCAGTAAACCTTCGAAATTTGCATCTGACGAAAAATCCATTCGCCGGTCGACCACCTCATTTGTGCGGCGTTGCCTTTATAATTCTCTGTTCTATGCGGATAGTCCTGCCGTTCGGACAATCTGGATCGGATTTTGTGAATCTATCCCGCTGCGTTCCCCGCTGCGGCCAGCGCCGTTTCAGTCCGCCGAATAAAATTCCTTCATGTCGTCCAGCCGCAGGCAGGCCAGACGACCGTTCGGGTCAGCGCAGCCACAGTCGATTCCGATGCGCCGGCCGTCGTACCAGATGCGCATCGGTTGGCCGTCCTGATAATACAGCGTAGGCGTATGTCCAAAGACGAGCGTCTGATCACGGAACAGAGGAGCGTCCCGTTCTACCCTTGTCCAGACGGCAAGCTCGGTCTGACTGACCCGATTCGCGAAGCCTTCCTCCGGGTAGAGAAATTTCGGAGTGGAGTGTGCGAGCACGAAGTCTGTGCCGCCAACGCGAAGCTCAACCTGCACGGGCAGGTTTTTCAGATACTGCCACAAAAGAAGCATACTCTCCGTCGGCAAATTGAAATATTCCAAAAGCGTCGTCATACCTCCGTTCAGGAGCCACAGTTCACAATCGCCTCCATCGACGACGCAGTCCCGCATCATCAGTTCGTGATTGCCCAACAGCAGCGTGGCGTTCGGCATCCGCATCAGGCGAAACAAAAGCTCGATCCCTCCCGCGTTTCGGTCGATAACGTCGCCCAGTACGTACAGGCGGTCGTCTTCATTCAGGTCGATTTGGTGCAGGATGGATTCAAACCGGTCGATTCTGCCGTGGACGTCGCTGAGAACATAGACCATTCGCATCACCTCGCATAGATATAAATACCATATTTGATGGGTAAAAAATTACGCATTGGAAAATTGACAGATTGCGTATTCATGGATATAATGAACCCGGAGGGTGATTCTATGGCGGTTGTCCCAAAGAAGATGCTGACGCTGGCCATACTGGAAACGCTGCGTGAGCAAACGGACGCGCAGCATCGAATGCGTCAGGCTGACATCGCGGCATGGCTTGAGAAGGATTATGGACTGAAGGTCACTCGCAAGAGCATAAGTGTGAATCTGAGCGAGCTTGCAGCGGCTGGCTATCCGCTGGAATACAAGGACGGCTGCTACTATGAGCATGAATTCAGCGAAGCGGAATTGAATCTGCTAACCGACAGCCTTATGTATAACCCGAGCATTCCGTACGCCCAGAGCAGGGATATGGCGGCGAAGGTGCGTGTCCTTGGCGGCAAGTGGTATAAGCCGGCATTGGGGCAGAGTTTGAACCGTCCCGCCAACCCGCAGTTCATGTACAGCCTCGACGTTTTGCATGAAGCAATCGCGGCGCACAGGCGCGTGGTGTTTCAGTATGGCGATTACGCTGTGGACAAGCGCCTGCATCCCCGGCTTGATGAAAGCGGCGAGCCGAAAACATACGAAGTGAACCCATATCGAATCGTGATTTCCAACGGCCGGCATTATCTGATTGGCAACGTTCACAGGTATGACAACGCAGCGCATTTTCGAGTTGACCGCATCATGAACGTCGAACAGACGCGCCAGCCCGCGAAGGAGCCGGACGAGGTGCGCGGGCTTGAAGACGGTCTGAGCGTCTCGGAATATATGACCGGACACGCGCACATGTTTTCTGGCAGCGTTATACGGGCGAAGGTGAGAATCAAAAAGACCATCATCAATGAAACGCTGGATTGGTTCGGAATGGACGTGGAGTTCGCGCACGAAACGGAGGATACTGTCGAGGCGACGGTGCGGTCGGATGAAAATTCCCTGTATTATTGGCTGAAGATGTACGATGAATTTGCGGAAAGAGTATAACCTCGCCCATCGCGTAGAAAACAGACAGGCAGCGCATTTTTTAGCGCCTGCCTGTCTGTTTTTACGCGAGGGGCTGTTCGATCGGCGTTTCGTCGGAGAAAAGGCGGGGGTTTTTGGCGAGGTATTCGGCGGTGATCTGGTTCATGGCGGCGGCGGAGCCGACGGCGCAGGGCGCGTCGCCGAAGCGGCCATAGCGCATGGCGCCGCGGGCGGCGAACACGGGCTCCATCTTATCGTAGAAGCGCGAGGGGTGGGAGCCGTTATGGCGATACTGGGTCACGGGGTAGCGCGCGCCATCCGCGTCGACGACGGTGAAAAGCTGCGGCTCGGTCTCGAGGCGATCCGGGATGTTTTCCCATTCCTCCGTGCCGTGCAGAAGCGTGTTGCAGGTGGTGCGGCAGCCGAGGAAGAGAATCTGCGCGTCCCTGTCCACCAGCTTGCCCCAGCAGCCGCCGCGCGCGCAGGGCGTTTCAGCCAGCTGCTCGCCGCGCACGTAGTCCCGCGCGTCCGCGCCCAGCGCGGCGACGGAATGCGTGGGGTGCAGCGAGCGCACGACGCCCGGACGCTTCAGAAACAGGTTCGGCAGGATGCCCGTGCAGGCGGGCTCGGTGGCTGCGTACATGACCGGGTTTTGCCGGTTTATGGTCGACCACGTGTGCGTGGGGAAGACCAGAAGGCCGTCCCGCATGTATTCGATAAACGCGTCCAGCACCGTGTCCGCCCGTCCCTCCACCTCGCCGATGGCCTTCATCGACGAGTGCACGAGCAGGACGCCGCGGGGGTTGATGTCCATGGCTTCAAGGCAGCGAAGCAGATCCTGTCTGGTATACATGAACTGGTTCCTCTCTGTTGGAAGCGCGAAAGCCATTCGAAGCCGGTTCCGCGGGGGATGGCTCCGAATGGCTTCGCTTCCGATTTATTCGCAGACCACCATCTGGTGCAGGAGCACCTGCGGGACGGTGAAGGTTACGCGCGCGCCGTCCCATTCGAAGGGGATGGGGGTTTCCTCGGGCGCGAGATAGACCTTTCTGGGGGCTTCGGGGAGGCGGAGGGACACGGGCACGTTCATCACGGGCACGGCGTCCTCGATGACCTCGGTCTTTTTGCCGCGGACGGTGGTATGGGCGAACAGCAGGTGCACGACGTGGCGGCTGCCCTGGCGGGTGACGGTCACCACGCCGCGATCGGGCAGGGTCGTGCGCACGGTGCGCTCGTCGCCGAGCAGGCAGTCGACGGCCTTCAGCACCAGCTCGCGGTCGACCAGCTCGCCCTTGTTCGCGTAGTCCTCAAAGATGTTCCAGCCGATGTAGGCGATATTGCCCTTCACGACGGCGGCGGGCGTCTTCGGCGCGGATACGTCGTTGGGCGTGTGCTGGTGGGAGCTGAAGTGGAACGGCCCACGGTTGAAGTACGGCTTCTGCCGGTACGCCAGCACCGTGCCGGTGACGTTTTTGAGCTTCTGCCCGGCGGAATACATCACGTATTCGGTGCGGCCGTTGACCGCGTCGAAGTTCGGAATCATGTAATCCGGGGTGTACTCGCTCACGCCGTCGTACTCCGCGCCCACGTCCAGCATGAACGCGGTTTTGTCGAAATTCAGGCCGGAGCAGCCGGTCAGAAGCACCCTGCCGCCCTTTTCAAGGTAGGCGTTCAGGCGCGCGGCCAGCTTCTCGCACAAAAGAATCTGATCGGGCAGGATGACGAGCCTGTAGTTCTCAAACGGCGTTTCCTCGTCGATGAAGTCGTACAGGTGCTTGCCCTCCAGCAGCATGCGGCTCGCGCCGGCGTTGCTGTCCGTGCCCGCGCCGTTGCGCCCGCCGCCCAGAACCGCTTCGCAGCTGAGCACGGCGATGTCGGCGAGGTTCTTCGCGCCCTCGCACCATTTTTCCTTCTTCTCCACCAGCTCGTAGGCCTTGCCGATCAGGCGGTAGGTGCTTTCGTTCATCTCGCCGGAGGGATGCATCTGGTCGCCCACGGAAATCGCCGCGCCGCACGCCAGCGAAAGCCCCGTTTCGTAAATCAGCGCGTTGGGATGCTTGAAGCCGCCGAACTCGCCCCACGTGGTGTGGAACTTGCCCGTCATGCCCAGAAACGGCTTGTTCAGCGTGCGCACATACGCCGCGGACATGGGGAAATGGTCGTAGCCCCAGCCGCCGGTGGGCAGGCTTTCCAGCTCCAGATGCGTGTCGTAGCCGGCAATGTCGCGCCGGCCGTGGGCGATGTGCCCGGCGTTGTGGAAGATGGTGGCGGTGCTGGAATACTTGCGCACGGCCTTTTCCACGCGCAGGCAATAGGTTTTATAGACCTCGCGGCCGTGACGGCGCACGTCGTCCATGTTCGTGGGATCCATACCCTTTTCCAGCATCGATTTCACGCAGCTGCCGCACACGCACATGCGCTCGTTGGAGATGTCCAGAAACACGCCGCAGGGGTTGTAGCGCTCCATGACCTCTTCCACCTGCGAAATGAGCTTGTCGAGATAGGGCGTGTTGTAGCACATCAGGTGATAATGCGCTTCGCTTAAATAGTTGCCGCCCCTGTTGTTCGGGTCGACGTTCAGCCATTCGGGGTGGTCGAGCACCTCTTTTTCGTCCAGACCCGCGGAAATATACACCGGCGCGTTCACGCCGATTTCGCGGCAGGCTTCCAGCTCCGCGCCCAGCAGGTCGAACGTCAGGTTCGGGTGCATGGTGTTGGCCGTGGACGGATGGTACGCCCAGCCGTGGTGGCACTTGGAGAAAACGGTGATGGAGTCGACGTGGCCGAGCTTCAGCGCCTTCTGAAACTGCTCCTTGGAAAAGCGGCCGCCGATGTCCGGGATCAGACCGGAGGTGTGGAAATCCAGATGCACCTGACGAAATCTCATTCGTTGTTCCTCACTTTACGCGTTTTCAAGCACGTTCACGCCGTCGATGAACACGTACTTCATTCTCGTGGCAATCTCAAACGGGCAGCCGTCGGCGATGGCGATGTCCGCGTCCTTGCCCACTTCCAGCGAGCCCACGCGGTCGGCAATGCCGATGTGCTCGGCGGGGTTGATGGTGATGGCGCGGAACGCGTCGAACGGATCCATGCCCGCCTTCACCGCCAGACCGGCGCAGATGGGCAGGTACTTCTGCGGAATGACCGGCGAGTCCGTGATGATGGACACGTGGCAGCCCGCCTTCGCCAGCGCGCCGGGGGTGATCCAGCTCTTGTTCTGAAGCTCAAACTTGCTCGCGTGTCCCAGCGTCGGGCCGACGGCCAGCGGCACGTTTTCCTGCGCCAGCTCGTCCACGATCAGGTGACCCTCGGTCACGTGCTCAAGGGTGATCTTCACGCCGAACTCGTGCGCGATGCGAAGCGCCGTGAACAGGTCGTCCGCCTGATGCGCGTGCGCCTTCAAGGGCAGCTCGCCGCGGATGACCGGCAAAAGCGCCTGCAGCTTCATGTCGAACGCGGGCTTTTTAGACGGATCGTCCTTCGCCGCGTCCAGCTTTTCGGCGTACTCGCGCGCCTTGAACAGCATCTCGCGCAGCTTGGCGGCGGTGCTCATGCGGGAGGAATTGCCCTTGTCGCGATAGCAGCGCTTCGGGTTCTCGCCGAAGGCGCACTTCATCGCGGTTTCCTTCTTCACGATCATGTTGTCGACGCGCACGCCCGCCGGCTTGATGGCGCAGAACGTGCCGCCCAGCACGTTGGAGGAGCCGGGGCCCACGTTCAGGCAGGTAACGCCCGCCTCGCGGGCTTCCTTCAGCGCGTAGTCGCGGGGCTGAATGCCGTCGATGGCGCGCAGGTGCGGCGTGAGAATGTCGCCGTACTCGTTGTAGTCCTGCCCCTCAAAGCCGATGCCCCAGCCGTCCAGACCGATGTGGCCGTGCGCCTCCACAAAGCCGGGCATCACGGTCAGCCCCGCCGCGTCGATCACGTCGCCGCCGTCGGCGATCAGGTTCGGGCCGATTTCAGTGATTTTTCCGTTCTCCACGCGAATGTCCACATACTGCGGCTCGCGATGAATCGCGTCCAGCACTTTTCCGTTTTTGATCACGAACATAATGGAAATCCTCCCCGCTTTTGAATCGCTTCCATTATACAACCCGCTCGCGTGCCGTGTCAACCGGCGATTGCACGCGGACGGCGAAACCGTTTTGCATATTACCTGTCAAGATGTTCAATATCTCGGGCGGAAACTTTGATATTTCCCCTTGACGTTACGAGAGAAGCATGCTAAAATAAACAAAGACCGCGGGACGCACGGTTGGACGTCTCTCAACGTCTGTCGCTCCGCAGGAGCGGCACAGAAAAAGGAGGATACCCCATGAAACGCACGCTCTCTCTGGTACTGGCCGTTCTGATGGTGCTCGCGCTGTTCGGCGCGGCGGCCGAAGACACGAAAAAAGTGGAGATCCGCGTCAACATGCAGGCGGGCACCGGCGTTGCCGAGGCCTGGGCGGCCGTTGAAGCGGGCTACGAAGCCCTCCATCCCGAAGTTGACATCATCATCGACCTCAAGCCCGACGAAGGCTATGCCGATTGGGTAAAGGCGCAGTTCAGCTCCGAGAATCCCGAGGCCGACCTGGTCGCCATCAACCTGGCGGGCCCCGCCGCCTCCGGCAAGAGCCTGAACTTCTTCGAGTACGCCTACAACGAGAGCCCCTACACCGGCAAGGAGTGGAAGGATCAGGTCAACTTCGGTGCCCAGGTTCGCGACATGGCGAAGGGCGAGTGGACCTCCATCAGCCTTCAGTCCGTGCAGGTTCTGTGGTTCTACAACGCCAAGATCTTCGAGGAAGTCGGCGTGACCGCGCCCAAGACGTGGGACGAGCTGATCGACGTCTGCGAGAAGATTCAGGCTGCCGGCTATCAGCCGCTGGCCGTGCCGGGAGACTTCCAGTCCTTCTGGGCCATGCAGCTCGGCTGGATCGCGCAGGCCTATGTCGACCAGACCACCCGCGCGCAGATTGAGTTCGTGAAGGCGCAGCCGGACGACTACTGCTATGATCCCGAAATCGACGCCAACTTCGTCTACGACGTGACCGATCCGTGGAACGACGATCCCGCCTACGTCACCCAGAACGGCCTGCGCTACTGGCAGGCGTTCCGCGACGGCGTGGTTCGCGCCGATTCCGACGGCATCAAGGCCGTGTACGCCAACTTCGCCAAGGTGTTCCCGAAGTACGCCGGCGGCGAGAACTTCTTCGGCACCAGCGACGCCGGCTACAAGGCGATGTTCGCGCAGGGCAAGGCTGCGATGATCATCGACGGCGGCTGGAGACTGACCGAGCACGCCCGCGACATGAAGGCGCTGCAGAAGGGCGAAGCCCTGAAGGACGCCGACGGCAACGTCATTGAAAACGCGCAGGTGTTCGAGCTGGGCACCTTCAACATGCCCTCCATGGAAGGCCCCGAATTCCTCGCCCCCGCCCGCACCATCGAGGTGGCCGTCGGCTTCATCGGCGCCATCTCCAAGAGCGTTGAGCACGACGAGGCGGTCGTCGACTTCCTGATGTACTACACCTCTCCCGAGGGCTACGGCGCGTACCTGAGCACCGGTATCGAAAACGGCATGTCCGTCAACGGCCCGGCGCTGGTGGACGGCGTTGAGCTGCCCGAGGAGTACGCCGCGATGTTCGCCAACCTGTCCTTCATCGGCAACTGCCAGAAGGGCTACAACGCCGCCCTCGCCCGCGGCATCGGCGACAACCAGGAAGCCCTGCGCGCCTGGTACGGCTACACCATGGATCTGCTGAACGGCAAGATCGACATCGACACCTGGGGCAAGATGCACCAGGAGAACCAGATGGGTCACCTTGCCGAGGTTCTCGCGGCCAGCAAGATCAATCCCTCTGACCTTGACAACCCCGCCAACGAGCCCACCGGCGAATAATCCCATAGAAACCCATCCGAGGGGAGCGGTTTTCGCTCCCCTCTTTTCACCTCAGGAGGCGCTCAACATGGAGAACACTCGAAAAAAAAGACAGCCGAAGCTCAGGCGAATCACGGCGTATCTGATTCTCGCGGTCGTGCTCACCCTCGCGCTGGGCGCTTCCGTCGCCGCGTATATCGCCGCGGGCGACCGGCTGAGTATCGTGAACCGGCTCCCCTATGGAAGCGAGCTTCAGAACAACCGCGTGACGTATTCCCGCGCGCTGAAGTATACCTATCTGGGCACGTATAAGGACACCATCGTCTGCGTGGACGCGGACAACAACGAGGTCTGGCGCTATCCCACCAAGGGCGCGGTGAGCGCCATCGTCTACGATAACGCGAACAATCGCATCATCGCGGGCAGTCAGGGCAAGCGCGTCTACATACTGGACGGCGCGACCGGCGCGGAGATCCGCACGATCGACTGTAAGGCCGTCGTCAATGACATCGACTATAATGAAGAGAGCCGCCGGCTCCTCGTCGCCGAAAAGGTGAACGCGGGCAAGGGCTACGTGAGAATATATACCGACGAGGGCGAGATGATCGCCTCCACGCCGACGATCAGGCCGGCGAACGGCTGCGCCTTTGCGGCGGACTTTCAGAGCTTTTATTATTGCGGCAAGCGCCTGTACCGGGCGGACATGGAGGGCAACGAGCTCGCGAGCGCGACGCTGAGCAAGGATATCTACGCGCTCGACGTGTCCGAGGACACCGGCCGCGTGGTCGCAACCGACGACAACGGCTGGGTGGCGTGCTATGACGGCGAGCTGAACGAGATTTTCAAGGTCGCCATGAACAATCTGGACAGCGACGGCCGCGCCGTTTCCATCACGCGCGACGGCACGATGGTCGCCGCCGGAACCCGCGAGGGCGACGTGTTCGTGTTCGACGAGACCGGCAGGACCATGTTCTACAAGCGCCTGTCCAGCGCGATTGCCGACGTGGTGATCGACGGGGAATACAGCTTCGTCGTGCCGCTGAGCACCGAGCTGTATTCGCTGGATATGTCCGCCGCGGCGAAGCTGTCCATGTATTCGAGCGTGCGCCAGATCGCCAAGACGGCGATGCTTGCGCTGCCGCTTTTCGCGTTCCTCGCGTGGGTGCTGGCGTTCGGCCGCTCCCGGGGCGTGTTCTACGCGTTCTGCAAGTCGGCGCACCGGCACCGCACGGCGTACTTCCTGCTGCTGCCGTCGTTCGCGCTGATCATCATCTTCAACTATATTCCCGTGGGACAGGCGTTCTGGTTCGCCTTTACGGACTGGAACCAGAACACCACCTCGATGCGCGACGTGAAGTTCATCGGCCTTGACAACTTCTCCAAGATGCTCAGCGAGGGCTACTTCCTGCTGGGCGTGAAGAACATGCTGATCATCATGGCGTTCAACTTCCTGAAGCTGCTGGTGCCGCTGATCGTGGCGGAGCTGGTGTTCGCCAACGGCAGCAACCGCGCGAGGTACTGGTATCGCTTCCTGCTGGTGCTGCCGATGGTCGTTCCCGGCGTGGTCTCCACGCTGATGTGGAAGCAGATCTACGACCCCGCCACCGGCCTGATCAACAAGGTGCTGGAAATGGCCGGCCGGCCCGACCTCATGCGCAGCTGGCTGGGGCGCGAGGATACCGCGCTGTGGGCGCTGATCTTCATGGGCTTCCCGTGGGTGAACTCGTTCGCGTTCCTCGTGTTCTACGGCGGCCTGATCAACATTCCCGCCGACCTGTTCGAGGCCGCGCGCGTGGACGGCTCCAACCCCTTCTGGAACCTGACGCGCATCCACCTGCCGCTTCTGATGCCGCAGATCAAGATGATTCTGATTCTGACGTTCATCAGTTCCATTCAGGACTACGGTTCCGTGCTGCTGCTGACCGACGGCGGCCCCGGCTTCGCCACCTACGTGCCCGGCTTCGAACTGTACATGAACGCCACGCGGCTGGGTCAGTACGGCTACGCGTGCGCGCTGGGTCTGGTGATGTTCATCGCCATTCTGGCCGGCACCATCCTGAACATGAAAATCAAGACCGACGAGGCCTTAGGCTGAAAGGAGGGAACACCGATGAGTCAGAACCAGATCACGACCCCGACCACGACCATGCAGAAGGCGCACAAGGCCAAAATCGCAAAGCAGGTGCGCACGGTGTCCTTCCAGACGCTGATCAACGTGCTGACGATTCTCATCGTGCTGCTGGCGTTCATTCCCATCATGCTGATGATCTTCCTGTCCCTGAAGGAGAACATTCAGATCAAGCTGGACTTCTGGGCGTGGCCGAACCCGCCCGCGTGGGAAAACTATTCCATCGCGTGGCAGAAGCTGATCCAGAACATGGTCAACTCGCTCGTGACCGTGGCGGTCGGTACGCTGCTCACCGTCATCCTGTCCAGCGCGTCCGGCTACGTGTTCGCCCGTCTGGATTTCCCGCTGAAGAGCTTCCTGTTCATGGCGATGATGGCGCTGATGATGATTCCGGGCGTTCTGACGCTCACGCCGTCGTTCAAGCTGATGCAGCGCCTGAAGCTGACCGATACGTGGTTCGCGCTGTGGTTCCCGTGGGCGTCGGGCGGGCAGATCATGGGCATGTACCTGTGCCGCACGTTCATCTCCGCGCAGCCCGCGTCGCTGTTCGAGGCCGCGCGCATCGACGGCGCGACGGAATTTCAGGCCTACTACCGCATCGCCATTCCGCTGGCCAAGCCGATTCTGGCGACGCTGACGGTCATGAACCTGATCGGCTTCTATGGCGACTTCATCTGGCCGCTGCTGGTCATCTCCACCAACACCCGGCAGGTCATCTCCGTGGCCGTGCGCGTGTTCCAGACCAGCCAGTCCGCCACCAATATGGGCGCCATGATCGCGGGCTTCGTGATGGCCACCCTGCCGCTCCTGATCATGTTCCTCGCAAGCTCCCGCCTGTACATCGAGGGCATCACCTCCGGCGCGGTGAAGGCGTAAAAAATCCATACGGCGCAAAAAAGAGTCGGCAAACCGCCGGCTCTTTTCGTCTGCCCGTTGGAGCGCGTCCGCTAAAATTGAATTTCCCGCTCCGCGGAGAGCGCTTTTGAAGGATAGGGGATTGCCCGCGCGAAGAGGTTTTCCCGCTTCAGGCGCTCGAACTGGGGGGGTGGTTGAGGTGCACGGGATAGCGGAGGAGGGACATTCTGCCCTGCCGGAACAGGGTCTCGCTGTAGGAATCCTTTTCCAGCGTGCCGGTCATGACGGCGGCGCCGCCGCGCGCGAGCACCTGTTCGGCGATTTTCCGCGCGGGCTCGCCGCGCAGCTGCGGGTCGCTGACGAACACCACGCCCCGCGTCTGTCCGTCGCAGGGCGAAACCGCCGCGTCGATGGAAACCGGCCGGTACCAGAAGCCGCCGGCGCGCTGCTCGGAGAGGTTTTTTAAAAAGAGCGCGTCCGCGGAAAAGGAAACGCCGCGCAGACACTCGGACAGCCGCTTCAGAAGCTCAAGCCCGCGCCCGTATTTCGGCACGGGAAACGGCAAAAGCCCGTGCGCGGACAAAAGCCGTTCCGTCTCCCGCGCGAGCCGGTCGCAGGCCGCTTCATAGGGCGTTTCGTCCAGCCCGTAGGCGCAGTCCAGCACGGCGAGGTCGGCGGTCTGCTCGCGGATGGGGTCGCAGGCGTACACCCGCGCGTCCTCCGTGTAGTCTCCGGAGAAGAGAATCCTTATACTGCGCGTCCGCCAGCGCGAGCCAGTCGGCGTTCAGCTCCGGAACGACGGTGGTGTTGCAGATCACGCCCACCGCGGAGGCGCTGGAGCCGAACAGCGTGCTGTCCGCGTCAATCCAGCCCGGGTTGACCTTCTCGGCGTTGGCGGGCGTGTAGCTTTCCAGCTTGCCCTCGGCCTTCATGCTCAGGCCGTCCGACCACAAGGCGAGAATCACCACGTCGGCCACGGGATTCTCCTGCTCCGCTTCCAGACGGGCGAGGATCTCGCCGGTCGTCCCCTGGAACTGCTCCACCTTCACGCCGGTCTTTCCGTGAACGCCGCGGCCAGCTTGTCGGCCAGACCGGCGGGGCTGGGCATGTAAACCGTCACCTTGCCGGACAGCTTCGCGTCCGTGGTTTCCGTCGCGGCCGGGGTCGTCGCGGACGGGGTCGTCCTCGGCCTTCATGCTCAGGCCGTCCGACCACGAGGCGAGAATCACCACGTCGGCCACGGGATTCTCCTGCTCCGCTTCCAGACGGGCGAGGATCTCGCCGGTCGTCCCCTGGAACTGCTCCACCTTCACGCCGGTCTTTCCGTGAACGCCGCGGCCAGCTTGTCGGCCAGACCGGCGGGGCTGGGCATGTAAACCGTCACCTTGCCGGACAGCTTCGCGTCCGTGGTTTCCGTCGCGGCCGGAGTCGTCGCGGACGGGGCCGTTTCATTCGCCGTTTCCTTGCAGGCCGCCAGACCAGGGCATAGGCACAGCGCCAGCGCCAGACATACCATGCGCTTCTTCATGCGGATAAACCCTCTTTCTTCTGAAACGTAACGATTTGAGCCGGATCTATGGAAACGGACAGCCTTTCGCCGGGCTTTGCCTTTCGCCCGCTGAAGAGCGTCCATGTACCATTCTGATAGCGAACGGTGAGCTCATAGGTGTTCCCGAGGTACTGCACCTCCTGCACGGGCAGCTCATAGCGCGGCGCGCCGGAAATCGGCGCGAGAAACGTTCTCCGCGAGCCATCGAGCGTCGCAGCGCTCTTATCCCTCCGTCACGGTCACCGGCGTGTCGGAGAACGCGCGCCAGAGCGCCCGCGCGGCGACGTAGATCGGCAGCGTGGGAAACGTTCTTCCCGCGCCGCTGAGCATCGGAAAACGCGTTTCAAAGCATCCCCGCTATATCAGCGGCGCGAGAAACGTTCTCCGCGAGCCATCGAGCGTCGCGGCGCTCTTATCCCTCCGTCACGGTCACCGGCGTGTCGGAGAACGCGCGCCAGAGC
>ERZ857629.1833-NODE-1833-length-21620-cov-5.120241_pt1 | contig 21620 bp, 27 predicted proteins | sample MGYA00519700_ERZ857629 | MGnify/ENA primary metagenome ERZ857629 (study PRJEB31778, sample SAMEA3449351) | human gut metagenome | biome: human gut; feature: human-associated habitat; material: faeces | place: United Kingdom | collected 2010/2012 ...
ACTAAGATTTATGTTGATCCCGATGATTATTGGCAGATTGAAGACGAAGATGAGCGCAAGGCTGTAATTAAAAAGGCTGAGTCTCAGAGCATTAAAGAAGTTACTTTCCAGAAAAATACTCCTGATTTTACAACGAAGTATCTTGTTTGATTTTATAAAAAATTTATTATATAATATATATGTAAGGTTGAGAGATAAATAATCTCTCCCTTATATGCCGGTGTGGTGGAATGGTAGACACAAGGGACTTAAAATCCCTCGGTGGCAACACCGTGCGGGTTCGAGTCCCGCCACCGGCACCATTAAACAATAGTAGCTAACGGCAGTTGAATAGACGAGTCGGGACTAACATAGAAAGGTTAGTAGGTAGTGCAGCGGTAGGTAACAAATCCGCAAGTCGAAATGAGTCGGGAAAACCGAATGATACGGCTTAGATGTTTTCCTCACTTGAGGTTTGGATGGAGATTTTAGGCGAAGGATAACAACCTTTGACTGCCATCCTGTAAAGCGACCATGAAACCGGGTCATAGCTACCATACTATTGTTTATTCTTGATGTACGGGTTCGAGTCTCATAGCCGGTATTAAATTTATCCCTTTAGCTTAGTGGAATAAAGCGCGTGGCTACGTTGCCAAACTTAATTTTTATTATGACCTCAATTCAAAAAGGTACATTAACTGAATTACAATGTCAATATGATTTTACTCGATTAGGATATTTAGTATCTCAACCTATTAGTCCTTGCCGGTATGATTTTATTGTTGATATTGGAACTTCTTTAATTAGGATTCAATGTAAAACTGCTCGTTTAGAAAATAATGGAACAATTCGTTTTGAATGTCGTTCTGGTCGTGGAGTAAAAGATGGATTTTTACATGAGAGATATTCTAAAGAGCAAATTGATTATTTTTATACTTGCTGGGAAAATATTGGATATTTAATTCCAGTAGAAGAGTGTAGTACATCAAAATCTATTAGATTATAGAAAATTGGTACAATATACCAAAATTCAACTTATGCTGAAGATTGTACTATAAAAAAAACTCTAGAAAGGTGTGAATTTAATTAAGCATTGGCGACGTAACCACGAGACCGGGAGTTCGAGTCTCTCAAGGGATGCCATGTGGCTGTAGTTCAGTTGGTAGAACGTCTGATTGTGGCTCAGAAGGTCGTGGATTCAATTTCCACCAGTCACCCCAATTAAATACTTCAATAATTTAAAAAGTAAGAACTGAAAATTTTGGACATAGAATTTTAATTTATTGAATTAAAATTTTATATTTAATAGAAAATTTTTAAATTAAAGGAGAATTTAATATGCCAAAAGCATTAGATATAACAGGTCAAAGATTTGGAAAGTTGGTAGCACTTAAAAAAGTAGAAAGTCGTAAAGGTAATACTTATTGGTTTTGTTAGTGTGATTGTGGTAATCAAAAAGAAATTCAAACTAGCCATTTAACTTTAGGATAGACTAAATCTTGTGGATGTTTAAATAGAATAAAGCCTAAAGAAGAATTTTGTTTAAATTGTAAAATAAAACTTCAAAAAGGATAGTATAAATATTGTTCTATAAAATGTTAGCGAGAGTATGAAAGAAATATTTATATTGAAAAAGTTAATAATGGTGAAGAAAATGGTTTAAAAAAGACTGGTAATACTTATAAAATTTCTGATAATATTAGATCTTATTTATTATAGAAATATAATAATAAGTGTTAGAAATGTGGTTGGGGAGAAATAAATCCTATTACTGGTAAATGTCCATTAGAAATTCATCATAAAGATGGAGATAAAACTCATAATGAATTAGATAATTTAGAATTATTATGTCCTAATTGTCATTCATTAACTTCTAATTATAAATATTTAAATAGTAAAAAATTCCAATTATCTTAGGAAATAATTTTAGAATAATACGGGGTCGTGGCCAAGGGGCAAGGCCGGCAACTTATCTAAGACTAGTTTAAATGGTAAAATAGTCTATGCGCAAGAAAGATGTAAGTTCAAATCTAACGTCTTAGGCCAAATTGCCAAATCGTTGGTTCGAATCCAACCGGCCCCACCATATTAAAAAAGGCATAAACAGCAAAAATTAAATATTTTGCCATTTTCTTTTAAGCGAATGACGCACCATTTAATTATGCCTAGTATTTATATACTTCATTAGCTCAATGGACGAGAGCATCTGATTTCTAATCAGAGGGTTTGAGGTTCGAGTCCTCAATGAAGTGCCAATTTTTGATTTTATAAAAAATTTATGATATAATATTTATATAAAGTAAAGAAAGACAGTATCAGCAATTAATAATATTTGCTTTGGGAGCCGGAATTATAGGTTCGAATCCTATGTCCCCGACCAATTTTCGGGGATTAGTTTAAATGGATAAAACGCCGTTAAAAATCTGTCTTGTGTATGGAGATGTAGTTCAGTTGGTTAGAATATTCGACTGATAATCGAAAGGTCAGTGGTTCAAATCCACTCATCTCTACCATTATTCCAATAGAAAGGAATTTTAAAATGAAACTTACGAATATTTCTCAGGTTGAAGATTTTATCGCAGCGGTTAATCGTGCGCACAGTAATGTGTGGCTTGTAAGTCCGCAGGGTGATAGATATAATATGAAGTCCGCGCTTTCTCAGTATATTGCTCTTGGAGCTTTGCTTGGTCAGCATGGCGATGAACTTGAACTTTTCTGTGATAGTAAGCAGGATGAAGGATTGTTTATTGAATTTTTTGTTAAGCATCCTGAAGTTTAATTTAATATCTAAACTATTTTAATTAAAATAGTTTATATCCGGATGTGGCGAAGTTTGGTATCGCGCTTGATTTGGGATCAAGACGCCGCAGGTTCAAATCCTGTCATCCGGACCATCAGGGTTCTGTTAAAGGTATAAAATTAAAAGGATTGATCCCCCTGAGTAGATTTATACTGGAATGAAAAAATGAGGTCTAGATGACACAGATAACCTCCCCTGAACCATCCCTTTTCCTAATATGTGGTCTGGGTTAAACAATTAGGTGTCGTTCGTATTCATATTACCTACGTGGTATATGGATTCCTCGTATTTAAGACTCTGTAACAGCAAATTATTTAACATAATAACTGTTTAATTCTATTTAAAGAATTTTTTGTAATTTTGTTTTCAAGAGTCTTGTTTAATTATACTGGTGTCGCCAAGTGGTAAGGCACAGGACTTTGACTCCTGTATCCGTTGGTTCAAATCCAGCCACCAGTGCCATTATGGGAGAGTGGCAGAGCGGTCAATTGCGGCGGACTGTAAATCCGTTGCCTTCGGGCTACGTTGGTTCAAATCCAACCTCTCCCACCAATTAATAAATATTTTAAAAAGAATTAAATAAAAGATTTACTTGATTTTTATAAAAATAAATGATATAATATTTATAGAAAATAAAGGTATGCGAGATTGGCGCAGCTGGTTAGCGCATCTGCCTTACAAGCAGGGGGTCACTGGTTCGAGTCCAGTATTTCGCACCACGCGGTAGTTATTTATTCATTCCTTTCTTTTAGTTAAAATAGACGCATACAGCAAAAACACAAATTTTGTGTATTATCGGTTCAAGTCCGATTCCGCCGTCCTTTGGCAGATAGTTTAATGGTTAAACAACAAAAAAAATGCGTCTTGGTGATATTGAGGGGTAGCATAACGGCAAATGCGCCGGTCTCTAAAACCGGATAGGTGGGGTCGGCACCCACCCCCTCCGCCATAAGTAAAGCAATATGTTCAAAGCATTGATAAGACTTTACTTCGATAGGACGTAGGATTAGAAGTGTCCAGCGTTTAAAGATTGATTTGCGATCGCGAGGTAAATCTTTGGTCAAAAGACACACTATCGAGGTTCGAAGATAAACCTTAAAATCTTCACCAAATGTTGAACTCTTTAATAGTGACATAATATAACCTTTGGGATATATTTATCTCACATCAACAGTGTATTTTATTCCCAATAGAGTATAAGAATAACGTTCCAACACGAAACGTTGGTGAATAATAGGATATAATTTAATTTAGTTAAGACGTTTGGGTCATTTATATAAAGTAATCATCGGTGAAGGTGGAGGTAAGATTTCCTATTTAAATCTAACCAAACTGAATACTAAAATCGAACCGAGAAAAGACTCTGTGAAATAAATATTGTTAAATTCTGATGGATAGCTTAATGCTTGATAGGAATGGACAGCATAACGCAACATACGTGTTAGCGGTTATGGAGTAAGAATTTACAATATTTAAAGTAACAGAGTCTTTTTGTTTTATATAGAAAGTGCGGTAAAGCTGCTCCAACCGGTGTCAATCGCATACATCGAAAAACCAAATAAAAAAGAGCCTTTAGAAATTTTTATTACAATTTCTAGGGCTTATTTTTTTAGGCCAGAAAAAGACCATTATCTTATTAATTTTTTAAAAAATTATAGGAAAATATTATTAAAGGGGGCTAAAAAACAATGTATGGCTTAACACATAATAATAATAAAGTTGTATATGGAATTAAACGCTTTATATTAGATAAAGAAGAAGATACCAAAACTTTACCTACTCGCGGTTTAACTCCCGGCAGTACAGCTTTTGTTATTGAAACTTCTAATACATATATGCTTAATAATTTGTATGTATGGAAGAAAGTAAAAGCTAATAACTCAAGTGGTGGTGGAACTAACCCCACACCAGATCCCGATGATAATACTTACATTTGGGATGGTGGAGATATTGGTTAAGGAGAGTGTTTTAATTGGCTGATGTTTATATGAATTCAAAATTCTATTTTAGACGTGGTAAAGCCGCGTCTTGGACAAAATAGAATATATTATTAGGTCCTGGTGAGCCTGGTTTTGAATTAGACACTGGTAAATTAAAAATTGGCAATGGCGTCGATAAATGGAATGATTTACCATATATAGTAAATAAAGATACATTACCTGATGAAATTATTTGTTATATTGGCAAGCAAGATAGTCTTCCAGAAGAAGGAACAGATGGTAGCATTTGTATTGTTGGTGAAGATATTTATATCCGTGCTAATGATAAATGGACAAAATTAAATACTGCTACTAAAGGCGAAGTTGAAGTTATTAAAATTAAAGACAATGATGATGGTAGCTTAGAAATTGATGGTAAAAAATATGATACTATCCAAGAGGCATTAAAAAATGTAACAAATGCCGAAGTGGCGCTACCGACTGGGTTAGTGGAAAATCTTACCATTTCCGCTGGTCAAACTATTACTTTAGATTTAAATAGTACTGAAACTGTCACTGATTAGGTCAATCCTCTTCAAATTGCTTATAATGGTTCTCTTATTATACAGGGAGATGGCACTGTTGAATGTAATAAGAATGGCGCAGCGAGTATAGAGAATAATGGCACCTTAAAAATTCTTAATGGTGTCATCTCTCGTTCCATTGATGAAAAAGGTAATGGATACTATGTAATAGTTAATCATGGATATACTACTATTAATGATGGAATTTTTTCATCACCAGGTGGCATGTCAAGTTTAATTGAAAATGGTTATTATAATTATAATTCTAATCTTGCTTCTACTGGATATGTTGAAGGACAAAATGCTCAAAGTCCAAAACTAACTATTAATGGTGGATTATTTATGAATGATTATACTACAATTAAAAATGATGATAATGGTGAAACATTTATAAATAATGGTCAATTTTATGGTATGATTTACCATGTTGGACGTACTCTTGATATTAAAGATGGATATTTTAATGCTAGTGATGGTTATGAAAATATTCAAATAAAGAAATTAAGTCAAAATTTAAATTGTGCTGATTGCTATATTAGTGGTGGCACTTTTGAGACTAATGGTTCTGTTAATATTACAGGTGCGGGTAATCCAACAATTATTATTACTGGTGGAAAATTTAATAAAAAAGTTCCTGATGAATATATCGGAAAAGGTTATACTTAGACTTTAATTGATGGTTATTATGCTATAACTAAGGAGGGATAATATTGGCTTTTAATGTTGTTTATGCTGACAAAAATAAAATTAAAAGTAGTATTGCGCAAAATATTATTCCTAAAGAAAGTTTAATCTTAACTGCTTAGGATGATAAGCAATCAGAATCATATTATTATGATGATGAAGGTAATTTAAAATTTATTACCAAAAAAACTACTTTTAATTCTAAAATTGAAGCAAGAACTTGGATTGCTAGATATGGCAATTATCAAGGTGAAGTAATCTCAATTTATTAGAATAGTTCTTACGCTCCGTTTTTAGTAGATAATAATAATGAGCTAGTTCCTCTCCAAACGGGAGAAGAAGAAACTGCTGATTTTAATATTATTGATGGCGGAGCGGCCGACACTAATTATTAATTAGGAGGAAAAAATTTATGGCTGAAAAGACATTAAAAACTCGCATTTTATTACGCAATGATACTGCCGCAAATTGGGAAACCAATAAAACAACTGTTCTTAAAAAAGGTGAAATCGGCATTGAAATTGATACTAATAAAATGAAAATTGGTGATGGTGTAACTGCTTATGGTAACTTAAAGTACTTTGGTGGTGAAGCCGCGCTTAATTTTGAAGTATTTCCAAAAGATGATGAAACTGATGTAGCTGCTATCACCGCGGCTATTGGAGATACTGAAATCCACAATGGCGATACTGCTATTGTAAAACGTGATATTGCTGGTGGCAAATCTTCTTATACCGCTTATGTTTATGATGGTGAATGGAAGGCTATGGATGGCAACTATAATGCTAATAATGTTTATTTTGATAAGGATTTAATTTATACCGCTAATATTGGCGTAAAGACTGTTCCTGGTACTGGTTCTGGCACTATTACTGCTGCTGGTAAAAATGTTGAAGAAGTTCTTGCTTCTATCCTTGCTGAAGAAAAGAACCCTGATACAACTCAACCTGCTGCTAGTGTAACTGCTACTAATGTTGGTACTTTTGAAATTGGTACTAGTAAGAATATTAGCTATACTGCTAAATTAAGCGCAGGTTCTTATACATATGGTCCTAATACTGGAATTGTTGCTGGAACTGTTACTGCTACTTGCGATGGTAAGACTTTGACTGGCGCTACTGGTACTTTTGAAGGCGTAGTTGCTGAAGCGGCAGAAAAGAAAGTCTCTGTTTCTATTGAGCATGCTGCTGGTGCTACTCCTAAGACTAATTTAGGTAATGCTTATGAAGCAGGTAAAATTGCTGCTGGTACTAAAACCGCTACTTCCAGTGATATTAAAGGTGTTCGTCATATGTTCTATGGCGCTCTTAAATCTGATGCAGTTCTTGACAGTGCTGTTATTCGTGGGTTAAAACATGAAGCTGCTACTAAAAAGACTATCACTACTTTTGGTGCAGGTGCCGGAGCAGTTAAAGTTGTCATTGCTTGCCCTGCTGGTTATAATGTGACTAAGGTTCTTATGCCTAGCGCTATGAATGCTGATGCTACTGCTAACTTTGTAAAACAAGTTGGTACTGTTAATGTTGAAGGTGCTGGAGGTTATACCGCAGCTCCTTATACTATTTGGGTATATAAACCTGCTTCAATTGACAGCACTGAAACATATGCTGTTACAATCGGTTAATTTATAAAGGAGGAATAATATAATATGGCTACTATTTTAAAAGATGCTGCCTATATGGCTCTTCCTATGAATATCAAGCGTGGTAATCCTATCCCCCTTGATACTACTGCTGTATGGTACAATAAATCTGATTTAGAAACTTATGCTCAATCTGGGGCTACCGCTTATGTTGGTCAGGTTTTAACTTTAGTTGCTGATAATAAATGTGAAGCTTATATGATTAGCAACGAAGCTGGTACTCTTATTAAACTCGCTTCTACTACTGCTTCTGGTGACCTTGCTTCTGATGTTGCTACCTTATAGGGCCAAGTTGCTACTCTTGTTGAAAAAGTTGGTGCAGCCAAGGAAGGTGAAACCGCAGCTACTGGCCTATATGCATTAATTGCTACTGCTCAAGCTCAGGCTGATAAGGGTGTTGCTGATGCTAAAACTGCCGATGATAAGGCTGTCGCGGCTCAAACTGATGTAGATGCTCTTGAAGAAGTTGTTGGCGCTGATGATACCGCAGGTCTTCGTAAGCGCATTAAGACTAATGAAACTAATATTGCTACTTTAGTTGGTGAAGATGCAAATAAATCTGCTCGTGATATTGCCTCTGAAGAAGTTGTAAAAGTTGTTTCCGGCGCTCCAGAAGCATATGATACCTTAAAAGAAATCGCTGATTGGATTAGTTCCCATGGTACTGATGCTACTTCAATGAATAGCGCTATTAAAGCATTACAGGCTATTCTCGCTGGATTTGGTACTGGTGAAGGCGAAACTGCTACTGTTAAAAAGTATGTCGATGATGCAATTACTGCTCTTAAAATTGGTGATTATGCTAAAGCTGCTGATTTAACAGCTCTCGCCGCTCGTGTTGACACTCTTGAAAAACTCCCAGCAGCCGATATTACCGCTGAAGATATTGCTAAGTGGAACGCAAAACAAGATGCTGGTGATTATGTAAAGCAATCTGCATATGATATTAAGATGACAGCTCTTGAAAAAGCTGACAGTGATAATGCAACTGCTATTGCAAATGTAAAAAAGACAGCTGATGCTGCTGTTGTTGCTAATACCGCAATTACTGGTGCTACGGCAACAAAGATTACCTATGATGCTAAAGGTCTTGTAACTAAAGGTGAAAATCTTGCAGTTGATGATATTCCTACCCTTGGTATTTCTAAAATTGATGGTCTTCAAGCTGCTCTTGATGGTAAGCAGAATAATTTAACCTTTGATGGTGAATATAATTCTGGCACTAATAAAGCTGCTACCGTAAGTACAGTTAATACCGCGGTTGATAATTTAATCCATACACTTGGCGGCGAAGATGGTAAGACCGATATTGATACCAAGGATAGTAACACTATTCATGGCGCAAAGCTTTATGCTGATGAAGTTGGTAAGACTACTCTTGCTTCTGCTAAGACTTATGCTGATGGCTTAGTTGGTGATACTTCTGCTATTGCTGGTCGTGTTTCTGCTCTTGAAGGTAAAGTTGATGTAGAAAAAGTAAGTGCTGCTATTTCTACTGCCAAAACTGAGGCTATTACAACTGCGAGTACTAATGCTGATACTAAAGTTGCTGCTGCTAAGACAGCTATTCTTGGTGAGGAAGGCTATGAGCATACTGTAAAAGATGCTTATGAACTTGCTGCTTCTAAGACTACCATGAAGGCAGTCGAAGATAAAGGTTATGCAGTTAAGACTGAAGTTGATACTGCCGTTGCTGATGCTAAGAAAGCTGGTACTGATGCTTAGACTTCTGTTAATGCATTAAGTGATAAAGTTGGTACAGTTCCAGCAGAAAAGACAGTTGTTCAGATGATCGCTGATGCTCAAACTGCTGCTACTTATGACGATAGTGGTGTTAAAGCTAGTATTAAAGTTAATACAGATGCTATTACTAAATTAAATGGTGCTGACACTGTTGAAGGCTCTGTTGCTAAGGCTGTTAAAGACGCTGTTGCTACTGAAAAGACACGCGCAGAAAGTAAAGAGCAGGAAAATGCTACTGCCATTGCCGGTGTAAAGAGTAAAGTTGATGCATTCTTCGATGCAGAAAACGTTGGCGATGCAGCAATAGATACTTTAAAAGAAATTCAAGATTATATTTCTACTCATGGTGCAGCTGCTGATGAAATGGTCAAAAATATTGCGGCCAATAAGACAGCAATTGGGGCTGAAGAAACTCGTGCCAAGGGTGAAGAAACTAAGCTTAATACGGCAATTACTGAAGAAGCTGACCGTGCTAAGGGCGTTGAAAGTGGTTTAACTACTCGTCTTACTACTCTTGAAGGCGAAGCAACTGTTGATGGTTCAGTTAAGAAGACTGTTAAAGATGCCATTGATGGTCTTAACATTAGTCAGTATGCTAAGGATGTCGATGTTGTTAAGAAAGAAACTGGCAAGAGCTTAATTGAAGATACCAAAATTGCTAAACTTGATGATATCGCTGAAGGCGCTCAAGTTAACGTAATTGAAAAAGTTCAAATTAATGGTACTGATTTAGAAATTTCTAATAAAACTGTTAATATTCCATTAGCTACTGCTGAACGCGCTGGTTTAATTGTTAGCTCTGACGCTAAGGATAGCATTTCTATCTCTGATAAGGGTATTGGTGTTGTTAATAGCTTAAATGTAAGTAAGCTTTATCAAGACGCTGGCGATGAACTTATCCTTGATGGTGGCGCTTCTGTTTAATATAAAATAAAAGAGGAGGGTTAAATCCCTCCTCTTATTACATATGGAGGATAAAAGATAATGGCAAATACAACTTTTAATACTCGTATTAAATTAAAATATGATACTCTTGCCAATTGGACTACTAATAAAGCTAAGGTTTTATTACAAGGCGAAGTGGGTTTATGTTATGTACCCGCTGTAACTAATGGTACTACAACTACTGCCCCTACTGTATTGTTTAAAGTTGGCGATGGTAAAACTACTTGGGAAAAATTACCTTGGGGTTCTGGTCTTGCTGCTGATGTATATGATTGGGCTAAAGCAACTACTAAGCCAAGTTATGATTATAGTGAGATTAAAAATGCTCCTACAATGACAGTAGATACTAATACTACTTATAAATTAGTACAAGATACTACTGATAAACATAAATTTACTTTACAAAGCCAAGAAAAAGGTGCTTCTACTTGGACTACAGTTTCTACCATTACTATTCCTGATAATAATAATAATTAGACTGTAAAAGTCGGTGATGCTATCTTCGGTGCTAATAGTGCAGTTGAACTTGTTGCTGGTGATGGTATTACTTTAACTCCAGATTCAATCACTAATAAAATTACTTTTACTGTAAATAAAGTTGAAAATTCTACAAATGCTGATAAAGCTGCTGAAGCAGGCAAGGTTACTAATTCATTTAGCTTTAAAAAGACTCCTGCTAAGAAGTATGATGGCTCTAGTGAATTAACTTATTTAGCAAGTGATATTAATGAAGCATTAACTTTAAAAGTCGGTTCTAATAGTAAAACTTATGATGGTTCTGCTGCTGCAACTTTTGAAATTACTGCCGCAGATTTAGGGCTAAGTAGTGCAATGCACTTCCTTGGTATCTCTACTACAGAAGTTACAGACCATGGTGCTTAGAAACCTACCATTGGTGGTTCTGCAGTTACTCCTGCTGAAGGCGATGTAGTTCTTTATAATCATGAAGAATTCGTCTGGGCTAAAGTCGGTGCTTCTGGAGCATTAGCTTGGGAGCGCCTTGGCAGAGATAGTTCTTTTGCTTTAGCTGAACATACTCATGAAATTTCTGCTAATGTTGATAATATTACTGGAAATCCAGTCCAATTAACTGGTACTGCTGGTAATTTAGGTGTTAAATATAAGGCTGAACATGCTAAAAAAGGCCCAACTGGTGGTGCTATTAAAGGCCCTACTGCTGATGTAAGTGTTTCTGGTTATGGCGATAGTAAAACTATTAAAGTTCCAAAAGTCACAGTTGATGAATACGGTCATACTACTGGTTTAACTGAGCAGACTTTAACTATCACAATGCCAAGCGCGCAGACTCTTCCTGCGGCAGCTACTGCGGCTCCTAAGAATTTAGGTACCGCGGCAGTTGGTACTTCTACTAAATATGCTCGTGAAGACCATGTTCATAAGATGCCAACTTTAGATGAAATTAGCGCAAATGTAGCTGCTAATTATGTCATCTTTGATTGCGGTTCTTCTACTGTAAATATTTAATTTTTAAGTCCCTCTTAATTGAGGGACTTATTTTTTTGGACTAAAATATATAATTATATTATTTAAAATTTTAATATATTTTAGAAAATAATAAGTTTGAAATTGATAACTTATTTTTGATATATACTTTGCTCTTTTGAAAATAGATGATTGAGAAAGATATAAAATTATGGGGATAAATATCTTTATATCTATTTTTAAAGATATTTATCCCCATAATTTTATTTTAAGGAGGAAATATAATGGCAAGTAAAACATTTCAAAGTCGTATTGTTTAGAAACATGACACTCAAGCAAATTGGGAAAAAGCAATTAATTTTATTCCTTTAAAAGGCGAAATTATTATATATGATGATATAAATAAAATTAAAATTGGTAATGGAACTACTAAAATTAATGATTTAAAATTTATTATAGATGAATTACCTACGACTACAATTGTTACGTGGACTGATGATGGAACTTAAGAAAAAGGAGAGATAAATTATAGGATTATATTTAGGAAAAGAAAAAGTAAGTAATGTGGCTTCAGTAGTTACTTTGTCTGCTGATGATATGGTGGCTGAAATGCAAAATCATATTGCGGATATTGATATACATATTACTGCTGATGAAAGAACTAAGTGGAATGCCATTCCAGTGGTTACTGCATCTGATAATGGAAAATTTCTACGCGTCGTAAATGGTGCATGGGCAACTGTGACAATTCCTGATGCGAATGGAGGGAGCTTCTGATGGCTGAATATTTGACGAATGATACCGATCTTAAAAAGGTCGCTGATGCAATACGCGTGAAAAGTGGAACATCTGCTCCACTGGTTTATCCATCGGAATTTGTTTCTACAATCCAATCAATTGATATAACGGGCGGAATAAAACCAGCAACATTAACAATAACTTCATCAGCAGATGCCGACACAGGTAATGTGAACGGCAACTTTATATTTATTAATTCAGAAGGACATATAGCCTAGCTAAATTATATGAGTGACACTTTTACATACCCAATTACTATAAAAACGGTGATCGGTGGAATGGTAGTACTTATGGCAACCGGTCCTCGTAATTCTTATACGCACACGGGTTGTGAAGCTACAGGATTTCAATCAACAGTCTGTATTTTAGTAACTAGTCCACAAGCATCTGCAGATATATATAATCCAGGAGATTGATAAGCAAGCAAGGTTAAATCGACAGACCTAATACTAACTTCATTAATTTATATAGATAAGAGGTTAAAAGAAATACAATAGCAAAAAATATAATTGGATGGTATAATTTATGCAATTCAATTATAGATATAATCTTTGATATGAAAATAATTGCTTATTTTGAAGCATATAATTTAATTAATTTAAAATAGTTTGATAATATCTAACAAATAGAAAATTATTTTTTATTTAATAATAGTATAGAAAAAATACTAAAATATAAAAAATTTTTAAGTCTTTCATACCAAGGAAGATATTTAACTTTTATAAAAAATTCAGAGGAGGTAAATAATTAAAATGGCTTTAACACATAGCTCAAAACAAATATCCTCATTAAAAATAAATAAAGTACCATCCGCGGCAGTCTACGCCAAGATGGTCGAACAAAATTTAATTAACGATGATGAATTATATATTGTTCAAGAAACAGAACACGTAATAAATAAATTTACATTTACGGCGACAGCAGGTTAGTCTACTTTCACTATACCATTTGATTTTGAAGATAGTAGTGCTCTTACTCTCTATTACAATGGCGTAATGATGAAAGAAACAGATAACTATACAGTATCTGGTAAAGTAATTACTCTTGCTGGATTCACCACTGAAGCAGGTGATTATCTTACTGTAATGGGCATCGAAGGAGCTGCGGCAATTGATTTTGGTAAAGATGCTGAAAAAGCTATTGCGGAAATAAATGCAACAAAAAAATCAGCAACCACTGAGATAAATACAACAAAAGAATCGGCGACCACTGAAATAAATGGTATAAAAACTTCAGCAACCAATGAAATTACTACTGTTAAAACAAAGGCTATTAAAGATATTAATGATTTAATTGCTACATTACCATCAGACACCACTAGTCTTATGTTTGTAAATAAAACAAATACTATGGCTGCAAATAGTAAAATTACTATGGATTCTAAATACACTCCATCAGATGATTATGATATTGCTACTAAAAAATATGTCGATTAGCATGTTCCAAAGATTGATCCAGCAGTAGGAACAACTACTAAATTTTCTATTTATATTGGTGCAACTGCTCCTGCAGCGAATACGACACCATTACTTTGGATAGATACATCTTCTTCTGGAACTTTCAAATATCGTACAAATACTTCTTCTACAACTTGGACTCCTGTTCCTGTTGCTTGGGGATAATAAAGGAGGTAATTAAATGTCTAAACCAAAAATTTTAGAAAAAATAGATAATGCCGGTGGTGTATTTGTCGCTATTAAAGGAACAACTACTTATCAAGAAATTAAAAATGCTTGGGATAGCGGTAAAGATATTATTGTAATATTTGATTCGGATATTTATATGTTAACTGAAATTCCAACTGGTAGTAATACTATAAAATTTTATTATAGAGATTTCCGTAATAGAGGTTATTCTACTACGAATACTAAATATTTAACTTTAACTTCTGCTAATGTTTGGTCTTCATCAGCAACAGTCGAATAGCCAGCATAGTTAAGTAAACCAATAACTGGAAATGGTGATACTCCAATTAGTGCGTCAACAAGATATTTACGTCCAATATTAATATCTACTAATGAACCAACAGCGTCAGACGGAAATATTGGCGATATTTGGATACAATACGAAAGTGAATAAGGAGTTGATTTGATTGGCAACATATGATTTAACTTCTACAATTCCAAATAAAATAAAAACAAGCGATATATTAAATTGTCCTTACAGTGGTTCTGCTAAATCAATTACCCTTCCAAAAGGACAGTATAAATTAGAATGCTGGGGTGCCTAGGGCGGCTATCGTAGTTCATCTTCTTATGGCGGCAATGGGGGTTATTCAGTAGGTATTCTTAATTTAGCTCAAAAAACAACAATATATTTATATGTAGGTGGTGCTGGTAATACTGGTGGAACTGCCGGTGGATTTAATGGTGGAGGCGGACGTAGCTCATATAATGGCGGCGGTGGTGGGACTGATATAAGAATTGATTCTAACTCTCTTTATGCCCGTGTAATTGTTGCTGGTGGTGGTGGCTCTGACGGAGCTAGTAATAAGAAAGGTGGATATGGCGGTGGAACAACCGGTGGTACCTGTTCTTCTGGCTATGGTAGTGGCGGTCAAGGAGCTACTCAAACAGCCGGGGGTGCTGGTAGTACTTATTCTGGTTCATTTGGTCAAGGAGGTTTCGGTAGTAACGGAGGTGACGGATATGGTGGTGCTGGCGGTGGCGGCTGGTATGGTGGTTCTGGAACTGTTCCTGACGGCTCTTATGACGATGATAAGGGTGGCGGTGGTGGTTCTGGTTATATCTATACCTCATCAACTGCTTCTAACTATCCATCTGGATGTTTACTTAACTCGTCTTATTATCTAACTAATGCTATAACAGCTACTGGTGATACTCTATTTACTTCTCCAACAGGGACAAATGAAACAGGTCATACTGGTAATGGCTATATACGTATTACTGCTATAGAAGCTAATTCTGGAAATACTTTGATTAAAATAGATTCTACAACTTGGAAAAATTATAAAAATATATTTGTTAAAATACCAGCAACGACTATCTTACCTAATGGATATACATAGTTAGAATATATAAAATCAAATGGTACATAGTATATAAATACAGGATTCAAGCCTACAAGCAATACAAGAGTTGTAATGAATATAGAACCTTTAGAAGTACCATCTATACTTGCATTTTTTGGCACACGAGATAGTTCAACTCCTACGGCTTCTCTATCTTATAATGCTTGGGCAACAAATACTACTCATATACGATCTGATTATTTTGGCTCAAGTATATTGAGCAATGAAATAAATATTTTAACAAAAGGTACTGTCGATAAAAATAAAAATATTTTGACAGGTTATGGACAAACCATTACAAATACTACTTCTACAGGTAAAGAATGCTCATATAATTTATTCCTATTGGCTTGCAACGATATGGGAACAGCAAAATATTATCTAAAAAGTATTTTATATTCTTGTAAAATATATGATAATGATACATTAATTCGTGATTTTGTTCCAGTCAAAAGAATATCAGATAATGAATATGGCTTATGGGATAAAGTAACTAAAGCATTTTATCCAAATACGGGGACAGGCGCCTTCACGGCAGGACCTACTATTACTTTATCTGGCTGGCATAAAATAAAAGGTATATGGGCAAAAACTGCTGCGGGTACATGGAGTTAGACATTATAAAATTTATCTTTAATAGGATATAATAATTAATATATCCTATTAAAGATATATTAAAATTTGACAATATAGAAAAAATATTTTATAATATAAAAAATGAAAGGAGTATAATATGAGTTCAAAATTAAGTTTTACCGATATTAATGAGTGGTATACTTCTTTAAATACTTTACGAAATAAAGAAAATATTTCATTAGGAGCAGTATCAGTACCTAATTTAAATCAAAAATAGGTTCGTGCTACAGATATAAATGATTATATTAATAAATTAAATGCTTTACGTACTAATGAGTATTTTAAACATGCTGATTGGATAAATATTAATACTGTATCTTCTTAGGATTAGATACGTAGTATTTTAAAAGAAAATATAAATAATGAAATTACTAATTTAAATAAAGTATGTGCTAAATATAGCGTTACTTCTAGTGATTCTACTTGTAAAACCAGCGGTAATGGTACAAATACTACTTTTTTTCAAAGTAGTAGTTGTTAGACAAATAGTAAAAGTTGTTAGACTAATAATACTTATGATGGTGGATGTAAAACTGAAAGTACTTGTAAAACTTGTTCTGCGGGTTTTTCTTTTCAGACCTCTTTTAAAACATTTATAACAAATACTTCTGGTAATTCTACTTTTAGTTAGAGTTTTGATGATAAAACATCTACTAATAGTACTTGTAATACAAATGTTACTAAAACATTTTCATATAATTTTAGTGTGGTTTCAGGAAAAACTACAATTTCAAATTCTAAATCTACTCCTTGAAAGGAAAATATTAATGAAAAGATAGAATTTATTTGAAACTTGTGTTTTATATGATGACTCTATATGTAATTTAAAATGTAGATATTGTTATATTGATAAAAATCCCTCTTTATTACAAATTGATAAAATATTAGAAAAAAGTTTTTAGGATGATTATTATTTTAATTTTAGTAAAGAGATTTTTGAAAAAGAAAAATTAAAAGAAATATAGATTTGGGGAGGCGAACCTTCTTTACATCTAGATAGAACTTTTAATACTATTGATAAAATGATAAAATATTATCCTAATTTGAATAATATTATGTTTTCTTCTAATTTAACAACTTCATGTTTTATAGATTAGTTTTCTAAATTAGTAAAATTATTAAATCAATATAATAGATCGTTTACTATTTAGCTCCAAATGTCAATAGATGGACCTACATATTTAAATGATATGAATAGAGGAGATAAAACAACAGAATTATTTACTAAAACTTTTAGTAAATTAATGAGTGAAGTAGATTTTTTATTTCCAATAGATAAAAATGTAAATTTAGTATGTTTTTTTAAACCCACATTAGATAATTATTCTATTCGATTATTACAATCAAAAGAAAAAATCATAGAATATTATAAATTTTTTGAAAATTATAAAAAAATTACAGAATAGATTAAAACTTGTAATTTTCGTTTTGATTTGGCTATTCCTAATACAGCTTGTCCTTCTCCACATACAAAAGAAGATGGTTTATTATTTGCTAATTTATGTAAATTAAGTCATGAAATTGAGCAAGAAAATTAGCAAATAAAAATATTTGATTATTATAAATCTATAATGCCATTTAATAGGGAGTGTAATAAGAAAGATAATTTTAATTATGGAACTTGTGGTACAACGAGAACTGTAATTGGTTTATTACCAAATAATATGTTATCAGGATGTCATAATGGTTTTGTTGAACTTATAAGTGATTATAAAAAATATTGCAATGAAGAAACTCCAGAAAGTCAAAATAGCACTTTAGATTTTAATTTATTTTTAAATAATTAGCATGATAATAAAATGGTATTTTCTAAAGATAAATTAGAGTAGTATAGAGATTAGATGGAAGCTTATTATTAGCCTAATAGTTGTTTTTAGATAATTAATTTGGTATCTGAAATTCAATTATTAGCATTAAATAATTAGATAGATAATAAATATTTAAATTTAGAAAAAGCTATTGAAGGAGCAAATTTCATTGGAACTAGAACTTCTTATTGTATTAGAGATAATATTGGATCGACAGGAGTAAAATCATTATTACCTATTGGATTAATAAAACTTTTATTGAATGGAGCTAAAGAATATATTGAACTAGGTTAAAACATTTCAAGATGAATAGAATGATTTATTATATTCATTAATAAAAAATAATTATTATGAACGTTGGAACGGACATATACCCTATAATAAAAAAGATATATATGATACTCCAACTTTAGAGTTATAGATAACTCCTGTATGTAATAAATCTTGTAAATATTGCTATTTAGTTAAATATGGCAATGAGTTATATCCAAAAGAAATTAGAAATTAGGAACAAATAATAAATAATATTTCAATTTTATTAGATTATTATATTGAATAGGGATTTAATTTCCCACGAGTTGATTTATTTAGTGGAGAAATTTGGCATACTGATTTTGGTATTAAAATTCTTATAACTATATTAGCAAAATTACGAATTGGTTTAAATATAACGACTATAATTATTCCTAGTAATTTTACTTTTATAAATTATCCTGATAAAGTAAAACAAATAGAAATTTTAATAGAACAATTTGATCAACAAGGTTGTCGTTTAATCTTTTCTGCTTCTATAGATGGGAAATATGGAGATAATACTGTTCGTCCTAACAATAATCAATAGATTATTACTGATGAATAGTATGATAAAATTTTTAAATTTTGTAAAAAGCACGATTTTGGTTTCCATCCAATGTTAAGCGCTTATGATATAGATAATTTTAAAAATAACTTTACTTGGTTTATGGAAAATTTAAAAAAGTATAATTTTATAGAAGAAAATAATCCTTTTAGTATATATAATTATATAATGTTTTTAGAAGTCCGAAATAATGATTGGACAAATGAAAAACTTTTTAAATATATTGATTGCCTTAATTATATGATTGAATATGATATAAAAAATATTTGGGAACAAGAACCTACTGGATTAGAGTATTTAGTATCTCGACTATCAAAAATACATTATTCAAATCCTTTGGGCAATAAATATAGTAATTATGTAACATATTTATCAGATGATTAGGAAGGTATGCCGGGATGCACAATTTCTTATACTTTAATGGTGCGAGCTGGAGATTTATCAATAGTTCCTTGCCATAGAACTTCTTATAAAAAATTTATTTATGGAAAATATATTGTAAAGAACAATAAAATTGATAGAATAGAAGCTCAAAATCCTATTCTAGCCAATAGAATATGGAATCAGAAAATGAAAGCAAATCCTTTTTGTGATAATTGTTATTTATATAATTATTGTATGAAAGGTTGTTATGGCTCTCAATATGAAGCTACTGGAGACTTATTTTATCCAGCTGAAAAATGTTGTGATTTATTTAAGATAAAAGTATTATTTTTATATTTAAAAAAAGAGTAGTTATTAGCTAAATATAATTTAAATTATGATAAATATTAGAATGAAGAACAAAATTCTATAATTAATTGTATAAAAATAGAAGATGAGGAGAAATATACTATATGGGTACAACAGATACAAAAAGTTATCTCTTAGAGCTGTATGAAGATTTAATATTAAATAACTTATGTGATAATAATTATCCAAAGATATCAAAACTATTTTTTGATATCTGCGATAATAAATTTGATTTAAAAGATTTTTATAATGATTTTTTAATTTTAAATATTATTAATTTATTAGAAATTAATTCTTCAATGAGTTCCGCTCTTTCTTTAATTTTAAAAGAATGTAAAATTAAAATTACTCGATATACGAGTTTAAATTTACCACTTGTAAAAGAAAATTTTGTAGAATTAGAAGAAGGATATTTAACTTCTTTAGAGTCTGAAATTTTTTCTGATATAGATGGAGTAGAAATTAAAAAACGTTATAAACCAAAAAATAATGAATTTCAATTACCTGAATATGGACAAACAGGAATTATAACTGTTATGGGAGAAATGATTAAATCTCCAAATAAAGAATACCGTCAAAAGGTAGAAATAGATCATAAAGGTAGAGTATTAAAATTAATAGGTGAACCTGAAATTATTGATAGAATCGTAAATAATTCTGCTTTAAATTATGATGATATTTATAAAACTTTATTAACCTAGGTATTAGAGACTAGTGAAGATAAAGAAAAGAAAGATGAAGTATAAAAATTTTAATAATAATAAAATAAGTTATTTGGGCCTTGGTATGATGCGCCAAGACCCAAATAATCAATTATTATCATAGAAAATAGTTGATTTAGCTATTGAAAGTGGTATTAATTATTTTGAAAGTTGTTATTTTTATTTAAATAATAAATGTGAAAGTATTTTAAGTAATTGTTTACAAAAATATCCTCGCTATTCATATTATTTATGTGATAAATTACCATTAAAAGGAGTATTTGAAAATTTACATTCTTATGAAGAAATGGAAAATTTATTCTAGTAGCAGTTAGATAATATGAAAACAACTTATTTTGATTTTTATTTAATATAGGCTATTGATGATTCTTGTATTAATTTATTATAGAAATTTAATTTACTTTCTTATTTATTAAAAAAGAAAAAAGAAGGTGTAATTAAATATTTAGGTTTTTCATTTCATGGCACTCCAATAGTATTAGAAACTCTATTAAAATTAAAATGCTGGGATTTAGTACAATTATAGTTAAATTATTATGATTATTATCTTTCTTCTGGACAGCAAAATTATGAATTATGTCAAAAATATAATGTGCCAATTTGGGTAATGGGCGCAAATAAAGGCGGCACACTAATAAAAGATATAAATATAGATATATGTGCTAATTATAAAGAATTACCATATAAATTCTTAAATAATTTAAATTAGATAAATTGTATATTAAGTGGCGCAGATAGTTTAGAAATATTAGCTGAAAATATAATAACAATAAATAACTTGACAAATTTAACAAAATAGGATATAATAAATATAGAAAAAATATTATAGGAATATAAAGAAAAACACTATATAAATTGTTCCAAGTGTAATTATTGTTAGCCTTGTCCATAGGGAATAAATATTCCATGGTACTTTGAATAGTATAATAATATATTAAAACAAGGAATAAATTATAAAAATTTTAAAGAATATATGAACTATAGTCGTGATTCTAATGATTTTTTTAAGTGTATTTCTTGCCATAAATGTGAAAAGATATGCCCTTAGCATTTACAAATTCCATTAATATTTCAAAAAGATTTATTTTAGATGAGGCTTTAAATGTATTATTTTACTTTATGTGATTTTTTTTATAATTATAAGGTAATAAATTATTTTATTACCTTATTGGATTAGTATCCTAATTATTTTATTAATTCTGATATATGTTTTAATGCTTATGAAGGAAGCTATTCTTATTTTTATTTTAATGGTGAATTTAATAATAATAATGGTCCTATTACTTTATCTTAGG
>ERZ857629.1834-NODE-1834-length-21602-cov-3.807259_pt1 | contig 21602 bp, 20 predicted proteins | sample MGYA00519700_ERZ857629 | MGnify/ENA primary metagenome ERZ857629 (study PRJEB31778, sample SAMEA3449351) | human gut metagenome | biome: human gut; feature: human-associated habitat; material: faeces | place: United Kingdom | collected 2010/2012 ...
GATTTCTTTGGGTGCGCTTACGGGATCAACAACGCCGATGTTAATCCCGTAAGCGCACCCAAAGAAATCCAACCTGCAATCCAAGGTTGGTTGATAAGTTTTACGGCATGAGCAATCGGCGCCATAATATCAATATCACCGTATTTTTCAACAGGAATTATTCCCGTGAAAACAATTGCAACCAAACCGTAAATAATCGAGCAGACGACCAAAGAACCAATCAAGCCGATAGGAAGATTTCTTTGCGGATTTTTTGTTTCTTCCGCTGCCGTAGAAATTGTATCAAAACCGATATAAGCATAAAAAATAATGAATGTGCTCAATATTATTCCGTTAAATCCCGAAGGAGCAAACGGCACCCAGTTTTCAGGTCTTACGTAGAACAAACCGACGGAAACAAAAATCAAAATTACCGCAAGTTTGATAATAACCATTAATGCAGCGGCTTTCGTCGATTCTCTCAAACCTTTTAACAAAATCAAGCCTAAAACAAAAACGATAAACATAGCAGGTAAATTTACGCTGAAATGAAAACCGAAAATTTGAGGCATAACATCATCCGGATTAAGCCCGAGTTGCTTACATTTTGCAAGAGCCGCAGGAATATCGTTTATAAGCCAAATTGGCGGATTAGTAATACAACTCGGCAGATATTTGTCAAAACCTTGCAGAAAATGAAATAAATACTCCGTCCAACTAACCGCAATGGTAATGTCGCCGATAGCGTATTCCAACATCAAAATCCAACCCATAATCCATGCCGCAAACTCACCGAGTGTAGCATACGTATACGTATACGTACTTCCCGAAACGGGGATAACAGAAGCAAATTCCGCATAACAAAGTGCAGGGCAAACGCACGCAAACGCCGCCAACATAATTGAAATTACAACCGAAGGACCTGCACCTACATTACCGTGGCTGCCACAGACAGCAGGACCAATCATAACGAAAATTCCGCACCCGATTATGGCACTTATTCCGAGAATTATCAAATCAAAAGCATTGAGAGTTTTGTTCAAACCGTTATTTTTGGATTTTGCGACCAACTCATCTGTCTTGACCGTCTTGGTTATATTGGAAAAAAATGTTTTAAACCACGAACTACCTGACATTTTCTTCCTCTTTTTGTCTATGTCTTTCTAAAAGAAATCTTTCTTTTTCTTCCATTTCACGATTTTTTCTGTACCCGTATACCGCATAAATTATAACACCAATCAGAAGCCAAATCGGGAATAAAAATGCCGATGTAGCAAGTTGAGGCATTGCCTGAAAAATCAAAGCAATACAAATCAAAACACCCAAAATGGGAAATAACGGACAAAACGGGACTTTAAAAGGACGTTCAATATCGGGATGAGTTTTTCTCAAAATCAAAATTCCGATACATACCAAAATAAAACAAGTTAAAGTTCCGAATATACAAAGTTGAGCAGCGACACTCATATCAATGAACATTCCGCAAAGAATAATAACCAAAACCGACGTCCAAATAATCAAAGACGGAGTCTTAAATTTAGGGTGTCTTTTTCTCATTATTTTAGGGAGAAAACTATCTCTCGCCATAGCATATAAAATTCTTGAATTTGCATATTGCAAAACCAGCAAAACCGAAGTTAAGCCTGCCAATGCACCTAATGAAATCCAGCCTGCAATCCAATCCTGATGAATTAATCTTGTAATGTGCGCAATGGGGGCATGAATATTGACCGTCGAATATTGGTTAACGGGAATTACACCGGTAAACACCAAAGCCACCGCACAATAAACAATTGATGCAACGACCAAAGTACCGATAATTCCTATCGGCAAGTCTTTTTGAGGATTTTTAGTTTCTTCTGCCGTCGTAGCAAGGGCATCAAAACCGAGATAAGCATAGAATATAATAAATGTACCAAGCACAATGCCTTCAAATCCATTTGGCATAAAAGGCACCCAATTTGCAGGTTTTACATAAAACGCACATACCCCTATAAAAAGGAATATAACCGCCATTTTAATAATAACCATCAAAGTTGCTGTTCTTGCAGACTCTTGCGTACCCTTTGTCAAAATTGAAGCAATGAAAATCATTATCAAAATTGCAGGAAGGTTAAACGCAACAGGCAAGCCGAAAATTGACGGAATATGTTCAGCAGGATTAAGTCCGAGTGCCTGATACTTCAAAACAGCAGTACCGTAGTCGTGAATAAGCCACAAAGGCGGATGTATAAACCACTCGGGCAAAACTCCCGAAAAGCCTTCCAACAACTGAAACAAATACCCTGACCACGCCGTTGAAATTGTAATATTGCTGATAGAATATTCCAAAATCAAAACCCAGCCCGTTATCCATGCCGCAAATTCGCCCATTGTTGTGTAAATGTAAGTATACGAACTTCCCGAATCAGGAATTGCGGAAGAAAATTCCGCATAACACAATGCAGGAAATACGCAAGCAACACCAGCCAAGATAATTGATATAATCAAAGAAGGTCCTGCTCCAACATGCTCAGCATTTCCGCAAGCAGCCTCTCCGACCATAACAAAAATCCCGGAACCGATAACAGCACTTATACCTAAAATAAGAATATCGAACCAACCAAAGGTCTTAGCAAGTCCGTCAGATTTTGAACGAGCAATAATATCGTTAGGTGAACGTTTTTTGAATATATTTGCCCAAAATCCGAGCGGTATTTTTTCCATTTTTAACCTTTATTTTTTAATAACGGGTATCCCAAAGCCTCTCTTTGTTCTACGTATAAATGTGCAACTGCCGATGCCAATTTTCTTATTCTGTTAATGAAGTTCATACGTTCATCTTTACCGATAACACCTCTTGCATCTAAAAGGTTGAAGGTATGAGAACACTTTAAAACATAATCATAAGCGGGGAGTACAAGTTTTGCAGACATACAATCTTCCGCTTCTTCTTTGAAAATATCAAAAAGTTTAAATAATCTATCCGCATTTGAATATTCAAAATTGTACTTTGATTGTTCAATTTCATTTTGTAAGAAAATTTCACCGTATTTCAACTTATCGTTCCACATAACATCGTAAACGGAATCAACATTTTGCAAATACATTGCAATTCTTTCAAGTCCGTAAGTAAGTTCCAGGGCAACAGGTTTAACTTCTACGCCTCCGACTTGTTGAAAGTATGTAAATTGAGTTATTTCCATACCGTCAAGCCAAACTTCCCAGCCGACACCTGCCGCACCCAATGTAGGTGATTCCCAATTATCTTCTACAAATCTAACATCATGTTTTGACAAATCAATCCCCATTGCTTCAAGACTTTTTAAATAAACCTCCTGAGCATCTTCCGGAGAAGGCTTCAAAATTACCTGATATTGATAATAGTGTCCGAGTCTGTTCGGATTTTCGCCATATCTTGAATCAGTAGGACGACGGCAAGGTTCAATCATTGCCGTATGCCAAGGTTCAGGTCCCAACGAACGCAAAAACGTTGCAGGATTCATCGTACTTGCACCTTTTTCGATATCGTAAGGCTGTTGAATAATACAACCGTAGTCTGACCAATATTTTGATAAATTCAAATATAATTCCTGAAATGTTAGTCCCAAAACTTAATTCCTTCATTGACTGTCAAATATCATTTTATTCCAAAAATAAAATTTTTCAATATTTTATTTATCGGACACGGAAAATCATTCAAAAACAATGCCTGCTTCTCTAGGATTTCTGCCAGTTTCGGTTTTTTCGCAACACAGAGCGGAAATGAAACAAACGTCAGAATTATCAGATTTTTGATTTATTTTTATATCAAAATTTCTTCCGTTTTCAAAAATTTCGCACACCAAAACATCAGACAATCTTGCTTCCTGAACAAATTTGACCTTATAGTCAAAAACGCAGTATTCATCAAGATATTCAGGCGGAATTGTTTCCAAAGCCAAACCAATATAGGAAAGATTGTTAACATGGTAGTTAAAATCCAAATCTCTGACCGTAACCTGATGTTCTTTTTTCGCAATTTCTCTGCCCGAAATCAAATAATTGTGTTTTTCGTGAGAGCCGAAAACTTTTTCATCGCACACGGCGAAAGAGTCCAAAATTCCATCGGTTTTAACGGGACGTCTTGTTTCCATATCAAGCAAATACCAACAACTGTCGCCTTGCGCAATGAGATGTCCTCTGTAAAAAATTTTGAAATCAGAATAAGTTCTTAATTTTGTCTTTTCGGATATCCACATTTCAACTTCAAATTCTTCACTCCAATAGGGCATTTTGCCGAGAAATTGAACATGCAAATCCGATATTACCCAAACCATATTTTGCTTTATCACATCAAAAGCGGCAACGTTATTTTTTGCACAATTCAGGGCAAAAGTTTCCTGAAAAAACTTCACTGCGGCAATTTTTGTCAAGTGATAATTAATATCCATATCTCCGCAGCCGACCGTATATTTTTTTACATATTTTCCATTCATTTTATTTTCCTATACAAAAATGGTCAAAAATATTGTTCAAAATATCATCCGTAACTAACTCGCCTCTTATTTCTCCGAGTTGAAGCAGAGCGGTTTTTACATCAATTGAAATCAAATCTTGAAGTTCGCCTCGCAAAACGCCCTCTAATGCGGCATTACAGGAAACAAGGGCTTTATCCAAACAATTTTGCTGCCTTTCGTTTGTAATAAATTCAGTTTCTTCTTCTAAATTTGCGCAAACAAGATTTTTTATCTCAGCCTTCAAATTATCAATATTTTCGCCCGAAACAGAGGAAATATTTATACAATCGTCATATTTTTTTTGCGACAAATCGTATTTTGAAGCAACCTTCAAGACAGGCTTGCCTTCGGTCAATTTGAAAATTTCCAAATCCTCATCCGTCATGCCCGTTTGCGAGTCGAAAAGGAACAAGACCGCATCACTTTCATCAATACATTTTTTGGTGAAATCCATACCGATTTTTTCGATTTTATCGGCATCTTTTTCATCACGAAGTCCCGCTGTATCAATAATAGTAACGGGAATACCGTCTATATCGAGTAATTCTCTTATGGCATCACGGGTTGTGCCTGCCGTATCGGTAACAATTGCACGTTCAAAATTGAGAAGAACGTTGAACAAAGAGGACTTACCGACATTCGGCTTACCGACAATAGCGACTTTTACGCCCTGACGCATAACATCGGAACTTTTTGAAAAAGCGGAAACTTTTTTTATCTCAGCAATAATATTTTCCAATTGCTCTTGCAAAAACGAGTATTCCGGCTCTTGAACATCTTCGGGGAAGTCAACCGCCGCAACGATTTTTGACAACAGATTGAACAACATATCGTGAATTTCAGAAATTTTTTGCGAAAGTTTTCCTGAAAGGTTTGAAGCACTTTTCACGGCAAATTTCATAGTTTTTGCGTGAATAACGTCTGCGACCGCCTCCGCCTTGGACAAATCCATTTTTCCGTTAAGGAACGCTCTTTTAGTAAATTCACCTCTTTCAGCGGGTCTTGCACCGTATTTGCAGGTCAATTGCAAAATTTTTCTTACAATGTTAATTCCGCCGTGGCACTGAATTTCCACCGCATCTTCACCCGTATAGCCCATCGGCGCTTTGTAGGGCAAAACGATAACTTCGTCAATCATCTCACCTTCATCAACGATATTACCGTACATTATTTTGAGGGGGACAAGTTTTTTGGAAAATATTTTTTCACATATTTCAAAAGACTTGCCGCCCGACATTCTGATAATGCCGATTGCACCCGTACCAAAGGGAGTTGCTATTGCACTTATTGTATCTGTTTCGTAATTTATCGCCATAAATTCGTTATAACAGAAAAAAGAGTTTTTCTCAAATTATTGCCCGATTTGTGAAAATACTGTATAATTTCCTCGGGTGAAATTATGACAGATTGTATTTTTTGTAAAATAGCAAATCACGAAATTCCGACAAACCCTGTCTTTGAAAACGACAAGGTCATTGCTTTTAACGACTTAAATCCGCAAGCACCCGTGCATATTTTGGTTATTCCGAAAGAACACGTTGCCTCGGTAAAGGACGTAAAAGATTTGAGCGTGATACAAGATTTGTTTGACGCAGTTCAAAAGATAGTAAAGCAAAAGAACATAACGGATTTCAGAACCGTTATCAACACGGGAAGTGAAGCAGGACAGACGGTATTCCACCTTCACATACACATTCTTGCAGGCAGACCGCTTCTTTGGCCGCCGGGGTAGGAGTTTCCGATGGAATATTTACGCTGGTATGATAAAGATCCCGTTATAAAAGAATTTATGAATGCTCTTGAAAGGCTTGATCAAGAGACTATTGACCTGCTTGCACAAGATTTTATCCAAACCATGATGGAAGATGAGGAAATAAGTTCTGACGGAGCGTTGAAATCGCTTATACAAAATGTTCCCCCCGGATATAACCGCTGGTATGACAGAAATTATGACCTTCATTCCTGCTTGGAAGTTTTGAAATCTCTTGAACCGGAGCATCAAAAACGAGTAATTGAAAAATTCAGAGAAGCAATGTACCAATTAATTGCAACGATGTATTACGGTGAAGAAGATGATGAAAAATAACGTACTGATAACGGGTGCATCAAAGGGTATCGGGCTTGTTTTGGCAAAGCATTTTGCTGAAAAAGACTTCAATGTTTTTGTTACGGCAAGAAGCAAAAAATCTTTGGAAGAATTGTCTAAAATTGACAATATCAAAGGTTTTTACCCGTGTGATTTAACAAAAGACTGCCTGTTTTTGTATCAGGAAGCGAAAAAAGTTTTGGGAAACATAGACATTTTGATAAACAACGCAGGCGGATACGTTTGTGCGGAGATTGAAAAAACCACGGACGAGGACATTGAAAACCTGCTAAAACTCAATGTTGAAGCACCATACAAACTTTCAAGATTAGTTATTCCCGATATGAAAAAGAGAAATTTCGGCAGAATAATCAACATCGGTTCAATTTCAGGCGTTGTCGGAGAGGCTTATGCGACGCTGTATTCGATGACAAAGTCGAGTTTCATCGGATTTTCAAAGGCATTAGCGCTGGAAGTTGCGCAATACGGAATAACGGTTAACACAATTCACCCCGGCTGGGTTGATACATCGTTAATTCACGGGGACAATATGACTTTTGAGGAAGAAGAACTTATGGAAACCATACCTCAAAGGAGATACATTTCCCCAAGCGAGATTGCGGCACTTGCAGAATACATTGCAAGCCCTGAAGCGAAAGGACTTACTGGACAATCCATAAACCTTTGTGCAGGAATTTCAATGGGTTAATTACACTTTTTTCCGATGTTTTGCAGACGAAAATACTTTATTATTTTCGAGAGGAGAGGCAAAATGTCATCGGAATTGAAGGCTTTTAAGAAACCCGAAAAAATGAAAATTGCGCAAAATCATCTTTGCAAATATGTTGGAGAACTCAAAAGACACTTTGAATTTTCTGATTTTCAGGTGATAAAACTCTTGGAAAATTCCACACAACAGATGAAAGATAATTGCAAAGAGCAAATCATATCAAGGTTTTTATCCATTTTTTCTTTTGCAAATTTAATAGAGGAAGAAAAAGAAATTAATATTGAAAATATCGGTCGAAATCGACATCATCAAAACAGCAAAGAAGTTTAAACACCTCATCGTCCTCGTCCATTCTTTGAAAATTATACTCGTCAAACTTCCAAAGTTTAGGGTTAATACCGATTACACGCACTATATCTTTATCGTATAAAATTTTCAATTTTTGCTTAACGACATCGGTCGGAATATTGAGCAATTTAGCCAATTCGACAGCAGAAATACCTTCTTCGTGAGAAGTTTTTTCAGGAGTAAGGAACATAAGTTCCATACCGACTTTTTTCAAGTCTTCATCTTCGAGTTGACTTTGATATTCGTACATAGTTTTCATCTTTGAAAGTTGTTAACCCCCATGTCGTCAAAAATTATGATAACTTTAATTTATCACAAATCCATCATCTGAACATTTGAAAATCAAAATATATTTCATGCTTGTTGTTTTTATAATAATATTATAAAATCAAATAAAGGAAATAATCGGAGTTTTTGATGTCTGAAAATAAAAATATTACAAGTGAAAAAGTTGTATCGGATATTTACGAATATATAAAGTGTGTAGATGCAAAAGTTGAACAAAACGATAAAACATTAAAGTTTTTAACCTCTCAGCAATCCGAACAAATGAAAGAACTCATTCAAGCCAAAACGGAGAATTTGAGAAGATTTTTTGAAGAAGCAATCAAAACTCAAACTGAAATTGTCAGAAATGCTTATGAAAGCGTCATTTCAGACCTTAAAAATTCTTATTTGGAAGAATTAAAAAACAAAGAAGTCGACAATCTTAAATTGTACAATCAAAAAGAACTTACCCTCAAATCCGCATACGAAGACCGCTTGACCACTTTAAAAGAAACTTTGGAAAACGATTGTCAAAAAAAAGTCAACGAAGCCTACACAAATGCGAAAAACGACTTTGACAAAATAAATCAGGAAACAATTTCAAAATACGAGAAAGAAAAAGAAGAACTGATTGAAGCCAAAAATCAGGAAATTCAACAAATGGCGGACAAAGTCTATGCCGACGCAAAAGTTGAATTTGAAAAAATTATACAAGATAACGAAAACAGAAAAAACGAAAAAATTCAAAAACTTCAAGAAGAATTTAATCAAAAAATTCAGGAAAAAGAACAAGAACTTCTTCAAGACTCAGAGCGAAAAAGCCAAGAGCAAGCAGAACTTTTGAAATCGGAATACGAGGCAAAAATCGCTCAGGCTGCGGAAAACAAGGGGGAAGAAGTTTACAACAGCACAAAAGAAGAATACGAAGAAAGAATTTTTGAAATAAAAGCGTGGAACGAAAAAAATCTTCAAGACAAACTTGAAGAACAGAAGAAGTTTTTTGAAGCGGAAATGGATAAACGCTGCAAAGAAGCGTATGAAAACGGCAAAACAGACACCGAAGCGTGGCACGATGACATCGTAAGACAAAAACTCGAAGTTCAAGCCGCATATTTTGAAAGTGAAATCGAAAAGGCAAAACAGGAAACCAAAAACGAGATGTATGCGGAAATGGACGAAGCCGCACGCAGAAACGAAGAAGAACTCAAATTGTTTTTAGACTTTTACGAAGCGAAAATGAAGCCTTTCAAAAAATTCATCAACATTCACGAAACGACAGACAAGAGAATAAAAGATATTCAAAGACGAGTAAGAAACAAAATCAATAAAACTTTCGGAAACACCGAAAGCGGTAATGTCAACGAAAGCGAAAACGGCGGCAAAGAATAATGTCAGAAAAAGAAATCAAAGTATCGGTAATCGTACCCGTTTATAATGTAAAGAAATACCTGTCAAAGTGTTTGGACAGCATTATTGCGCAGACATTAAAAGAGATTGAAATCATTTGCGTAAATGACGGCTCAACCGACGGCTCGGACAAAGTTCTTGAAGAATATGCAAAAAAAGACGACAGAATAAAAATCGTTAACCGTAAAAACGGCGGGCTTTCTGCCGCAAGAAACACGGGAATGCCTTACGCAAAGGGCAAGTACATAGGATTTATTGATTCAGATGACTATGTTGAGCCAACTATGTACGAATTGATGTACTACAATGCCGAGCATTTCCAATCACAAATGGTAATTTGCGCCGTTCATAAAATTGACGACACGACAGGCATAGTTTTTGATGACGATCCTTATTACACTCTCGGATATTTTCCGAAAGAACTTGATAACAGGGCATTTACGCACTATGACACAAAAGATTTTTTCCAAGATTTTTGCGTTATGGCTTGGAACAAACTTTATTTAAGAAGTTATTTGGAAGAAAAGCAGGCACGCTTCCCCGACGGTTATATATTTGAAGACGGACCGTTTTTCACGGACATATACTTTGATATGAAAAGGGTAACGATTGTTCGTGATTTTCTGTACTATTACAGGGTTAACAGAGCAAATTCAATTGTTGCAAAAGGGGATAAAAACTTCACGGATATCTTTTTTGTAGTAAATAAGATGCTGAACAATTTGAGAAAAACGAGTTATTTTGACGAAGTCAAAGCATATTTTTTACGCAAAAAATTCAAGGATATGAGATATCGTTATCAAGTTATCCAAAACAAATACAAAAAGTATTATTATGACAAATGGCGTGAATTTTGGCTTAACATAGATGAAAAGACCTTAGAGGACGAAAAATTCAAGGAAAGATACCCGTACACTTACAGAAACATTCGTTTGGTAAGAGAAAACGATTATTTTCAGTACCAAAAAGAATTTTTCATCGAAAAGTGTAAGCACAAAATAATGGAAATTCTCCACTTAAACCCGAAAGTTTACACGTTCAAAATAAAGAAATTTCACATCTGCATAAAGAAACGTCCGAAACTTTTTGACTGGTGGTATGACAATAACAGAATGTTCATTGCTATATACTGGCTCAAAATAAAATTTGATTTTCCGTTCATGTACACGGAACTTGAAGATTGGGAAGATTCCGTTAAATGACAAAAAAAAACGTAACAACAGAAAAAGAGATAAAAGTTTCAATTATCATGTCGCTTTTCAATGTGGAAATGTACATGAGAGTTGCGATAGAAAGTGTTTTAAACCAAACGCTTAAAGAAATTGAACTTATCTGTATTAACGACGGTTCAACGGACTATTCTTTTGAAACGGCGAAGGAATACGCTGAAAAAGATGACAGGGTCAAAATAATTTCTTATTCGGAAAGCAAAGGTCAGGCATACGCAAGAAACAAGGGCATAGACATTGCAAAAGGCAAATATATCGGCTTTGTGGACGGAGATGACTGGGTCGAGCCGGATATGTTTGAAAAATTGTACGAAAATGCAGAAAAAAACCAAACTCAGGTTAGTTGCTGTGCGGCGGCTTTGTATAACGAACTTACAAAAGAACTTGATTTTCAAAACGCATACTACAATTTAAGTTTAATACCTGCCGAATTTGACGGAAAAATTTTCTCTCACCACGACACAAAAGCACTTTTGACCGGAAGTATCAACGTTGCACTTTGGAATAAAATTTACCGCACCGACTTTATGAATAAAAACAAAATCAGATTTCCCGAATATTTTATTTACGAAGATATGCCGTTTTTTTACGAAGTTTGGTTTAAGGCAGAGAAAATCAGCCTGATACGGGATTACTGTTACTTTTACCGTGTAAACAGAAGCGGTTCTACAATGTCTAAAATAGGCAGCAAAGTCTTGGACAGAGTGGAAATGGTGGCTTTGACTTATGAAATGTTCAAAAAGCAAAGTTATTTTGAAGAAATAAAAACGCAGGTAACTTCGTGGATAATAGACGATTTGTTCCACAGATTTACGCTTGTGGAAGCAAGATACAGAAAAGAATTTTTCTTCCTTATGAAAAAACTTTTCAAAAATCTTGATTTGAAAAACGTTGACAAAGAAGCACTTTCAAAATGCTACTGTTACAAGGAATACAGCAATGTTTTGAATTTGAAATACGAAGATTTTCTGCAAACTCTCTCCGACACCTACGTTTGTTCCAAAAAGACCGAACAGGAGTTAAGAAGCGAAATTCGCTCATCAAATTATAAAACCCAAGTTTTTTACGAAGGTTTGATAGAAAATTTGCGAACAGAGTACGAAAACAATTTGAGAAAACAGGAAGAAGTCTTGAAAGAAGCGTACGAAAAAAGACTGAAATCCGAGATTAACTTGTTAAAAACTACGGGGAGCGTAAATGGCTAAAAAAACGAAAGTATCAATAATAATCCCCGTGTTCAATGCGGATTTGTATTTGGAAGATTGCCTGAACTCGGTTTTAACGCAGTCGTTGAAGGATATTGAAGTAATTTGCATCAACGATAATTCCAAAGACGAGTCGCTAAAAATTTTGCAAAATTTTGCAAAAAATGACAAACGGATAAAAATAATTGACCTAAAATCAACCTTCGGACAATCTCATGCCAGAAATAAAGGCTTGCTTGCCGCAAAAGGTGAATACATCGGCTTTGTTGATGCTGACGACTTTGCAGAGCCTGAAATGTTTGAAAAAATGTACACTTCGGCAACCGAAAAAAATTCCGAAATAGTTATGTGCAAAGCAAAAGTTTTTGATGAAAAAGTCAAAAATTATAAAGACGATAACTATTTTGCGTTGGATTGTTTTGATGAAAAATTTTATGAAAAGCCCTTTAATCATCAACAAACAGTTGATTTTATGACAAAAATAAATGTTTCCGTATGGAACAAACTTTATAAAACGGATTTTCTCAAAGAAAACAATATCAACTTCATAGAAGGCTTTATTTACGAGGATTTGCCGTTCTTTTTCCAAACGTACACCAAGGCGAAAAAAGTTACTTTGCTGAACGATTTTCTGTATGTTTACAGAATTAACAGCAAAAATTCCACAATGACAAGAACGGACAAAAACGTGAAAGACAGAGTGGATATGATGTCTTTCACGTACGATATTTTGCAAAAACAAACTTACTTCAAGAAAGAAAAATCAAAAATCTTAAATTGGCTTATCCACGATTTGTTCTATCGCTGCCTGATTATTGACAGTAAATATCAAAAAGAATATTTTTTCAGAATGCAAAAATTCTTCAAAACGCTGGATACGGCAGATGTTGACGAAACACTTTTGAAAAGCCCTTATTATCCGCATTTTTGCGAAATTAAAAAGAAAAATTACACGGATATAATAAAATACTTCTTTGATAAAGAAACCCTCGGCGAGGTTTACGTTAAAAGGGCGAAAGAAGTCTTTGAAAAAGATTTTCAAGAACTCGGACAAAAGGTAAAACGTGTCCAAAAAATGGAAGATGACAATCTTCATAAAAAATATGACCTTGAACAACTGCAAGATAAAATTCTTGAAGATGAAAAATTAAGATGGGAAAAATTCAATAAACAAACCGAAAATCAAACAAAAGACTTTGAACAACAAAAAATTGCCCTGAATAAAGAAAAAGAAAATCTGTACAAAGAAATTCAAGAACAAAAAGAACGACTTGATGAAACAGAAAAAAATCTTGATTTGGCTTGGCAAGAACATACAAAAAATGTTGAAAAACGTCAAAATGAACTCAAATTAAGTCAGCAAAAACTCGACGAAGAATGGGAAAAAGTAAATTCCGAAAGAGAAAAAAGAAAAGAAGAACTTGATTCTTTGCAAAATCGCATTTTGGAAGATGAAAAAGAGCGTTGGGCAGAGTTTGACAAAAAAAATCTTGCTAAAAAAGAAGAATTTGAAAACCTCGAAAAGAAATTATATTCCGAGATTGAAAAACGCAATACCGAATTGAACCAAAATCAATACGATTTGGATAAAAATTGGGAAAAATTCAAAATTGACACCCTGAAAAGAGAAAACGAATTAAACGAACTTCAAAATAAAATTTTGAACGACGAAAAAGAGCGTTGGAAGCAATTTGAACTAAAAAAAGCGGAATACGAAAAAACTTGTGAACTTCAAAAGGCTGAATTTGACCAAAAAGAACTTGAATTTCAAAAAAATAAAGAGCAAAATGAAGCGTTGTTAGAGCAAAAAAGACAACAATTTGAACAAGAATGCGAAGTTCAAAGACAACTTGATAAATCAGAAAACGAAAGACAAAAACAATTAAATAAACTTGCTCTTGAAAAAACAAAAAACAAATATGCCAACAAATATCTTGAAGATGTTGAAGAAGAAAAGACAAAACTTTCCAAAAATTACTCGCAGGATATGGAAAAAGAGCGAGAATATTTTAGCCAACTGATGAAAGAACAGTTGAAACTTCAAGAAGAAACGTACAAAAAAAACTTTGAATATAAAAAAAAAATTGAGGAAGAAATGATGTCAAGACCAAAAGTTTCTGTAATTTTGCCCGTATACAACGTTGCCCCGTATTTAAGACAGGCGCTGGACAGCGTAATCAATCAAACTTTGACCGACATAGAAATTATCTGCGTAGATGACGGCTCTACGGACGAAAGCGGAAAAATTCTTGACGAATACAAAGAAAAAGACGAGCGAATAAAAGTTATTCACAAAAAAAATGCAGGAACTGGTGCAGCGAGAAACGACGGATTAAAAATCGCAACAGGCGAATGTATCGGCTTTGTTGACCCTGACGATTGGATTTTGCCAAATATGTACGAACGCCTTTACTCTTTGATAAAAGAGAAAGACCTTGATATTGTCATGTTTACGCCTGACGTGTTCAACGACAAAACCAAAAAGCACGAAGGATTTTTGTACTTCCAAAACTCAAACTTCCCTGATTTTTTGGACAATAAAATCTTCAATAAAGACGATATTTCACCGTTTTCATACCCGATGTGCGTGTGGAACAAACTTTATACCAAAAAACTTTTTGACGAAAACAACATAAATTTTGCGGAAGGTCTGGATTTTGAGGACCATAAGGTTATATTCAAATCCCTTTTTACGGCAAAAAGAATTTACTTTATCAGAGAAAAACTTTATGTTTACAGACATTCAAGAGAAGGCTCAATCCTCTCAGACAACGATACCAGAATGTTTGACCACATCAAAATTTACGACATAGTCGAAAATATCCTGAAAGAAACAGGAAACTGGGAAAAATTCCACCTCGACTTTTTGAGATACAAGGTTCACAACATCTTGTACTACTACACGATGATTAAACCTCAATACAAAAAAGAATATTATAACAAAATGGTAAAATCTTTGAGAGCGACCAAAATGAGCGAAGATGAACTCAACACGCTGAACAAAGACTACCCCGACCTCAAACCGATTATGGAAGATACCCTCGTTGCAAAAATCAAAAAATCAGTCAAAAAAATAATTAAAAAAGATAAAAAAGACTAAGATTTTGACTTGCGAAAATCTTCAACAATTTTATATAAAGAAGATGATTCCTGAACGGAAACATTTCCCGTTGGAACGGTCAAAACTTCAACAACGGTTTCTCCACCTGCATAAGCAATGGTGATAATGTCGCCTGCTTTTAACTGTTTGGAAGGCTTAGCAGGATTTCCGTTAACGGAAATCCTGCCCTGATCAGAAACGTCATTTGCTACCGTTCTGCGTTTTATCAATCTTGAAACTTTCAAAAATTTATCTAAACGCATAACTACTTAGCGGCAGCCTCATTTTTTGCTTGAACGTCCGACTTGTCAGCGGAAATCGTTTTGTCAACAGTCTTATCAACTTTATCTGACTTATCTGCTTTATCCGCCTTATCGACTTTTTCTGCCTTTGCAGGTTTTACCTTTTCATCAATTTTTTTTGTTGATTTAAGTTCAAGTGCAGCAAGTCTTTCTTCAAAAAGTTTGTTTTGTCTTTCAAGTTCAGCGATTTTAGTTTCGTTCATCTTGTTTCTGTCTTCAAGAATACGAATTTTTTCTTCCAATCCCGTAACTTTTGCAACCAAGTCTTTGAACATATTATTCAAGTCTTTTATTGCATTGATACAAGCGTAGAAAATTTCATCACGACGTATTCTCAAATAGCCGTCCCTGCCTTCAACAACGCTGTTCGGGAACACTTTTTGCAATTCTTGTGCAATTACACCGACCAAAACTTCTTTTTTCTTATCACGTTTCATTGTGTAATTTTTAACCTGAATTTGCATAATTTCTTTCAAACCGGCAGTGTTATCACCGATAACATTTTTGAGTCTTGCGTCAGAATAAATCGTAGAAGGCGATGTATAAGTAATAGCACCGCTTGCTGCGTTAAAATGAAGGTTGCTGATATAGTTTACAATATCGTTGACAGTTGCAATTTGATAAGTGTTTGAACCTCTTTTTATGTAACCGTAACCTCTGAGGTAAGTTCTTGCCGAGTCAGAAACACCGATTTCGGTAGACTCGGTATTTAAAGTCAACGTTCTTGCACTCATATCACCGTAAATAAGCGTATCTGTGCCATTGTATTGAGATGCACCCGTATCAGTAGTCTTACCGCCGATATAAAGTTTGTTTGAAGCATTTATAGCAGTTGCAATTCCGTTACCGATAACGATATTTCCCGTGCCTGTTGTGTTTCCAGTGCCTGACGAATAACCGATTACAATGTTGTTCCAACCTGTTGTATTTGCATTAAGTGCTTGCATACCGATTGCAATGTTTCTTGTACCTGTTGTGTTTGCAAGCAATGATTGATTACCGATACCAACGTTTCCACCGCCTGTCGTATTTGAATATAACGATGAATAACCAAGAGCAGTATTGCCCTCACCCGAGGAGTTGTTTCTCATTGCAAAAGTACCGATAACACTGTTCAAAGAACCTGTGGAGTTGTATTTCAAAGAATATGCGCCGACCGCAGCGTTGTAACTGCCCGAACCGATTTGTGCAGAAGTATAATCAGTTCCCGCAGCGGATTTTGACGAAGATTGCAATGAATAAACACCAATACCTGTGTTCAAATGACCTGTTTGAAGTCTTCTCATTGAAAAAGCACCCAAAGCCGTGTTGCCAATACCTGTTAAATTTCTTGTAGGAGTATCAACATAAGAACCTGTCGAACCCGAAGCGCCGACATATCTTGCATCACCGCCCATTGAATATTGGCCGATTGCAGTGTTTGCAGCACCTTGGGTATTCGTAACGTCCAAATTAGCGCCCGAAAAACTTAAATCAGCCCAATCATAACCATTCGTATCAGTAGCAGTTACCAAAGATACTTTTTGCGGTTCATCTGATGTCGATTTAATTGAATCCAAAGCGTTTGCACCTAACGATAAGTTGAAAAATTGGTCAAATGAAACTTTACCGATAGATGTATAACTACCTGTGGTTTCTTTTTCATAAAAGTCCAACAAGTGTCTTGAAATAAGAGGATTTGAAGTTCTGCTTCTTGCAATGACGGAAATTTTCGGATTTAATTTAGTTGCGAAAACATAGTCCTTGTTTGTAGTAACATGGCTGTCCACGGGAACTCTTTTATCCCCGAAAAGAACCGTAGAAGTAGCCCCAAGAGCCGAATAAACAGCAGCATTTTGAACTAAATCGCCTTGTGTAACGTATTTAAAGGGTGCTTCACTCGGAGCATTTTGGGATTTCAAAACGATAGGCATAGTAGCAGCCATAACCAAACTGATAATTACCAGTGTGATTAAAGCCTCTGCCAATGTAAAACCTTGTCTTTTTATCATTCTTTATTCCTTTTAATTATATGTTATCTTTATGTATTTAAAAAATCCTAACTCTAAATTTTTTGCCTTTTTTTTCAACTTTTCATTAAGTTTTATTCTTGAATTAAAGAGTTCGTTTGCGGCGACAGAATTTCTGCACCCTATTATCAAAACACCGTCCGAGGTCAATTCTTTCGGTCTTGAATACTCAGCCAACTTTTCGCCAACCGCTTCCTTCCAATAAGAAAAAAATTCCTGAACCTTTGTTTCATAATCAGCATTATATTTCAAATCCAAAGTTTTTAAAATATCAGCGACTGTTTCAAAATCAGATGATTTCATTTTTTTCATATTATTATTATAAGATTATTTTGTTTATTTTTAAAGTATTTATTGTAAAGTTTTTATTCAAAAAATAACCCCTCAAAAAAAAAAGCCGTAAACTACGGCTCATTTTAAGGATTCCCAATCCTTCTCCCAGTATTTAATTATTAAGTTGCTACTATTAAAACAAAACCATGCCCAAAAGTGAATAGTTTGAAACGATTTTTAGCATACTTTTTTCACACATTCCACAACATTCAACAATAGTAAGCAATTTGTTGACTATTATATTTAACATATCTTTACAAAAAACTCTAAAAACCAAATAAAATTGATTAAAAAAAAGCATAACCGTGATAAAATCAAGAAAAAGGGAAAAGGGTTATGAAGAAATTATCAATAGCATTTGTATGGCACTTACACCAGCCTAATTACGGAACACACAGTGATGATGTAATGCTTATGCCATGGACAAGGCTTAATGCGGTACAAACGTATGCAGGAATGCTGGATTATTTATCAAAATATCCGAATTTAAAGTTAAATTTTGACATATCACCAGTACTTTTAGATGCTATCGAAAGTTATTCAAAAGGAGAAATCAGCGATATTCACTCAAATTTAACCCTGACTCCCGTTGAAGAATTAACGCAAGACGATATGGAATTTGTTTTAAATTATTTCTTCGACCTTGACTACAACCGTTACATTGCAAAGTACCCCAGATACGTTGATTTATACAGAAGAAGATTTGCGAACGAAGAATTAGACACAGACGATTTTTCAATGTCAGGATATTCAGACATAATGACATTGTTCAATCTTGTTTGGTTCACGGATAAACAAATTGCCGAATACCCCGAAGTTGCGGAAGTTGCAGCGAAAGGAAAGCACTATGCGGGCAAACACAGAGAAGTTTTGCTTGAAGCGCAAAGAGATATTATCAGCAAAATCATACCGAATTTCAGAAAATACATATCCGAAAACAGGGTAGAAATTTTGACCTGTCCGTACTACCACCCGATTTTGCCGTTATTGGCAGATATGGATTCTGCAAAAACCTTCTCATTAAGAAACCCACTCCCCGGAAGCGACATTAAAATGCCTGATTGCGTAAGAGCACAAATAGAGAGCGGTTTAAAGCGTACGGAAGAAATTTTCGGCGTAAAACCAACAGGTATGTGGGCACCCGAACAATGTATCAGCAACGATGTTATAAAAATGATGTCAGATGCAGGTATAAAGTGGACAATTTCTGATGAAACGGTACTTTCGGACACGATAAACAAAGAAATTGTGCGTGATTTCAAAGGATTTCACCAAGACCCGTTCGATTTATGCAGAACATACTCGGTAGACTTTGGTAAAAATCAAGATTTCAGAATTATATTCAGAGATGCAGTACTTCCTAATTTATTATCTTTTGAATATCCGAACTACGATGCAAAAACAGCAGCAAAAGATTTATACGACAGAATAAAAGTTGTTTCCAACAAAATCCAAAACGCACCTTCCGAAAATCACCTTTTGACCATTGCAATGGACGGTGAAAACGCTTGGAGAAACTACGCAGACGGCGGTGTTGAATTTTTGGACGAATTGTACAAACTCATAAGTGAAGATAACTCTTTGGAAACCGTCAAAATCAGTGAATATATGAAAAAAGTTGACGGCATAAAAAAACTTGAAAGCATTAAAACAGGTTCAGGAATAAAGAAAGATTTCAGATTTTGGACGGCAGAACCCGTGAAAAATATGGCGTGGAGATACCTGTTTAATGTTTATGAGGACTTAAAAAACTTTGAACAATACGAAGACCCTGAAAAAATAAAAGAAGCCTACAAAGAACTTTACACCGCACAAGGAAGCGATTGGTTCTGGTGGTTTGGCGAACCGAACGACTCGGGACAAGACCACTTATTCGATTATTTATTTAGAGAACACTTGAAAAATATTTATACGATACTGGGGAAACCTGTTCCGGAGCATCTTGAAAAACCTTTGACGACATTCAGCGGAAAGCCTTCCAGAATACCGAAGGGCTTAATTTCCCCGACGTTGAGAGGAAAAGCGGATTATGACGAAGAATGGAAAAATGCGGGCTGTATCGACATTCCCGCCTCACCATTGATGCAGGAAAACAAACTTTTCAACAAAATCTTTTTCGGCTCTGACTACGACAATTTGTACTTGTTATTTGATGTAAACAGATACATATACAGTTTACAAACGGGCGGAGAGCAAATTTACCAAGTGTACATTTATATCAAAACCAACAAAGACGAATTCCAATACACTGCCCCCGTAAGGCCTTTAAACAAAACAGAAAACGTATGTACACTTATTAAAAACGCATACACTCACGAGATAAAATTGACCTTTATGAAAGATAAAACATTCCCATTATTTTTTGCAAAAGCGATAAAGAACAATCTCTGGGTAATGGACAAAAACAATTCCATAGAATACATTTATGACGAAATTATAGAAATGAAAATACCCTTCGACGATTTGGGAGTAAATCCTGATGAAAAAATCGACTTTTTCATTATCAACGGAACCTTCGGAAGGGTAGAAGACGTATATCCGCAGGATTTGTGGCTAACGGTAAAAAGACCGCAGCGAGTAGATATTAATGAAGAAAACTTAAATTTTTAATAACAAAACATAAAAACCGCTTAAAAAGCGGTTTTTTTATTCTCATACAAAAATTAATAATAAATACCCCATTGTCTTCAAACAAGGCTAATGCTTGTTTTTCAAGGTTTGTTTATAAATTAATTGACAGACAAAAGGAGAAAAATTATGGACGAAAAACTCAGAGAAATAAGGTTTGACACACACAAAGCCGAAAAATTCTTCACAAAAATTATGGCATTTACGCTTGGTCCTGTGGAATTGGAGGACATGCTTAAAGACAAAAAGGTCGAAGTTATTGACGTAAGGAAGAAGGAAGACTACGACGAGGGGCATATTCCGACATCTATATCAATTCCGAGAGCGGAAATGGACACAAGATTAAACGAATTATCAAAAGATAAATTATACGTAGTTTGCTGCTACAATCGGGAATGTCATTTAGGTGCTTGTGCTTGCAGGTTTTTAGCCGCCAACGGATATCACGCCATGCACCTTGACGGCGGATTTAAAACTTGGAAAAATGATTTTCATTTTGAAGTTTGCAAACACTAAAACGAAAAAGATACTTACGAAAGTGAGTATCTTTTTTTATAAATTCAAATCCTTGATTATGACGGGAAGAAGTTTATCCCACGCTTTTCCCGAAGGGTGTAACCCGTCAGAGGCAATATATTCATCTTTAAACTCAAAATTTTCTTTTGACAAATCTATGACGTGAATGCCTTGGCTTTCAAGAGATTGCCACTTATCAGAATAACCTTGGGCTGATTTTTCAAAACATCTGTCAAAATCCGCAGGATAGACAATCACAACAAATTCAGTATCTTTGTATTTTTGATTAATTTCATTTTTTATTTCCACGAGGTGCATTTTGAGGAACTCAAAATTTTCGTCAGCGGATTTATTTTTAATAAAAAAGTTATTTATTTTTTTGTACAAAAGAGTAACTCTCAAATAATCGAGAGGCACGATGTGCATATTTTTTCTGACGAGAGAATCGTTTTTCTTCTCGTACCTGAGATATTTCAGCCCCGTATCTTCATCAAAAAAATTAACGTACATTCTCCGCATGTGATCGTTGATAAAAAGGTATATAACGTAGTCAGGGTCGAGGTTTTTGTGTTCTTTAAAAAACTGGTGTTCTTGAAGAAAAAACAGACAGTGCTGAACACCGGAAGCAATTTGACCGAAATTATAGACTTTTCTTCCCGTCCGTTCCTGCATTTTGTAAGAAATTGTTTGATTATAGTCAACCCCGGCACCGAAAACGTAGGAACAACCCATCAAAACAACAGGACGTTTGTTTTTATCAAACGGCAAATCGTTTTCTATCCTGTCAGAGTTGAACCAGCCCGGATTTTCCATAACCTTGTAGGCATGGCATGCGTAAAAAATCCAGTCAAATAAGATAAAAACCAAAACCAAAAAGATGAAATTTAAAGACAGGATTTTTAAAATTTTCACAATCTTTCCTCAAAAATAAAAAGCTGGTAACGGGATTTGAACCTGCGACCTACTGATTACGAATCAGTTGCTC
>ERZ857629.1835-NODE-1835-length-21596-cov-3.808412_pt1 | contig 21596 bp, 19 predicted proteins | sample MGYA00519700_ERZ857629 | MGnify/ENA primary metagenome ERZ857629 (study PRJEB31778, sample SAMEA3449351) | human gut metagenome | biome: human gut; feature: human-associated habitat; material: faeces | place: United Kingdom | collected 2010/2012 ...
CCGCTGATTTGCCTCTGCCGGTTTCTTCGGAGCTTCCTATTTTTGGATTTGGAGGAGTAGAATATGGTAACAGAGATTTTTGCGTCCATGGTATTTGACGATGCCACGATGGAGGCCCGGCTGCCCCGTCAGACCTACAAGGCTCTGCAAAAGACCATCAAGGACGGCCGCCATCTAGATCTGGACGTGGCCAACGTTGTGGCCAACGCCATGAAGGACTGGGCAATTGAAAAGGGCGCCACCCACTATACCCACTGGTTCCAGCCCATGACCGGCGTGACCGCGGAGAAGCACGACAGCTTCATTTCTCCCAAGGACGGCGGCAAAGTGATCATGGAATTCTCCGGCAAGGAGCTGATTCAGGGTGAGCCCGATGCCTCTTCCTTCCCCTCCGGCGGTCTGCGGGCTACCTTTGAAGCCAGAGGCTACACCGCCTGGGACGCCACCTCCTATGCCTTTATCAAGGACGGCGTTCTGTGCATTCCCACCGTGTTCTGCTCCTACGGCGGCGAGGCGCTGGATCAGAAAACCGCCCTGCTGCGCTCCATGGAAGCCATCAACACGCAGGCTCTGCGGGTGCTGCGCCTGTTCGGCAACGAGGACGTGACCTCCGTTAAGACTACCGTGGGTCCCGAGCAGGAGTATTTTCTCATCGACAAGAGTGTATACGACCGCCGGAAGGATCTGATCTACACCGGACGCACCCTGTTCGGTGCCCGCTCCCCCAAGGGTCAGGAGCTGGACGATCATTACTTCGGCACCATCAAGCCCCGGGTCGCCGCCTTCATGAAGGAACTGAATGACGAGCTGTGGAAGCTGGGGGTTCTTGCCAAGACCGAACACAACGAAGTTGCCCCCGCCCAGCACGAAATGGCGCCCATTTTCACCACCACCAACATCTCCGCCGACCACAACCAGCTGACCATGGAGCTGATGCAGAAGGTCGCCAAGCGGCACGACATGGTGTGCCTGCTCCACGAGAAGCCCTTTGCCGGAGTGAACGGCAGCGGCAAGCACAACAACTGGTCCATCTCCACCAATACCGGCGTGAATCTGCTGGAACCCGGTGCAACCCCCTATGAGAACGCCCAGTTCCTGCTGTTCCTGTGTGCCGTTATCAAGGCTGTGGACGAATATCAGGACCTGCTGCGGATCTCCGTTGCCTCTGCGGGCAACGACCACCGTCTGGGCGCCAACGAAGCGCCTCCCGCCATTGTTTCCATGTTCCTGGGCACGGAGCTCAGCGAGGTGCTGGAAGCCATTGAGCACGACACCCCCTACGACGGCAGGGAGAAGGAACTGCTGCGGATCGGCGTGCACACCCTGCCCAAGCTGCCCAAGGACTCCACCGACCGGAACCGCACCAGTCCCTTCGCCTTCACCGGCAACAAGTTTGAGTTCCGGATGCTGGGCTCCTCCGAGTCCATTTCCTGCTGCAACGTGATGCTGAACACCGCCGTTGCCGAGGAGCTGAAGCAGTTTGCCGACGCGCTGGAGGGTGCGGAAAACTTTGAGGGCGCGCTCCATGACCTGATTCAGAAGGTCATCCGGGAACACAAGCGAATCATCTTCAACGGAGACGGCTACGATGAAAGCTGGGTGCACGAGGCGGAGAAACGGGGCCTTCTGAACCTGAAAACCACGCCGGACGCCCTTGCCCACATGCTTGACCCCAAGAATGTGGCTCTGCTCTCTTCCCATCACGTATACAGTGAAACCGAACTCCGGGCACGACATGAGGTCAAGCTGGAAAATTACAGCAAGATCATCCACATTGAGGCCCTGACCATGCTGGACATGGTGAATAAGGATATTTTCCCCGCCATGAGCGCCTACTCCGCCGATCTTGCTGCGGCTGTGAAGGAAAAGTCTGCCATTTCCGCCGATTTGGACTGCTCCTATGAGACCGACACTCTGCGCAGCATCTGCGCGCTGCTGGGTGAGGCCCACCGGGCGGTCAAGAAGCTGGAGGAGGACCTGACGGACGCCAGAAGCATTTCCGGCAACGAGGCTCTGGCCGAGTTCTACAAGTCCACGATTCTCGCCGACATGCGCTCCCTCCGGATCGCCGCCGACGAAATGGAATCCATCGCCTCCGCCAAACGCTGGCCCTATCCCTCCTACGGTGAGATTCTGTTCAGCGTAAAATAAGGAAAAACCGTCAGCGCCCGTACCCGGAAAATTCCGGATGCGGGCGCTTTTTACTCAACACCGCAGACAAAATCCCAATTTCCCGAAAACATTTCGGCGAGTCCTCGTAATCTGCTCATACAAAAGTTTGATTTTGCAGACAGATGAAACGTGCACTGTCCCGAAGTTCCCCTGTGTAAGGGGTATATTGCGTGGAAATCGGCAGGGTTTTGGGTGTGGATTGATACGTGGTACTCTTCATCCGGGAGATTCTCACGCCAGTGACATCGGTCACTGGCGTGAGAATGACACTTTGTCGAGAGAAATTCTTCCAGAGGCATTTCCTTCTGTCCCGCACCGTATCGGGATGGCTCTTTCCGCTGCGGTGGTTCCGCCGTGACCGCTTTCCAAAAGGGAGAAGTGGGAAACGCTGCGTGTCGATGTATGAAATTTCAATCGATCTCTGAGCATACAACCGCCCCCTGCCGGTTTGGCAGGGGGCGGTTGGAATCTTTAGTCCTCGTCCCAGTTGTGCCAGGTGTTCTGGACGTCATCATCGTCGTCGAAGAGCTCCAGCATCTTTTCCATCTTGTCCGCGTCCTCGGGGGACAGCTTGACATAGTTCTGAGGAACCATTTCGATCTGGGCGGAAACGAAAGAATAGTTCTTTGCCGTCATGGCATCCGCCACGGCGTTGAAATCATCGGGGGTGGTGTACACGGTGAAGGCATCGCCATCCGCCTCAAAATCATCGGCGCCGCAGTCCATGGCATCCATCATGACCGCGTCCTCTTCGTAATCGCCGTCCTCGTTGTCAATGACCAGAACGCCCTTCTTATCGAAGCTCCAGCTCACACAGCCGTTGGCGCCCAGATTGCCGCCGAACTTGTCAAAGTGGTGACGGACGGACGCGGCAGTCCGGTTCCGATTGTCGGTCATGGTCTCCACGATCACGGCCACACCGCCGGGGCCATAGCCTTCATAGGTGATGGACTCGTAGTTGTCACCGCTGCCGGAGCTGCCTGCCTTTTCCAGTACCCGCTTGATGTTATCATTGGGCATGTTGGCAGCCTTTGCCTTGGTAATGACGGTAGCCAGTCTGGAGTTGTAGGCAGGATCGGCAGAGCCGCCCTCCTTCACCGCAACGATCATTTCCTTTGCGATCTTGGTGAAGGATGCCGCGCGCTTGGCATCCTGCGCACCCTTGGTCTTCTGAATGTTATGCCATTTGGAATGTCCGGACATAAAGAAAATCTTCCCTTCTGGAATGTATTATCAAAAAATTCAATTTATTTTAACACTTTCCCCTGAAAAAATCAACCTTGAATTTGAAGAAAGCCTGTTTTTCACAGCCTACAGGGCACCGTCCGCCCCCTCCAGTGTCTGATTGTAAATTTCCCGCACCTGCTTCTGCACCGAGGAAGCTTCAAACTGTTTGACCTTTTCCTTTGCGGCCTCCGCGAGGCGGGTGCGGAGGGCAGGGTTTTCATACAGCCGGCGGATGGCAGCGGCGGCGCTGTCCGGAGTCAGGTCCATGTAAAGCCCTTCCTTTTCTCCCTCGATCAGGTCGGTATTGCCCCGTATCTTTCCCACAATGGCTGGAATTCCGGCGCACATGGACTCCATCAGCGCCACAGGCAGCCCCTCCTGAATGGACGGGAAGAAGAAAACATCCGCTGCCGGGAAAATCTTCGCCACGTCGTTGCGGTAACCGGTAAACATTACCCGGTCCGCAATTTGCAGCTCCTCCGCCAGAGCTTTCAACTGCTCCAGCTTCTCTCCCCTGCCCACAAGAACATAGCGGAAGGGGATATCCCGCAGCTTTGCCAGTGCTTCCAGCGCCAGCCTGTGATTTTTTCGGATGGACAGCTCTCCCACACTGAGCAGAACGAATTCGTCCTCCGGGATTCCAAGCAGCTTTCTGCCCTCCTCCCGGCTTCCGGCAAAGCGCTTCAGATCCACGCCCACTCCGGGAACATAGTAAAGCTTTCCGGGGTGCATGTGCTTCCTGGCCAGCGCATAGTCCTCCTGATTGATGGTGATGAGCACATCCGTCAGGAAACTGCACATCCACTCAGCCGGGAAGTACACCAGCCAGTTCAGCAGCGGTGCGCCCTTGTAGAAGTGGAAGCCATGGGCGGTATAAATGACCTTCGTTCCCTGCTTCCGGGACTTCCGTGCCGCCAGACGGGTCAGCAGCGCTCCCACCGGTGTATGACAGTGGATCACGTCAAAATGTTCCCGGGTAATGACCGCCTTCAGCTCCCGGTAGGCGCGGAGGTTGCCCCGTTTCAGAGGGGAGCGCTCAAAAGGAATATCATAATACCGGTCACAGCAGGGAATGACGCACTCCGCGGGGTTCTCGTAATCATTCCGGGCGGCAACCGAGGTTTCCCAGCCCGCGTCATGGAACATTTTCAGGTAAGGAACGTGAAACTCCATAATGTGGGACTTGACCACCGTGGCGGCAAACAGTACCTTTTTCATAGCCATTCTCCTCAGAAAATACTTTTCCGTTTTTTGATCTGCCAAAGCTCCCAGACGCCCAGCGCCCCGCCCAGACCCCAGCGCAGAAGCCAGGGGGCGGAAACCAGCGTCAGCACCGCCGTAACGGCGAACCCCAGTGCGTGCAGTCCCCAGAAGGACACCGGGAAGGGGTAGTCCCCTTTCCCCAGCACGAAGCGGGTATAAACAAAGTGGAACAGGAACTGGAAGCCGTGGGAAATCACCGTTGCCACAGCCGCACCCGTGATGCGGAAGCGCCGGATGAGTACATAGTTCAGCCCGATGTTCAGGACGCAGGACAGGACGGTGGCGATGGCGACCATTTTGGTTTTCTTATGGAAGTACTCAAAATTCACCGGATAAGTGCACAGGAAATTCAGGTAGAATCCAATGGAAAACAGAGTGATCAGGGGCAGTCCGTCCCAGTAATCCTGCCGGGCAAAAGCACGGAAAACCTCCGGGGTCAGGAGCACAAAGCCCATGGCAAGGACGGTGAACAGTTCCAGAAAATGTCCGGCCTGTGTCCGCACCCGCTCCGGATTCTTCTGCTTCATGTCCTCGAAGAAGAAGGGCGTCCAGCTGTTATTCAGCGCCGTGAAAATGCTGAACAGCACAGCGCCAAAGTTATAGGCAAAGCCGTAAATGCCCGCCGGGCTGTTGCCCAGCATTTTATTCACCATCACGAGGTCGCTGTGCCCCAGAAGCAGGTCGGACAGGCTGTAGAACACTACGGGAATTGCCAGTCCCAGACAGAAGTGCCAGTACTCCCGGTTGTAGAACACCCGTCCCGTCCGAAGCACATAGACGCACACGACAACGCCCAGCGTGCCATAGGTCACGGACAGTCCCAGAATTCTGCCTACATACCGCAGCTCCTCGGGCATCAGCAGAATGAAGCCCACGGAAAGGGCCAGATTGACCAGCACCACACCCAGCGACAGCAGAAGATTTCTGCCCGCCTTGAATTCGTAAGTAAATTTATTGTTCAGAAAAGTGACGCAGAAGGAGCCAAAGGCGTGCCACAGCATGAGCACCACAAGGTACCCCTGCATTTCCAACGCCGAGGACACGGGGCCGAGGAACAGCAGCACCAGTGCCGAGCAGCCAAGGAAGGACAGCAGGGACAGGGTCATCACCGAGGACTGATAGCCGTTCTGCCGCTCCGGAGGGTACTCCACCCGGGCATTGACCAGTGTGCCGCTGGTTTGCAGCGGGGCGGTGACGGACACAACTCCCATCCATACATTATAGGTAGACAACACACCGTAGCCGTTGGTTCCCAGAAGCCGGGAAAACACAAAGGAGGTCACAAGAGACAGGCTCCTGAGCAGCAGGGTGCTGAGCATATTCAGGAAAGCAATTCGGTTCTGTTTTTTCATAATTCCCCTGATTGTTTGCCTCAGGCCCGCTTCCGGCACAGTCTCCACAATCTGCGCATGGGGGTATAGAGGTTCGTCACATGGAGCAGCGCATCCAGCTTCTGCCTTCCGCTTTCATACGGACAGCGCAGAAGGAAAGGCAGCAGCTCCCGGAGTTTCCGGCGGGAGTCCCGCTCCCGGTCCGCATAACGCTTCCGGTCGTCCTTCGACGCCATATCCAGAATCTTCAGATTGTACGCCTGAGACTGGGCGTACAGGTAGCGGGCTTCCGGCACCAGTTCCGGATAGTCGGTCCGACAGGTTTGCAGAATTTCTTCCGCATTTTCGGAGTAGTGAAAGGACCGGTCGGAAATGGCCGAGTAGGTAATGCTCCCCTGCCGGTGCAGATAGTGGTAAACCCGTTCCGGGCAGAGGGCGGCTTTCCCCGCCAACATGGCAATGCGGTAGGTAACGGGCAGATCTTCATTCACCCGCCCCACCGGGTAGCGGATCTCCGCAAACAGTTCCCGTGCGTACAGCTTGTCCCAGGCGGCAGAATCCACATGGTTCCATGTGAAGATCCTTTTGGCAAGCTCCACCCCGGAAATCACTTCCTCCCGCTCCGGACACAGTCCCGGCGTGCGCTCCCAACCGGGGAAGCTCACATCGTACCGACCGGCGCAGACCAGTTTCACCTGATTCCGTCGGGCACAGGCAAGGAGGGTCTCATAGCAGTTCGGGGCGATGGTATCATCGCTGTCCACAAAGCCCAGCCACGCCCCACGGGCGGCTTCGATCCCCGCGTTCCGGGCACTGCTGAGGCCTCCGTTTTTCTTGTGGATCACGCGAATCCGGGAATCCTTCCCGGCGTATTCCTCACAGATCTCCCCGCAGCGATCGGGAGAACCGTCATCCACCAGAATCAGTTCAAAGTCCCGGAAGGTCTGCCCAAGGATCGAGTCCAGACAGCCGGGCAGAAACGCTTCCACTTTATAAACCGGAACGATAATGCTGAGCAGCGGAGAACCTTCCATGGTACAGCCTTCCTTTCAGTCCGCCTGTAAGCGGCGGTAAATTGCCAGCAGGTCGGTAAGATTTTTTTCCGGGTCGTGGGTCACTGCCGCATGGTTATGAGCAGCCCGTCCCATTGCTTCCGCCTGATCCTCCAGCGCAAATACCCGGCAAATGGCATCCGCCAGTGCGGCAGAATCCGCAGAGGGGACAACCAGTCCCTCCTGCCCCGATTGCATCAGAGTGCTGACGCCGCCCACGTCCGACGCCACACAGGGGACACCCAGCAGCATGGCCTCCCCCAGAGAATTGGGAGAGTTTTCCGCCGTGGAAGGCAGAACAAACACATTGGCGTCCAGAAACGCCGCCTTCATTTCCTCCGCCGAACAGCTGCCGAGGAAGGTAATTTTATGCTCCAATCCGTACTGCTCCGCAAGCTTTCTCAGATACCGGTGGTACCAATCCTCCCGAAGGCGCTCCTTTCCGGAAAGGTTCAGGAAGCTTTTTCCGGGAACCGAAATGGTCAGATCCGGATAGATTTTCGCCGCCTGTGCCGCCGCTTCCAGCAGAAAATGGAAGCCCTTGATGGGGTAGACGCAGCTGGAGGCAAAAATCCGGTGCCGGGTGCACCCGGCATACCGCCACGCGCCCCCGTAAAAGGGTGCCCGCAGGGTCTCGTTGCAGAAATGATACTGCCGGTCGGGATTGGCTTTTTCCGTAAGCGCATAGTCCCACGGCGTTCTGCCGATTACATGGCGGGCAAGCTTCAGCGCCTCCAGCTCATTTTCACCCCGCAGCGCAAACTTCTTCTGCTGCTGCCGCACGTTATCCATTCGCAGCACATCACGTAATGTAAATCCATAAACGACATGAGCTGGAAGTCCACTTGTATAGCATGGCACATAGGCACTACATAGTCCCTGTATGCTAATCACGGTACTTTCTAAAAAATCACATTCCCTGCATACCCGAACCATCGCCAAAGTATGGGGGTACTCTGTGCCCCAAATATGGATAACATCTGGGCGAAATTCTTCAAGCTGATTTTTGAACAATGGCTCCAGCTCCGGTGCTTTGCGCCAGTTTTTTTTACAGGGAAACAGGCCAAAGGAAAGATTTTCGTCAATTTTTCCCTCTGTAAATCCGTTTCCAAGGCACAGCAGGCGCAGCTTCACTTCCGGATTCTGCCGGAGGCTGTCTACCGCGGCATCCATCCAGTTCCGCGCGGCCTCCTTCTTGCCGGAAATTGCAGAACGGACAACACCGGGAACCGTGTTAAACAGGAGCAGCAGTTTCATTTTGGCAGTCCTTTCCCGGCACCGTTCCGATTTTTCGAGCAGGATTTCCCGCCCAGATTTCACCCGCGGGTACATCCCGGGTCACAACCGAACCGGCCCCGATCACGGCACGGCTTCCAATGGTAACACCCTTGAGAATCATGGCCTTCGCGCCCACAAACACATGGTCGCCGATCACAATGGGTTTTGTGACTGCCGCATCCTGTTTTCCGCCCTGCGCACGCTTTTCCCAGTCCAGTGAGTGGGCATCCGAATCCATCAGCTGCACGCCGCCGCCCAGAAGGACATAATCTCCGATGGTGATTCCATCAGTGCAGAAGATGGCGGTGCCAGACATGCCCACATGATCACCGATTTTCAGGCACCCGGTGGGAACGGAGAACACCGTTCTCGGATTGCAGCTGACGCCGGGATTTGCGCTTTCTCTGGAATTGATGGTGACCTGCTTGCCGATGGTGATTCTCCCTCTGCCATAAATGGCCAGCCTGCCATGAATCTTTACTGACGGGTCATACACAACTTTTTTCCGGCGGAGGGTGAAGCGGTTAAAAATTCCGTCCCACCAGTCCAGCATCCGCAGCAGCAGTCTTTTCATACGTTCTCACGCCTTTCCGCATTTCAATTGGATTTTTCCAAGCTTTCAAACAGTTCCATATGAACCTTTGCCATATTTTCGTAGGTATAGGGGCGGATACGGTCAAGAGACGCCTGTCCCATTTGGGACAGATCGGCATTCAGTACCGCATTCAGCTTTTCCGCCAGCTTTCCCGGGTCTCCGCAGGGAACGATATAGCCGTTTTCTCCGTTTTTCACCAACTCCAGTGCCGCTACACAGGCATCGGAGCTGACCACCGGCAGACCTGCCGCCATGGCTTCGTTGATGACCAGCCCCCACACATCCGTCCGGGTGGGCATGGCAAGCACGTCCGCCGTCCGGTAATACTTTGCAAGCTCCTCCTTTTTCCGGAAGCCCACAAAATGCACCCCGGGCAGATTCTCCGCCTGCTGCTTCAGTTCCTCCGTAGGCTCTCCGCCTACGAGGTAAATGCCCGTATCGGCGGGAAGCGACTGGGCGGCTCCCAGCAGCACATCCGGCCCTTTCAGATAGTCCACCCTGCCCACGGCAAGCACCACCCGCTTTTCGGGAATCCCAAGTTCCCGGCGAAGGATCTGCTTTTCCTCCGCCGTGGCAGGTGCCGCGCAGATGTCCCGCTGCCAGAGGGAGGTAAAGGGATAGGTGTAGACCTTGCGCCGATCCGCGCCGTAATAGCACAGATAGTCGGTGGTTGCCTCTCCGGTGCCGAAGTAAGCGGCAGCGCCCCGGATCAGGTGACGCTTGAAGCGAAGAAGGGCGGGACTGTCCTTCCGGATCCTGCCCCCATCCACCTCCATGATATAGGGGCGTTTCCGCACCCGGAGGTACTCAATAGCCAGCATCTGGGTAGGAATGGAGTAGCCGCACAGGAGAATATGGTCGAAGGGCTCCCGCAGAAGATCCAGAACCCCCAGACACAGAGAGCGCCCCTTTACCGCCATGACCCGTTTCCCCAGCTGGACACTGCGGAAGCGCCCCTCAGGCTGGACAAACCACGCCTGATCCCGATGCTTCTGCACCTCCACCCGTTCCGAGTAAGCCACGGTCACATCGCAGTACCGGGACAGTTCATCCAGAAACTCCACCCGGTAGGGGGAAGCGTAGCTGGTGATAAACAGTACCTTCTTCATGGGTTTCTCTCCGTTTCTTTCCCCGTCACGGCTTTTCGAAAGAGCCAGGGCGGGACAGATGTACCTCAAACGCTTTTTTGATCGCCGCCTTATGGGCTTCGATATTTTCCGTTTCCTCGGTGTCATTGATGCAGACAACGCCGTAGCGCTCCTGCTCGATGCCCCGCAGAAGCTCCGCATTGACCTCCGATTTCAGGTGGAACACGCCGCCGAACCGGGTGCTTCTGGGGACAAAATTGCCCGTGACCAGCTGCCAGTATTTTGGCAGCCACTGGTTGACATTGTTCTTCGTCCGGTACTTGTCCATACACGTCTTATCCAGCACATCCCCCTCCTTCTGCCAGATGAGTTCATAGGTGGATTTCAGGAAGCTGGTGGCAATATGATCCGCGTACAGTCCCGGGAACCAGGGCCACTGCCGCAGCACGACCGTTCGGTACAGGTTTCGGAACTGATACCCCGGATTCAGGTACTGGGAAAGCTTCAGGCGGCGGAAGGTTTCCGCCGGGGTAAAATACTTGTTGATGATCTCCATATCGTTCCCGATATAGTGCCCTGCCGTATTGGGGGAAAAATAAATTGCGTCCAGGATAAACGCATCCCGGGGCTTCCCGTCCCGGAAGAAGTCCTCCGGCTGGACGGGCCTGCCCAGAAACATATCGTCATTGAAGTAAACGAACTGTTCCGACAGCCCGGGAATCCGGTGGAAGTTCATTTCGATGGTATTGGCATTAAAGGTGGGCAGATACTTTTCCGGGATATAGTCCCGGTGATTGACGATCACCAGCTTTTCATTGTCCGTATTCAACCAGGCAGGCAGGTGTCCCCAGGTCACAAAGTAAATTTTATGAACCCACGGTGCGTAGGTTTCCACTCCCCGGAACCAGTACCGTAGCAGGTCCCAGTCCCGGAACCGGGCATCGTTCGTGCCGTTGCTGCTGGCGGCTCTGGGGTCAAACCGTGCCCGCTCCCGCTGCCAGGCAGGGTCGCTTCCATCCACCCAGGGAATAACAAAATCGATCTGCTCCATCGTGTTTCTCCTTTCCGTTGCTCAGGCTGCCGCTTCCCGCTTTCCCAGAAGGGGGAGGTACCTCTGGCAAACCGCCATCAGGGGGAACAGCCAGAAGTAGGGGTTCGTAATGAGATTTTCCGTATTGAAGGACATGAAGAGAATGACCGTCAGGCAGATGCTCGTCCACACCTTTCCGCCCCTGCGCCACGCAAGCAGCACCCAGGAAGCGGCATGGAGCACCCCGCCCAAAATGCCGAAGAGAGCAAACATCAGGGTGGAAGAGCTGGTATTGTTGGCAACGGCATACAGCGTGTCCCGCAGAATGCCGCCAAACAGCGGTGCGTGGAGGAAGGTTCCGGTATTTGCCGCAATGGAACCCACCCGGTCGGTCATGGAGTCATGTTTTGTTGTGAATTTGCTGACGGCATCCAGAAATCCATAGTAGAGCGTTCCCTTCCGGAGGAACATGTAAGCTGCCAGTCCGGCCCCCAGAAGGACCACCACACCCGCCGCAATTATCCCGGACTTCTGCCGGTACCAGCCCTTGTCAAAGAACAGGACCAGTGCGAACAGCAGCATTTCGATCAATCCGCCAGTGGCGAAGGTTGTGACCATCGTCAGCGCAAGAATTCCGGTCACAAGCCACGTTTTCTTCCCGCTGTCCCAGTTGGCTTCATAATGGTTCAGGAACAGTCCCAGAATCAGAAAATACTGGTACACCCCCGGCTCCCGGAAAACGCCGAAATTCCGGAAAGAAATAACGGTAACGGAAGCGAAGGACAGCCCAAAGCAATAAAAATCCTGAGAAATATTGTTGTAAACAACGGGTGCGGGCAGTACCCCGCGGGCCGCAAGGGGAGAAAGCACATAGGTGCCAAGGACCGACAGGACCCCCAATACACACAGAATGTTCAGATACATTCTGGCGGCATCCTGAAGCGTCAGGAACAGGGAAACGAAGATACCAAACAGCACCGCAAGGTATACGGTCCCATACATGAGCTGCCAGTCCCGCTTTACCGCCATGGGCAGGAGCAGGACCGCCCCGCAGGCCAGCGCAAAGGACACCCTCCGGTCAGTCAGCAGCGCTTTCCAGTCCCGCCGGCGGACGAGCAAAAACAGGAGTCCTGCCAGAACCATACAGCCCGCCATCAGAAACTGGGTCCGGTTAAAGCCGAAAACCGTACTGGAATACAGCGTGTCCCGGTTCAGCAGCAGAATCGCCGTCAGGAACAGGTAAATGCCCGCCCGCGCCCAAGGGCGGTTGGGAAAGGAATATTGCTTCATTTCGCATTCTCTCCAATCACAGTCAGAATGGCACGGTACAGATTTTCCGCCCCCCGCTCCACGGCAATTCCGTCAAACTGCCGGGCGGCTTCCTCACAGGCAGTACCCTTATAAACGATGGCAGGGGTTCCGCAGCAAGCTGCCTCCAGAGACGTAATGCCGAAGGTTTCCTCCACACTGGGATTCACGAATACATCCGCCGCGGTATACGCCTCCGCCAGCTCCCGGGCACTGTGGGTCCTGGGAAGTCCCAGAATTTCCCCGGGTAGACTTTTGATCTGTTTGGGGGAAAGCCCGATAAGCACGATCCGGAAGCGACTGTCCAGCATCCGGGACAGAGCTACAAAGTCCGAAAGTCCTTTCCGCGCGTCCCACACATTGGCAACACCCAGCACGATTTTTCTGTCCGTAAGTCCGTACCGCTCCCGGAAATCTCCCGGGGTGGGCCTGAATACCTCCCGATTCACCCGGTTTGGCACGACCTCCACCGGGTATTCCTTCAGGAAACTCCCGGCAACCCGATCCGAAAGCCATTGGGAAGGAACCGTCAGGGACAGATTTGGAATCCCCGTAAAGAGCCGTTTCTTTTCCCGGTAGTTTCTCCGGCTGTTATCCAATAGGAGACTGGCAGGATACTTTTTCTTCTCCGGGCAATCGTGACAGCCGGTTTTCCAGCGGTCACAGCCGCAATAGTCAAAGTAGGCGCAGTGCCCCGTAAAGGCCCAGCAGTCATGGAGCATCCAGTGGATCTCTTTTCCGCAGGTACGGAGGTAATCAAACAGGAGTCCGATGTGAACGTAATAGCCGTGAACATTATGCAGCCAGATCACATCCGGATCATATTCCCGAACCCGTTTCAGAAAACGACGGGTAGCCGCCCGGGAACCGAAGCCCGCATCGTCCAGCAGCCGCGCCTGAAGCGCATGGAGGCAGACCCCTGCCTTGGAGCCGATCCGGTATGTGGGAACATCCGGGCAGCCGTTGTGGAACCGCCCGTAGGCAAGCAGGCACTGGTGTCCCTGTGCCATCAGGGTGCGGCACTGCTCGGCAGCGATTCGCCCGGTGCTTCCGGTTCCCGCCACCTCGCTGATAAACAGATATTTCATTGGCTCCTCCCGGGGTGTCCCCTGCTCATTTCTTTTTCAGTCCATAGAGTCTTCTGGTCAGCCCATAGTAAAACCGTCCCAGCTTGGGGTTATGGGCAATGGCACGGCGGAGTTTCGGGAACGTCAGCGCCATCCGCAGTTTGTAGCGAAGCTGTTCCTCTTTGGAAAAATAGGTATCCAGCATCCGGCGCTTATCGGCAGCATTCCTTGCCGCATGCTCCGGTCTTGAGGACTCTCCCCCGCCCTCATAGTCCGCAAGCACTGCGTCCACGTAGACAGGCCGCACCTTTTTTTCGCACACAAGGTACAGAAACAGCTCCCGATCCCCCAGAATCCGATAGCTCAGGTCGTAGCCCCGGGCTTTCAGAAGGGCGGCCGAAAACACCATTGCCTGATGGCAGATCATGGTGCGGTAGCAGGTCATCCGGGTGATTTCCCGGGGATAGTCCGTAATATGGTGCTCCCGCCGGTTGTAAATTCTGCCGTAGTATAGTACGCCGGGGGTTTTGTCTATGGCGTCGGAAACTGCCTGCAAGGCGTTCCCGTCATAAAACCAGTCGCCGCAGTTCATGAAGATGAGATAATCTCCCCGGGCTTCCCCGATGGCCACATTCATGGCATCGTAAATTCCCTGATCCTTTTCCCGAAGCAGGCGGATTCGGGAATCCTCCGGAAGCCGCTCCACAGACCCGTCCGTGGACAGCCCATCCTTTACAAGAATTTCGAAATCCGTACAGGTCTGGGCAAGGGTTCTGTTCACCGTTTCCAACAGTGCCTGCCCCGGGTTATAGCATACGGTAATGACGCTGAATCTGGGGTTCCCCATTCCCTTCTCCCCCCTATGTGATTTCCGGTTCCATGGGCAGGCGGCGCACATTCCAGCTGATACCGTTCCTTACGGCCTTAGCCGGAGAGCCTGCCAGCACGCAGCCGGGGGCGCTGTGATCCCCGGTCACCACGGCACAGGCACCAACCACGCAGTCCTGCCCGATCTTTGTGCCCTTGAGGACGGCAGCTCTTCTGCCGATCCACACATGATCCGCCACCTGAATGTCCCGGGAACGGTTGATCCGCTTTCCGGACGCATCCAGCAGGGAGTGAGAGTCCCCTGTACGGAAGAAAATTTCGCCGGAAAACAGGCAGTCCTTTCCAATTTGAATAGTAGTACCCTCGATTGCCGCCAGCTCTGCGGCTCCAAGCAGCCGGGAGCCCTCTCCGACGGTGATCCGGTTTCCGCTGTCCTCCAGACAGAACACGGTTTTCACCAGCGTGCACCAGGCCCCCACCTGAACCACATTATCGTTTCCGCTGATATAAATTTCCACATCCGTCAGCCGGGAAAAATCGCCGATCAGCACCTGATTGTTGTTCCCGCTGATATGAATTTTCACATGCCGCAGCAGCGCCGCAGGGGCAAACACCCGGTTCTGCCTGCCGTGGGAACGCACCGCCAGACGGGACGGAAGATTGTGAAGCCCGCACAGAACGCTGACGGCGCCGCGGTATTTCTGAACCAGAGCTTTTTTATCCATACTTCTGTCCTCCTGCCGTCAGGAATGCCCTTCCTGTCCGAGAAGCAACCGGAAGAGTTCAATGTACTTTCCGGTGCAGATGGGCAGGGTATACTTTTGCAGGAAAATTTCCCGGCTTCTGCGCCCCATTTCGGCGGTTTTTTCCGGGTGATCCCGCATCATGCGGATCGCATCCGCCATGGCCTCCCCATCGTCGTTCCGAATCCGCACACCGGCGCCGTCCGCCGCGTCACGGGCAATATCACTGTCCTCCATGACCACCATAAGCGGACGGCCCGCCATCATGTAGCCATAGGTTTTGCTGGGCACACAGAGCCCTGTCACCCCGCTGCACAGGGTGACCAGCGTGCAGTCCGAGGCCATCAGCGCATCATCATATTCCTGATCCGTCAGGTAGCCCCGGACGCAGAAGTTATCCAGATGCTCCTCCTCCGCCAGCTTTTTCAGCCTTTCCATCTTATTTCCATGGCCGGCAAAAAGGAAAAATACACTGGAGTCATCCTTCAGAATCCGGATGGCGCTGAGCACCGTCTCCATATCCTGAGAAGTGCCCATGTTGCCAAGATAGGACACCAGAAACCGATCTTCCGCCATGGTCCGGAAAGGATTGGGCTCGGATGGATGAAGCTGCCGGTCCGGCCACCAGTTGGGAATCACCGTCACGTGTTCCGGAGTAATTTCCCGGTTTTCCAGAATGAACTGCCGCATTTCCTCCGAAAGCGCAATCACCTGATCCGCCCGGCGGAACACAGTCCGGTTGATATGATCCATCAGCTTGCAGATCATGCTGTTCTCACCCAAGGTATGGGTAACCTTCGCCAGCTCGGGGTAAAGGTCATAGCCGACAAAAACCAGCCTGGTGCCGAAAAGCCGCTTTGCCCAGGCAGCGACCCAGGGCAGAATCGGCGGATTGGAGTAAACCACCACCGCTCTGTACCGGGAAATCTCCCACAGATGGAACGCAACCTTTGCCGTAAAGGAAAAGTAATTCACGATCCGTCCCCAGAAGCCCTTACGGTTCAGCTGCAAATATTTCAGCCGGTGGATGTCAATGCCGCTGACCGTCTCCCGCAGAGGAACCGGATTTCCCTCCAGATACTCCCGCGGGTAGCCGCACAGCGCCCCTACGGAAAAGCCCGCCTCCTTCAGCGCCACCGCGGTTTCAAAGGGAAGCTGAGCAGAGGAAATATATTCCGGATAAAAAAACTGGCATAAAAAGAGAATGTCCTTTTTCTTTCCCATTTTGCCGCTCCTTTTCACCGCTCCGTCTCCGCAATGGACTGAGCCAGATTTTTTACACAGTAGCCCTTCCCGTAAGCGCTCAGGCTTCTGTCATATTGCAGGCTTCCGAAGGCCTTATTCACTGCAGGAACGAATCCGCTCAGCAGCTTCAGCGCCCAGGTAAAGCCCGGCACTAGAGAGACGTGTCTGCCATGCTCCCGGGCAATGGCAGCAACCATCCGACTGGTATTGGTATACTCGTCATTCTGGGGGCAGAAGATCCCCGCCGCCCCGTCCTCGATCAGCTGTCGAATCAGCTCACAGAGGTTTTCAATATAGATCATGGAGCGCCCGTTTTCCACCTTTGGGAAAGCAGGCAGCTTCGCCGCAAACTTTTCGAGCGCCCGGTAGTTTCCCTTGCAGCCCTTCCCGTAGACAATGGGCGGGCGAAGAATTGCCACCCGGAAATTCGCGTCCGACAGGGGCAGAAGCCGGGCTTCCGCCTCCGCCTTGCTGCTGCCGTAAAGATCTACCGGTGCAAGGGGCGTGTTCTCCGTAATAACTACCGGTTTTCCCAGCGGTGCGGACAGCCCATAGACGCTCTGGGTGCTGAGGAACAGGAACTGCCTCACACCCTCCCGCTTTGCCTTTTCCGCAACGGCTGCGGGAAGATCCCGGTTCACCGTCTCATAAAGTTCCCGAAAAGCAGGATCGTGCTTGGTATCCTCCCGGTGGACAATGCCCGCCGTGTGCAGGATCGCGTCCACGCCGTGGAAGTCGGCCTGCCGCCAGTCCTCCCCGTGCATATTCAGTTCCGATACCGCGTACGCGCCGGGAAAACGCCCAAGGTATGCTTTGACCTGCGAGCCGATATAGCTTCCCGCGCCGGTAATCAGAATCCGCTTCATGTGAATGCTCCTTTGATATCAAACCAGCTTCTTGCCCTGCTTCCGGAAATCCCGCGCCTGCTCTGTGGTAGGCCAGGTGAAGTAGCGTCCTTCCTCCGTGTGGTTCTTCCGGGGCGTCAGGGTACCGTTCGTGATCCGCTCAATGGCCTCCACCATGGCCTCGCCGCCCACCAGCTTAGTCCTTCCCATTACTTCAAACATGGTGCGGCAGTCCGAAATGTCTACCGAACGCTGAACGCAGATGTCTCCGTCATCAATGGCCGCGCTCATGTAATGCACCGTGGCGCCACCCAGCTTTTCCCCGTTATACAGGTACCAGAAGGAGGGGAAGCACCCCCGGTAGTCCGGCAGCAGTGCGCCGTGAACATTCAGAACCCCATAACGGGGAACGCCCAGCAGCTCCGGCTTGATCACCTGCGGGGCAGAGTAGGAAATAATAAGATCCGGCCGGACGTCCCGCACATGAGCAACGTACTCTGCACTGTTGACGTTGGTCACGGTGCGATACTCCGCCCCCAGCTTCCTTGCGGCAGACTCCACGGAGCACTGTCCGCCAAAGCGGCGGTATCCGGACGCCCGGTCCACAAGGTCGCTGAATTTTCTGGCGCAGGTCTTAACTCCCATTTTTGCGCACTGGAAAAAACCGAACCAGCGCACCATATCGGAAATTTTGTTGTCCAGTGAGCTTTTTGCCTGATTATTCACCACTTCCACAATATTGCAGACCTTGCCTGCTTTCAGAATGTTGGCAGGGATGAAAAAACCGTCCTTCTGAGTCAGGACAATGACCTTCAGCTTTCTCTCTTCCATGGTTTATTTCCCCTCATCATTCGCCCACGCAATCAACTGGGCAAGCATTTTCTCCGCGGAACTGCCGGATACGCTGCAAAAGATGCTTTTCACGGTCCAGCCGATCATTCTGGCATCCAGCTTCCAGTTTGCGTGATGCACATAGTACCGATCCAGCTTAAGCCGGGTGGGCAGCACCAGACGCTCGTACTCTGCCTCGTCCTCGATGGTATCGCCGTAAATATAATCGTACAGTGCGGACGGTCCGGAAAGTCCCGGCTTCACCGTGCTGCCCTCCGCCTATTCTCCGCCCCGGGTCACCGCCGCCTGATCTACACTGGCAGGCCGGGGACCGATTACGCTCATATCCCCCAGAAATACGTTCAGCAGCTGCGGGAGCTCATCAATTTTGGAGCTGCGCATAAATGCACCCCAAGGAAAGATCCGGTTCACATCCGCCTTGAAGCTTTTCTCATTGGCATGCTTGTCCACCCGCATGGAGCGGAACTTGTACATGCGAAACACCCGATCCTCCTGTCCTACCCGCTTTGCCAGATAAAATACAGGTCCCGGGTCGGAAACCTCAATGCCCACCACCGCCGCAAGCCACAGCGGCGATGTCAGCACCAGCCCCAGCGCAGAGGCCGTTACATCAAAGACCCGCTTTGCGGCTCTGTAACCGGCGCCGCTCACAGGATCACTCTCCGCATGGCACTTTCAAAGGCTTCCGCGTAGAAGCAGCCGGACACAGCCCCCCGGCTTGCCGCCAGTCCCTGAATGGCCTCCGCACTTCTGGGATGGGGATAGGGGCGCATAACGCCCCGGTAGCAGGCAAGGGCCTCCAGTTTTCTGTCCACGCCTTCCTTGCCGATCTCCACATAGGTATTGGCGCGGAAGTCGGAAAGGGAGCTGTTCAGCGCCCACTCCGTGGAAGACGGAACCTCCATATACAGCACCTCCCGCAGAGGCGTTACATCCGTGCGGCGCTGGAACAGGCGCACTGCCGCCTGACAGGCGAGAGACGTCTGGACATGGTCGTTATTCAGGTCCGCAGGATGATGGGTAATAACCGTATCCGCCCCGGTTTCCACCATTGCCTTTTCAATAAACTGCACCAGATTCAGGTGCGGAACGGTATTCATCTGAATGTTGGGAAAATCCCCGGAAATGACCCGGTTGACCCCCAGCAGCTCCATGCAGTGCATCATATCCTCATGAAGCTGGTTATCCTCCGGACGGAATGCCCGGGCATTTGCCTGTGCGCAGAGGATGCAGACATTGACCTCCTCGCCCTTTTGGGTCAGCCGGTAGATGGTTCCGCCTGCTCCCAGCACCTCATCATCCGGGTGGGCAGCAACGATCAGATAAGACATATCCGTTTCTCCTTTTCCGGTTTATTTCACAGCGGCTTCCTGGGGCTTCCGCTGATAGGTCGGCACGATCTGCGCCACAATGTCCTTCATGTGGTCGGACTCCTCTTCACAGGCTTCCGCCAGCCGGGACAGCTGCTCCTTGAACAACTCGTCATCCATGCTGATGGGCTTGCCGATGTGGATCATCCGGTTGGCCGTTTCCTGCATGCCCTCCTCCTTCATGAGCAGCTCCTCATAAAGCTTCTCACCGGGGCGAAGGCCGGTATACTCGATCTTGATATCCACATCCGGCTCGTAGCCGCTGAGCCGAATCAGGTTCCGTGCCATGGTGTCGATCTTTACCGGCTCGCCCATATCCAGCACGAAAATTTCGCCGCCCTTTGCGTAAGCACCTGCCTGCAGAACAAGGCTCACCGCCTCGGGGATGGTCATGAAATAGCGGATCACATCCGGGTGGGTCACGGTAACGGGGCCGCCCGCTTCGATCTGCTTTTTGAACAGGGGCACCACACTGCCGTTGCTGCCCAGCACGTTGCCGAAGCGAACCGCCACGAATTCCGTCTGAGATACCCGGTTCATCATCTGGATGACCATCTCGCACAGGCGCTTGGACGCACCCATGATATTGGTGGGATTCACGGCCTTATCCGTAGAAATCATCACAAACCGCTTGACACCGTACTTGCTGGACACCTTTGCCATGTTATAGGTGCCGAAAACATTGTTCTTGATTGCTTCGTTAGGGCTATCCTCCATGAGAGGTACATGCTTGTGCGCCGCGGCATGGAACACCAGCTCCGGCCGCCATGTCTCCATAATGCTTTCCAGTCGGGAAATATTCCGCACGGAGCCGATAAGCACCTGCAGATCCAGTTCCGGATGAATCCGGCGCAGCTCCATCTGAATGTCATAGGCATTATTTTCGTAAATATCCAGAATGATCAGCCGGGCGGGCTTCAGCCGGGCGATCTGGCGGCAAAGCTCACTGCCGATGGAACCGCCGCCGCCGGTAACCAGAACCACCTTTCCGGAAATGAATCCCGCCAGCTCGTCCAGATTTACCTTAACGGGGTCACGGCCCAGCAGATCCTGCGGGTCTACCTTCCGAAGCTTGCTCACACTGATCTCGCCGTTGAGCATTTGATAAATTCCGGGCAGAGTATGTACTTCGCAGCCGGTTGTGGTGCAGATATCCAGAATTTCCTTCCGGGTCGCGGCAGAGGCACTGGGAATGGCAAAGACGATCTTGTCGATCCGATACCGCTTTACTGCCTTCGGAATATCATTCCGCCCGCCCACAATGGGAACGCCGCACAGACGGCGATGGAACTTGGACACATTATCATCGATCACGCAGACGACCTCATCATTGATGAACTCGCTGTTGATGTATTCCATGATCAGCGTTCTTCCCGCTTCTCCGGCGCCGATGAGCATGACCCGCTTGATACCCGTGATATGGGCCATGTGACTCAGCTTCTGAAGCGCCATCTTCATCATGCGGTAGGAAAACCGGATGCCGACCGTAAACATAAAGCTCAGCAGAAACCCGATGACCATGCTGGAACGGGGGATGATCGTTCCGTCAAAGCCGTAAATGGAAATACCGGCAATTCCGAGAACCACATAGGCCCCGGCAATCCGGAACACCTCCGATGCGCTGACATAGACCCAGATGCTGCTGTAGAGCTTGAACAGGGCAAACACCAGCACCGTAATGGCACACCATGGCAGAATAAACGACAGATAGCCCTCCAGATGCCGGTAGCTGATGTCCGAGAAATGGAATTCCGCCCGGAACCAGAGTCCGAAAAAGAAGGAGCCCGCCGTGGCAAGCACATCCAGAATTACGATAAAGAGCACCTTGGAGGCTGCGTTCAGTTTGTTTTTTATCTGTTTGGAGGTTCGCATTGAAACACACATCCATTTTTGATTGATTGCCCATCTGCGCCACGGAAGCCAGACCGCGCCGCTCCGCCGGAGTCTGTGCGGTTCTGCGGGATTTTGTATATATTTTGACACGATTCCAGAAGCAAAAGGGCATACTTACACTATTCGTCTTATTATATCATATCTTACCGGATACGGCAAGGGAAAGTTTCCCCCGAAACCGCAAAAAGCCCCCGTACCAAAATGGTACAGGGGTTTGATCCCATCAAAAGCAGGGAAAGCCTATTCTGATAAAAAGGGCCGCAGATGAGTCCTTGCAATTGTATTTCGCGTATGGTATCATTGAATGAAGAGAATCAGGCATTGTTTGTAAATTGGAATTTGTGGAGGAGAACTTTTTGACATGCATATCATTCAAATAGCAAATGATGAAGATAAAAAGAGCATAACC
>ERZ857629.1836-NODE-1836-length-21595-cov-32.769963_pt1 | contig 21595 bp, 18 predicted proteins | sample MGYA00519700_ERZ857629 | MGnify/ENA primary metagenome ERZ857629 (study PRJEB31778, sample SAMEA3449351) | human gut metagenome | biome: human gut; feature: human-associated habitat; material: faeces | place: United Kingdom | collected 2010/2012 ...
AAATAAATATTTCTGGTATCGTAAAAGGCATCAAGGCTTCAACCACTTATTTGACTCCAATCATAGAGGCAGTTTGTAACTCTATAGACTCAATTGGAGAACGGAAAGGTGGAAAGATAGATATCATCGCATATAGAGATGGTCAGAAATCTTTGGAAGATGATGACCTGGCTAAGGTTTATGGCTCAATTATTGGGTTTGATGTCGTGGATAATGGCGTAGGCTTCATTACTGCTAATAGAGATTCGTTTGATACATATCTTTCTGGACATAAGCTCAAGTCTGGAGGAAAAGGCTTTGGTAGATTTATGTATCTGAAATATTTCAATAAGGTCTCTATTGACAGCTATTATATGGAAGATGGTAAATCTTATCATCGTTCATTTGATTTTGGCCATAAAGAAGAAATCATAGAAAAGGAGAAAAATGAACTCGTCTGCGGTGATAACTTTAAGTGCAAGACAACTTTGCATTTGAAGTCTGCGATAAAAGATTACAATGCCGACAAAGGATTGGAAGTTATAGCAAGAAAGTTAGTAGAAAGGCTGTTGGTATTCTTCGTTGATAAAAGCAAGAATATGCCTGTTATCACCTTGAAAGAGAGTGATGGTAGCAATCCTTACATATTGAATGATTTCATTAATAAAAACGAAACCATACAATTTGTACAAGAAGAAGATTTTAATTTGTCAGACAATGGTCGTAAAAAATATAAGTTTACGGTGAAGTCTTATAAGGTATATTTCTCTACAATAACCAACAAAGTCATTTTGACAGCACATAGACGTGAAGTAACCAACAGACCACTTCACACTTATGTTCCTGAATTTAAAGACACTTTGGTGGATTTTGCAAATGGGAAACAAAAGAAATATACTATCCGTTCATACGTCATTGGTGAGTTTCTCGACGATCATGTGGATACAGAACGTGGTGATTTCACTTTGTCACAAACTGACAACGATTTGTTCTCTGGCATATCTGTAGAGAGAATTGAAAGGGAAGCAAGTAACATAACCAAAAAGTTTTTCAATGAATATATCCAAGAGAAGTTTCAGGCAAAGAAACAAAAAGTCATGGATTATGTTTCAAGTAAAGCACCTTGGAACAAAAGTTTATTGAAAGACTTGGACATGGAAAATCTGCCATTGGGAATCTCTGATTTGGATTTGGAACTAAGATTTCAGAAAATTAAATTTGAGAAGGAACAGCAGTCTCGTATTGAGATTAATGAGCTTCTGACTTCGCAAGAAGATATAAAGACAGACAGTATTAAGGAGCAGGTCAAAGATTTGTTCTCAAAAGTTACAGAAGAGGGCAAGAACGACTTAGCTCATTATGTTTGCAGCAGGAAGAAAGTTATAGACCTCTATAATAAACTTCGCAAACGGACAGATTCTGGAAGCGCTCACTTGGAGAGTGAACTTCATAATTTGTTCTTCCCTATGATAAAGGATGATAGAGAGGTAGACTATGAAGATCATAATTTGTGGCTCTTGGACGAAAGACTTGTCTTTAGTCACTACATTGCATCAGATAAAGTGATTTCTAAAAAAGATCACAAAGAACCAGATGTTGTGGTCTTCTATAATGAGAGAATGTTTTTCAGAAATGGAGAAAATAACATCACGTCTCCTGTATCCGTAATAGAATTCAAGAGACCTAAAAGGAAGGACTATTCAGATGCGGATAATCCAATCTCGCAAGCTCTCAGATATTCAAGAAAGATACTTGATGGTAAATATGAAATGCCTGATGGAATCGAACCAGTCAAAGTAAATAGACAATCAACACCAGTTTATGTATATATTGTTTGTGATATAGTTTCGCAAATAAGAGAGTTTGCAGAACAATCCAATCTAACTGTCAGTCCTGATGATGAAGGCTATTTTGGATATGTGTCAAGTTATAACGCATACGTAGAAATCATGTCCTTTAAGAAAGTGATAAATGATGCAACGATGCGTAACAAGATATTCTTCCATAAACTTGGTTTGGAATAAATATTATACATAAAAGATAGAGGTAAACTAGTCAAATCATAGAATCTATGGGTATGAAAGAGAAAAAAGAAAAAATTATAGCATTGGTCGGTGATTATTTGTCTGATGCTAACGATGTAATGCAAATAAGTAAACTCTTGTCTCAGTTAGGATGCAAAAGTCTGTACTACAAAGATGTGGATGAAAATTCAGACTTATTATCGGTGATTATACTATTTAATACAAGAAGCACTTATGGCTTTGATGTCAATTCATTTTTGCAGTATTCTATTCCCAAGCGTGTGCCTGTCATAGCGATATATACTGATGTTAAAGATAATGAAGAAATTCATGATTCTAACAATTTCTCAAAATTCGTTACGGATTTGTGGCAAAAAATTCCGGCATTTGAAGATGAACATTATATGGTTCCTACTGTTCACATTCCATTAGGCGATTTAAATCAAATAATAAAAAGTAAAGACTTTTATGTTGGGTCAACTTTGGATCCAAGCGACTATTATTTGTTACATAAATATAGAAAGCAGAATGAATTTGAAGAATCATGAGTTTATAAATAGTAAGGGAGTTTTTCAAGGTGGAGGATGCAAGGCTGTAGCTTTTATCGGAGCGTATGAATCTGCATTGGAAAATGGGGTTTGCTTTACTGAATTTGCGGGTACTTCTGCTGGTTCAATATTTGCGGCAATAATTGCAGCTGGGGCTTCTGTTGAGGAAATGAAGAATTTCATTGATAGCTTGGATGTCGATTACTTAATTTCTAAGGCACAAAAGAAAAGAGGATTTTTCGGAAGAATCGGCTTGAATTTTCTCAAGCTATCGGGCAAATACTTTATGCATCTTAAGCCGTCAATGGTAACCGCTATTGTTTCTACATTGTTAGATAATGGTATGTGTGATGCAAAAGTATTGGAAAATGTCATTGAAAAAGAACTTCAACATATATTAAATATAGACACACAAGTTCGCTTTAGCGACTTGAAATTTCCTTTAACAATAATTGCTTCAGACATTAAGGGACATACGGTGAAAGTTTGGAATAAGAAAGACAATCCGAATGAGTCTGTAGCAAAAGCAGTGAGTTGTTCATGTGCGATTCCTGGTTATTTTAAACCAGTAGATGGACGTTATTTAGATGGCGGATTATTGTCAAATCTCCCAGTTTCTTTTTTCGAAGAAAATTCTGAGGAATTTAGTAATATCTTGGCTTTTACTCTTTCTTATGAAGAGCAAAATAGCAAGCAAAACAATGTGAAAAACTATCTTGCTGATATCATGTCAACTATTACAGAAGGTGCAACGAGCTTGCAATTGAGAACTCATCATAATATTTTTGTTGTGCCAGTAAAAACCAAAATGGGATTGCTGGATTTTGATTTGTTGAATATAGATTCCAAGCCTTTTAAGTCCTCAATACAAGAAGGGAAAAAGTCTTTCTTGACATTTTTAAATAATTATCATCAAAATATAGAACCCAAAGAGACTCCGATGCATTCCAATCAATATTTATTGAAAGTTGCTTCATGTAGTTGTGAAAAGCAGGATGAAATTGTATGCCTGATTGATAATTATAAAAAAGTTTACAAATTGTTCTTGACCATTTTAAAATGGAGAAATAATAGCAAAGAAATATCGGTTTATATTCAAAACAAAGGTCCTTATGGAAATGTAGAATTAGACTATGTTGTAAGATTATTGTCTCACATGGGCATAAATGTCTTTGTTGTAAATGATTCTTTACCTGTTTTAGGATACTTCTTTAAAAAGTCAAATAGATGGAAGAGTATTTTAGTAGGTAAATTTGGGGCAGACTATAAAGCTCAATATTATAATTCAGAACTCGAAAGTAAATTTGCGAATGCTTTTATACATTCCTTGAAAGAGCTACAATATGCGAGTTGTTATAATGAGTTGTCTCAGATTCTGCTCAGAAAAATAGATTCTGTAGGAATGATTCAAAAATTGAAAACAGTTGTTCAATACCAAGATTGTATCATTTCATTTAAAAGAATCCGCATAGACACTTTGTATTTCATGCATGATTTTGTTTATGGTTACAAGTATAGAGCTATGGACGAGTTAGTTCGTTTATATGGAAAAGCTAACTTAGAAGTTTTTTCACCAGCAGAGTTTATTTTAGCAGAGGGAAAAAGCTCAATTATAACTCCGCCAATAGTTGAATGCCATGATAATGACCTTGTGGTTATAAGTGGACTTACTCGATTGTTCTATGCATATAAGCAAAATATAAAAGATGTTATTATTGCTGTTGTGGAAAATTGTGAATATTCTACACCAACTGAAGGTCGTTTTAAGGTTCAGGAACTTCGAATAAAAGACACTCCTCTTGATATTGAAGAAAAATCAAAAAGAAAGTATCAAAATTATAGATTTATAGAACAGGCTTTAAGACCTACAAATTTAAGTTTATTGTAATTATATCAAATCTATCATCAGATAACAACAATCTAACAGCAAAAAAAAACTAATTGAGATAATTTTATGAAAGGAATAGTATTAGCAGGTGGTAGCGGTACACGCTTGTACCCCATCACAAAGGGTATCAGCAAGCAGCTGATACCAATCTTCGATAAACCGATGATATATTACCCAATATCAGTATTGATGTTGGCAGGTATCCGTGAGATACTCATTATTTCAACACCATTTGACTTGCCAGGCTTCAAGCGCCTCTTAGGCGATGGAAGTCAGTTAGGTGTGAAGTTTGAGTATGCAGAGCAGCCATCACCAGATGGCTTAGCCCAAGCCTTCATTATCGGAGAGAAATTCATTGGTAATGATTCCGCTTGCCTCGTATTAGGCGATAATATCTTCTATGGTGCAGGATTAAATCAGATGCTGCATCAAGCAGTAGTAGATGCTGAACAGAATAACAAAGCTACTGTATTTGGTTATCGAGTTAGCGATCCGGAACGATATGGAGTTGCAGAGTTTGATGAGCAAGGCAATTGCCTGAGCATTGAAGAGAAGCCAGAGCATCCTAAGAGCAACTATGCAGTAGTAGGCTTATACTTCTATCCTAATAAGGTGGTAGAAGTAGCCAAGCATATCAAGCCATCCGCTCGTGGTGAGTTGGAAATCACCACCGTTAATCAGGAGTTCCTGAAGGATAAGCAGCTGAAGGTACAGACTATGGCAAGAGGATTTGCCTGGCTCGATACCGGAACCCATGATTCCCTTTCAGAGGCATCCACCTTTATTGAAGTCTTGGAGAAGCGCCAGGGTTTGAAGGTAGCTTGCCTGGAAGGTATCGCATATCGTCAAGGTTGGATTACCGCAGAACAGTTGAGAGAGAATGCTCAACCTATGTTGAAGAATGACTATGGCATGTATCTCCTTTCAATACTTGATGAGAAAGATCAAACACTAAAAAAGAATTTAGAATTTTAGTGGTAAATAATTATGACAGGTGAAATGCCTGGGGCTTATTTTATAAGCTACTTTTCGGTTCTTGGTATGGAGCCTGCCTTTCTTAAAATATAAAACGATGAATATAGTAAAAACAGAAATAGAAGGCGTACTCATTATAGAGCCACGCCTCTTCCGTGATGCTCGTGGCTACTTCTTCGAGAGCTTCAGCGAGCGAGAGTTTAAAGAAAAGGTTGTCCCAATCCTGGGACACAGTGTTCACTTCTGCCAAGACAACGAGTCTATGAGTAGTTATGGCGTAATGCGTGGTTTGCATTTCCAACGCCCACCATATACCCAGAGCAAGTTGGTACGCTGCGTAAAAGGTAGAGTACTTGATGTAGCCGTAGATATTCGTAAAGGTTCACCAACCTACGGCAAACATGTAGCCGTAGAGTTGACAGAAGACAATCATGTCCAGTTCTTCATTCCTAAGGGCTTTGCTCATGGTTTTGCTGTTCTCTCAGAGACAGCAGTCTTCCAGTACAAGTGCGATGAGTTCTATCATCCAGAGGCTGATGGCGGCATCAGCATCCTTGATGACTCTCTCGGCATCGATTGGAAAATCCCTACAGAGCATGCTAATCTCTCAGAGAAAGATACGAAGCATGCAATGCTAAAAGACTTCGATTCTCCATTCGATATCAATGTAGATTTATACAAATAAGATCCTATGGCTGATAAAGAATTATTAGAGTGAATGCCCTTGATGCTCCCAAAGAACTCATTATGCCTCCTCGCTCTAATATCAACAAACGAATAGCGAAGAATACGTTGCTTCTTTACTTCCGAATGCTCTTTATGATGGTGGTGTCACTGTACATGAGTCGAGTCATATTTAATGCGTTGGGAGTGGAAGACTTCGGAATATATAATGTGGTATGTTGTGTTGTGATGATTTGAATATAGAATAGACATATCCTACTCCAATATGTTCTTTAGGGACGATTTTGATAAGCAATAAATATAAATAATTATGATAGATATACATTTTGAAGTTCAAACTAAATGTGGACAACGGTCTGATCATATTGCAAGCGTGAAGAAACCGGGCAGGTATCCATGCTTCGTGCTCAATCATAATAGCGATTGGAATGATTACGGATGTTACACGTGGTATTCATTGTTTTACTTCAATTCTTCAAAAAATAGCGATTTTATTGGTGAGTTGAAGATTATGAACAAGGATAAGGATGATACTAATAGTGTTATACCAAAAAGTTTCACGTCATTATCAAACGATTATTGTTCCCTGGGCATCACCAATAGCTATTATCACAATCTGAGACGTTTGTTTTCTGTGAATGAATGTGAGAGAATCTTGCAGGCTTTACAAGATTGCGCTGTACAGATAGAGATATATGAAAAATATAAGAATCATGATACTTTTAAGGTTTCTCTAGTTCGGGAGCTTTCTTCTGAAAAGGCAAGACGTGAGGCTAAGTATATTATAAACAAAAGATCTCTTTCTGATGCATACAACATTAAGTATATTTTTCATCCAAAATATAACGAAGAATTGTCTGTTCCATTTACACTGAAATATGACCCAGAAGCCAAGCAATATGGTAGATGTGTTGGGATAATAGGTGAGAATGGAGTTGGCAAGACGACCATGCTGGGTGGAATGATAGAAAGTTTAATCAATCGAAATAAGGAAGAAGTACAAGAAGAATTGCCTCTTTTCAGTAGTGTCATGGCTATATGTACAACTTCTTTTGATTGTTTTGCTGATATAAAACAAGAAGAGGAAACGGCATCTCTTATGCCTTATTACTATTTTTGTGCAAATCAAAACAAGGATGAAGATTCTGACAAAATAAAGGAGTCTGTAAAAGAAATAAGAGAAAGACGATTTCAAAACTCAGAGCTGTTCGAATTCTATGACAAGATGGTAAAGAAAGTTTTACCAGAAACGAAACAATATGAATGGTGGTATTTGGAAGAGAAAAATGGCAAACAGGAATTTCGTATTGCAGATCAAGTTTTAAAAGATATGTTGAAGAATTTAAGCTCCGGTCAACTTCAACTGCTTCTGTTGATAACATTCATATTCAGAAAAATCAATTACGACACATTGTTGGTAATAGATGAACCAGAAGTTCATCTGCATCCCAAGGCAATAAACACTTTGTTCAAATTGCTGCTATTTTTGGTGGATATGTTCCAAAGCTATTGCATTGTGTCAACTCATTCACCATTGATAGTTAGAGAAGTTATCGGTAAGAATGTTTATCTGATGCGACGTACTGGAGATGATTTGGAATTGGGAAAGATTGGAATCGAAACTTTAGGTGAAGACATCTCTGTTTTGTATAACGAGATATTTGGATATGAAGAGAATGCCACTTCTTTGGCAAAGACAGTTCGTGAACTCAAAAGAAATGGAAAGTCATATAAAGACATTGTCTGTTTGTTAAGGGGCGGTTCTCATAAACTGAGTTTCAGTACAAAGATGTTGATTAAGCAAATTGTGGATTATGAGAAATCTTAAAAAGGCAAACATTGCTCCAAAAGACTTGCTGAATAGTGTTATTCTTTCAAAAAGAGGTAGCAACAAAACACGTATGGAGGCGATGAGGAATGACTTGGAAGAACGATATGATGAGTATTGTGACAAAGTTGATAACAATACTCTCCATATATTATCCGAAAAATGGCATTATGACAAGGATGCGATAGCTTCTGATGGCTACTTCCTTTATCACCAATATGACAATTCAAAAGCCTCAATGTCTGATTTGCGAGCAAAAATAATAGAGGCGAACAATGGAGAAATTGTTTTAAAATGTCCTATATGTGAGTTGCGTGATGCCACCGAATTAGACCACTACGTACCTCGCCAGTTGTTTCCTGAATTCTCAGTACATTCTTATAATCTCATTCCTACATGTCATGAATGTAACAACAATAAGTCAACAGCATGGTGCGACAGTGGTAAACGAGTGTTCTTTAATGCCTATTATGACATGCCAACAGATGAATTACTCTTTGATAGCTCTGTGTTAAAAGAGAATGGTATTCTTAGATTGGTGATAGCTCTAAAGAATCTAACCACACCAAAGGAGAGTACACGCATAGCCATATCGACAATAAAATCTTTGGATTTGATTCCTTACATAAATCAGAAGTTAAATGAGAAATTTAGCCAAAAACTAAAGGAAATAATATTAAGAAGAAAGTATTATAAAGGAACAGACGAAGAATTCTTGAAGGTAGAAAAGGAAATTTTAGAAGAAACTGTTAGAGATATATCAGATATTAATAATTGGGAAAGAATTGTACTGTCAACGATTAAGGACGAACAGATTGTTGAAGATTGGCTAAAAGAACGATTTTGAATTAAAATGTTATAGACTCAAAGAAAAAGAAGAATAGAATATTTATGTCACTTCAATCAAATAATAACAAGCGAATAGCGAAGAATACGCTACTGTTGTATGTGAGAATGTTATTCACTATGACAATTAGCTTATACACATCAAGAGTTATATTAAGGGTCCTTGGTATAGAGGATTTTGGTATTTACAATGTTGTTGGTGGAGTCGTGTCCATGTTGGGATTTATAACTGGTTCTTTAACAGGTGCTTCTTCACGCTTTATAACCTATAATATCGGAACTGACGATAAGAAATTAGTAACGCAAACATTTGCCAATATATTGTTTATTCATATATTGTTATCAGGACTTATTTTACTGTTAGCGGAAACTTTAGGTCTTTGGTTTATGACTACGAAATTGCAAATCCCAGATAGTCGTATGACGGCTGCAATGTGGGTATATCAGTTTTCTGTATTGTCTGCTCTTGTCTCAATCCTTTATAGTCCTTATAATGCTTTGATAGTGGCTTATGAAAAGATGTCTGCTTTTGCCTATATATCTGTTTTTGATGCAGTAATGAAACTAGTTATCGTGTATTTGCTGAATGTTTTGCCATTTGACAAGTTGATAAGTTATGCATGGCTTTTCTTTTTGATACAGTTTTTTGATATATCTCTGTATTTCATATATTGCAGAAGACATTTTGAAGAATCTCTTACTTTCCCTAAAAGGAACAAGGAACTATTCCACAAAATGTTTTATTTTGCAGGATGGACGTTAACTGGCAATCTGGCGGCTGTTGGATACACGCAGGGTATAAATATTCTCTTGAATATGTTTTTTGGACCTGTAGTCAATGCTGCACGAGGAATTGCCGTGCAAGTACAAAATGTATGTCGTAACTTTTGCTATAATTTTCAGATGGCGATAAACCCACAGATTACTAAAAGCTATGCTTCTGGTAACTTGGACTATATGCATACATTGGTAATGAAGAGTTCTAAATTCTCATTTTTTATAATGCTATTAATAACGCTTCCTATTATGCTGGAAGCTGATGTTATACTGAAGTTATGGTTAGGTACGGTACCTGAGCACACTGCAAACTTTTTAAGATTGGTGTTATGTTATAGCTTACTCTATACCTTACAGAATCCAGTCGTTCATTCCATAAATGCAGTTGGTGATTTAAAGAAATTCCAAATTATCGAAAGCTCGCTTTTGTTAACGATAGTCCCTATTTCTTATGTGGGATTAAAGTATTTCGGCATTATTCCAGAATATGTCTTTGCCATTCATTTGTGCGTAGAGATAGTAACTCAGATTGTACGCATTCAAATAGTATTGCCTAAAATATCAATGAGCATAAAAAAATATTATGTAAATGTAGTTGTGCCGTTATTTAAATTTGGTGTTTTTAGTGCCATATTCCCTATTGTTTGCTATTTTTTGATTCCAAGTAGCAATATATGGTATTCTGCTATACTATGCATTTTAAGTGTTGTTTCTGTGACTTTGACATTTTATGCTGTAGCATGTAGCAAGCAAGAACGACTCTTTGTGAATGAAAAAATTAGGGCACTTACCAATCGAGTATTTATCGTTAGAAAATAAAAAATATGACTAAAAAAACAAACACTCGCCAAGCGAACTTTGAACTATTGCGCATCCTTGCCATGTATCTGATAGTGATTTGGCATATAAAGGGGCATTATGTTGATGGATGTCCTGGGGCATTTCATCCATTAGTAGCAAAGATTTTGACAGGTCTTTCCAATTTTATTAGTTTCCATGTGGACCTGTTCATATTGATTACTGGCTATTTTGGCATTCGTAATAACAAGAAGGCTATAGTGAAGAATCTGCTTCTATGTGCGATATACCTTTGTGGATTTAATCTAATCAGTTATCTTCATGATGGAACATTTGATATAAAGGAAGTTATCTTCCCGATTAGTCATAGTCCATGGTGGTTTATGACGGTATATTTCCTTTTGGTACTAGTGGCACCTTTCTTGGAGAAGATGCTCTCTGCTTTGACGGATAAGGAATGGTTTGTATGGGTGGAAATACTTCTTGTACTCAATGTTTATTTCGGTCATTATCAGCATTTGAAAGTGGTCTATATGATGGGATTTGACCTTATGAATATGCTTACGGTATATAGCTTAGGAGCATTGCTCAGAAAGCCAAATTTAGTAGCAAAATTTAGATTATGGGGGGGGCAAAAAGAGTTTGCTTATCGCTTTGCTAGTACTGATTCTCTTACGTATAGTAATAGGTAAATTGTTCTTTAAAATGCAGATAGACATACTTCCGGGTGAATATTGCGCTCCATTGACAATAGCTTTGGCTGTCAATGTATTCCTGCTCTTCAAGAATGTTTCTTTGAAATCTTCAAGATTTATTACATTCTTTTCTACATCAGCAGTGAGTGTATATCTCATCACCGAATACCCTATGGTGCGAGATTGGCTTACAAGTCATTATGGGCATTACTATCAGATGCTTTGCCATAATGCTGTCGAAGGAGTGCTGTATGTCGTATTCTCCTCAATAGTGATATTTGTCGTTTGCGTTTTCATAGATAAAGTGAGAATCTTTATTCAGAAAAATATAGAAAAAGTTGTTTTAAAAAAACTTCATGTATGATTCATGACATACCTTATTTAATAGATGCGTTTTGCTCAAAAATAGCAAGACGTTGCTCAAAGAAAAGTTGCTTTACTCGAAATCAAGTCGTATATCGTTATGTACAGCGAAGATTCAAACGTATGGCTCTCAAATATAGCTCGTTTGCGGAGGCTTCTGTAACGGCAAATACCAATAATACGATTTGGGTATTTTGGGCGCAAGGGCGTGACCATATGCCAGCTTTGGTAAAGCAATGCGTAGAACAGATTGATAGGATGAAAGGTGAGTTTCGGTTGGTTGTGCTTGATACTGATTCATATAAGCAATATGTTACGTTGCCAAATGTCGTATTACGAAAATTGGCAGAGGGTAAAATGACCTTGACGCATTTTTCAGATATTTTGCGTTTTGCCCTATTGCGGAAATATGGTGGATGGTGGATGGATGCCACAATCTTCCCTGTGCATCCAATAGACAAGCAAAGTTCTCTGTATTCCATAAAGACCGCATATCAGCCGCAGTATATTAGTGAATGCAAGTGGTCTTCTTTTCTCTGGTATATGCCTGCAGGTCATCCCATGGCATGTTTCTTGTCGGAAGCGTGGAAAAAGTATTGGGAGAAGAATGATGAATTAGTAGAATACTTTTTAGTAGATCAACTTATAAAACTATTTTACGATACAAGCACTTCTTTCTGCCATGAGATAGACGCTCTTCCAATGGAAAATGAGTATCTTTATTTCATGCAGTCTGAAGAGTCTAACCTACCGTTTGATGAAGATAAATGGAAAGAAATTTGTAATTCAACGAAGTTCTTCAAATGCAATTGGAGAAGTGAGATTAAAGAAAAAACTTTTAGATGGCAAGTATTGAGATGAAACCCACATTTAGTATCATAGTGCCTGTTTATAATGTGGAGCATTATTTGCAACGCTGCATAGAGAGTGTTTTATCCCAGTCATATCAAAATTTTGAGTTGCTTTTGGTGGATGATGGAAGTAAGGATAAATCTGGAGCTGTTTGTGATGAATATGCAAAGAAAGATAATCGTGTGAGAATCTTTCATAAGGAGAATGGTGGAGTGAGTTCTGCAAGGAATGTAGGACTGGATAATGCTTGTGGAGAGTGGATTTGTTTTGTTGATAGTGATGATGAGATGGAAAACCGCTACCTGTCTAAATTCCATCAGGATTCTGACTTGGAAATTCAAGGCGCAGTCACAATTAATGCTACGGATAAAGTAAAGCAAGGGGAATTAAAGTACAAAGATGAAGTTATTGCTATTCGATGTGCGGAAGATGCTATATTAAGAGGATTGAATACTGCACCTTGGGCTAAGTGTTTTCGTAGGTCTATTATAGATATGAATGATATTAGATTTGATGAAGATTTATCTTATGGGGAAGACTCCATTTTTATATATAAGTATCTGTGTTTCTGTTCTACTATCAGATATAATTCTCACATAGGATACAAATATTATATTTTTGATACAGGACTTGGACATAAAAGGCACCCTATGGAAAAAATAGTCTCTATGTATTCCAGACAATTTGATTTGTATTTTAAGATCTTGAATGATAGTAATCAACAACAAATATTTTTTCACAGAAAGACACTCTTCTCATTGCGAGAATTCTTCTTGTGGTATGATGTTTCTTATAGAAATTTAAGGCAATTTTCTTTTGTGGATAAAATAGTGAAGAAGCATTTGAATGTATTAGAGAAAACGATGCTTTATTTCCCAAAGATTTATTTAAAATATTGCTCCTTTTATTATAAATATGTCATTAGATAATTATGAATATCTTATTTTATATGCATAAATATCCTTCTTATGGAGGGATAGAAAATGTAACTACTTATTTAGCGAATTATTTTGTAAGTAAAGGCCATGGGGTTCAAATATATTCCTTTGTAGGTGTAGATTTTGAATTATTGCTTTCTAAGTTGGATAATAAAGTAAAATTTACACAAGCACATGATTCTGACAATTATTGTAGTCAAAAGAATTATGAACAGTTAAAACAGATTGTCAGAGAAAGAAAGATAGATTTTATCATATTTCAGGATTCTTACGCTTTTGTAGATAAACTTCTTTGGAACTTAAAACGTGATATTCCAACTTTAAAGATTATAACAGTAGAGCATAATACTCCTAATGCGTTTTTGAAGGCATTGCGATATGAAATACCTCTATCTCGTATGGAGAGAATAAAAAGAAAGTTTTTTTATCCTTATTTTTATTTTAAAATATCTCTCTTGATAAAGAGAAGACATTGCAGAATATATCATGAATCTGATAAGTATGTGTTGCTCACCTCTAAATTTTCTTCTGTCTTCGCTCAAATATCTGGTATATCTAAAGCAGAAAAGCTTATTGCTATCAATAATCCTATTACTATCGAGATACCAAGTTCAGTAGATTGGGACAAAAAGCAGAAAATCTGTTTGTTTCCTGCTCGCCTTGTTAGTCAAAAAGGAATAGATTATCTTATGTCTGTATGGGCTAAAATAGAAAAAGTAAAAACTGATTGGGAGTTGGTTATTGTTGGTGATGGTCCTGAACGCTCAAAAATAGATAAATTTATTGAAGTCAAGAATCTCCAGCATGTGAGACTTGAAGGTTTTAAAAGTGATATGAAACCTTATTATGGGGAAGCTTCAATACTAATAGCGACAAGTATTTATGAGGGGTGGCCATTAACTCTTTCAGAGTCAATGGCTTATGGGTGTATACCTGTGATTTTTAATAGTTATCTTGCTGCAAGTGAAATAGTTGATGACGGCAATACAGGCTTTCTTGTCCCTCCTTTTGATGTAGATGTCTTTGCACAAAAACTACTATTTCTGATGGATAATTCGTCTAAGAGGATGTTTATGGCTCAAACTGCAGTTGATACATCTGGCAAGTATAAAATAGAGAATGTAGGTGAAAAATGGCTAACTTTGTTTAATTGTTTCAAATGAAAGTATGAAAAGAATAGGTGATTTTAATAGTCAGCTGAACGTAATTTCAAGAATACGTTTACCTTTAATTTTATTGATAGTATCATGTCACGTTATTCCTGATGTAACTCTGGGTACATTCGATTGGTGGATAGTCAAGTTTATCGGGCATGAAGTTGCAAGTATAGGTGTTCCTCTGTTCTTTTTGATATTAGGAATACTTTTCTTTCATAATGTAGATAAGAAGGAAAGTATTGCAAATTTTTGCGATGAGATATATTCTGGGGGGGGTAAAATATCGAGGCGCATAAAGTCGATTTTTATACCTTATATGGCTTGGAATTTATTGGCATATCTTATTAGAAGTTTAGCGTATCGAAAGGTCGCATTTGAATGGTCAGCCATGTTGTCACATCGTATATATATTGATTGGAACTGGGAATCTCATGGATTTTTTATGTATCCTTGTGATGGACCTCTTTGGTTTATGAGAAATTTGTTTATTATTTGTTTGTGTGCTCCTATCGTGTTTGCTGTTGTGAAAAATGTTGCCTCTCAATTTGTATTTCCATTGATAATGGTACTTTTCTTACTTGATTTAACAGGCTCGTATGATATGGGATTGATGAATACTTTCTATTTTTTCACTTTAGGCGCATATATAGGAGTAAATAAAAGTGTAGTACTTCCAACAGTAACACAAAATAGCAAACTTTTATTGGTGGCTTATGTCTTATTAGTAATCGGGGACTTGTATTGTATGAACACTTTTGAACTCCATGTCTATATTTTCAGATTAGGAATTCTTTTAGGAATCCCTGTGGTAGCTTTGTTGACACAGGCACTGCCGGATCACTATAAGAATATTGGTTTCCCATCTTTGTCCATGTTTATATATTGTGCTCATGGTTTTCTGTTAGAACCTGTTGTTTCAATTGTTCGCCATTCTGGTATTACATGTATGACAGTCGCCTTTATTATAAATATCTTAGGTACAGTATTGCTTTGTATTATAGGCTATATAGTAACAATGAAATATCTTCCTGTTTGGATGCAGAAAGCGTTAATGGGAGGAAGAATAAGGTAAAGATTGAATTATTTTTTTAGTATACAATGATTAAAGTCTTGTTTTTAGCAGGAACTCCAGGACTGCTTAAAAATACAAATAAATATAATGGAGGTGGCTGGATTGCTTCATTACAAAAAGAGATAGAGAGGTCATATTCCGATCAGATAAAAATATCTCTTGCATTTCCTAATGATCATAATTCGGATGAATCTTACGAAGGAACTGAGTATTATGGTATAGAAACCATTAAGCACACTTTCTGGAAATATGATCAGAAGGAAGCGAAGTTTTGTGAGCGAATCAAGGAGGTGATAAATGCAGTTTGCCCCGATGTTATCCTTTGTTTTGGTACGGAGAATGGCTTTGGGCTGGCAAGTACTTTAACTGATATTCCTGTAGTTATCCATTTGCAGGGAATACTTAATCCTTATTATGAAGCTTGGATGCCACAAGGATTGTCATGGAGAAAATGGCTTTGGGGAAACAAAAATGCTATTCTCACTTGGTTGGCATTGAAAGAATTCAAAGAGAGAGAGATGAAGATGTTCCGTTCTTGCAAATACTTTATAGGAAGAACGGATTGGGATCAAAAAATCACTCGTTTGCTCGCTCCACAAGCTGAATATTTCTATTGTAGTGAGATGTTGCGTCCTGTCATCTATAATAGTTATAAGATTTGGACAAAAACAGATAATCAGAAGAAACACATTGTGTCTATTATCTCTGGCTCTATATATAAAGGTGGCGACTTGGTATTGCGAGCGGCAAAGGTGCTAAAGGAAAATGCCTCTTTCGAATTCGTATGGGAAGTTTATGGAGTCAATGATATGCGTTTATGGGAAAAGTTGACTCATATAAAGCATAATGACGTTAACGTATCCATTAAAGGTGTGATAAATGCCAATCTGTTGATTGATGTGGTTTGTTCGGCTGATGTTTGTGTGCACCCTTCTTATATAGAGAATAGCCCGAATACGGTTTGTGAGGCTCAATTGTTAGGAGCACCTGTTGTAGTAACTGATGTGGGAGGAACCTCAACATTGGTGAAGCATGATGAAACAGGAATAGTTGTTCCAGCTAATGATCCATATTTGTTGGCTTCGGAAGTTGCTGACTTGGTTCTTGATGGAAAGAAAGCAAGCCTGTTAGGTCAGAATGCAAGGAAAGTGTCTTTGGAACGTCATCAGCCATCCAAGATAGTTGCAGACTTGATAGGAGTATTTAATAAGTTGGTAAAAGATTAAGAATAAAATGTCCATATCTAAAGATAATAAATTGGCCTTGTCTATGGGCATATTGTGCTTCCAAGGATTTGGAATCAGAATATTCTCTGGAGTTATGGAAGGTGCCATCGTGTTGTGGTTGTTAGTACTTACCCTGTTGAATTGGAGATATGTAAAGCGTGTGCCACTCTCTTATTGGGGAAAAATTGTTGGCTTCTCCATGCTCTATTACGCATTCAGCATGATGAAGGGAGTGTCTATATTGCCATTTTTGATAGTGGCATGGTTGTCTGCGGCAGTAGTCTTGACACCTTATTATTTGCATCAGGCTGACTTTGTGCATACGATGAAGAGGCTAACACGATTCTGTATGTATTATAGTTTGTGCCACATACCAATAATGATTCTTTTTAAGAATAATCTCACCACCACTTCCTTTGGTATGAATCCTAAGACCTTTCTTTATCTCTTTTATTTTAATGGTCAAGAGGGTTTTGCAGGAATGAACCGTATTCAAGGTTTTTGTTGGGAACCAAGCTGTTGGAATTTGTTGCTTGACTTGAATTTGATATTTGCCTTGTATTTTAAAGAGAAGAAATCAATCATTATAGCTTCTGTATTGGCAATCATTTCAATCATGTCCACAACAGGACTTGTTGTTATGTCGGCAATTTTTTGTTTATATTATTTACTTAATATGAAACTGAAAAAAGCCATTCAGTCAACTGTCGTCTTGGCTGTGTTTGTTGCATTGGTAGGTCCTATTGTATATAGTAACGTAAGTGAAAAACTTGAGACTGGTTCTGGTAATGCACGAGTTGGTGATTTTGCCATAGCTACAGCAGTTATGCAAGAGCATCCATGGGTAGGCATTGATATTGAAAATCTAACAAAAAATATGTTGGTTATTAATGCTCGTGAAAATGCTTGGACATCAGAGGGCGACAAAGAGGGATACATGGAGCAAGGAATGGTAAATTCCTTTGCTGCATTGTTTGTTGAATGGGGTATTCCTATAACCCTGCTTATATTCTATTTGATGTTCAAAACACCTCTTATAAATGACAATAAGTTGAAATTGTTGTATATAGTAGCTGTATTGTGTGTACTGATGGGAAGTCCGATATCACGTACAGGATTTTTCTATATGTATGCTTTTTCTACAGTTTTATTAGCAAAGACAAATATCAAAGAGAAAAAATATGTTAGGTGATAAGAAAGTTATACTCATATCATTTGCTGATAGTAAATTTTCATCAGCATTGGAACGGTTGCGTATTGAAACCGAGCCTTTCTGCTTTGACGAGAGACATTTCTTTACAGAGAAAGATCTTCCTGAGGATTTCTTTAGAGGATTTAGTCCGAAATTGTATCGTCGTGGGTTTGGTTATTGGTCATGGAAACCTTTTTTAGTAAATAAGACTTTGGAGACCATGAAAAGTGGAGACATTCTTGTATATTCTGATTGTGGTAATCGTTGGATAGAAAACTCCATCGGGAGATTTCAAGAATATCTCTCTATGTTGACAGAAGGCAAGCCTATAGTCGCATTTCAGCAACAACATTTGGAAAAGGATTGGACAAAGGGCGATGTGTTCCAATATATATGTCCCAAGACATGGAAACATTATGCCGTTACTTTACAGCTTTGGGGTGGTTGCTTTTTAATGATGAAGTCTTCAAAAACTGTTGATATGGTGGAGCAATGGAATGATATAGCCATTAACCATCGTGACCTTATAACAGACAGAAAGTCAAAAACGCCTAATATGGGAACTTTTCAGGAATGCAGACATGACCAAAGCGTATTCTCTCTGCTCGTGAAGCAAATGCCTCATACTGAAATATCTTGGGAGGAAGTAGACGACCTTGATGGAAAATGGGAAACTTATGGTAAATATCCTATTCAGGCCAGACGAGACCATCAGGTATCACGAGGCTCGTGGTTCATAAATCGAGTATTGTTGCGACCTTATCGTTATCTTCAAGGTTTATATTTAGTTGTGTTTAAGCATTTTTATTTTAAGAATAAAATGGCATGGTCGGTACTTATTGTAGCAATACAACAAGCAATATATTTGACATGTCATAAGTGGGGGGGGGTAAAACTAAGTTATCCACAGTTTGCTTCTTCTCTTGTGGAGGAGGGCAGGAAGTATGAGGATAATTAGATTACTCTATAAGAGTGTACATTATGGCAATATTTTATTGAAAGCTAAAGTTTGTTTGATGAGGTTTAAGCTTTCTCTGAAATTGAATGATTGCAAGTATGGTCATGGGGTGCGTTGTTACAATGCCATTCCTGTATTGCAAATCAATAGAAATTCTGGAGTTGTTTCTTTGGGGAATAACGTCATGTTTAATTCTTATACTGACCATTCTTGGAACTCAAAATGTAAATTGATAGTTCTTGCCAATGCAACCCTAACAATTGGAGACTATAGCGGTATGAATGGAGCCATGATATATTGTAGTCAGAGAGTGGTTATAGGTAAACATGTGAAAATTGGTGGTGGAACACGTATTTCGGATTCCAATCATCATTCTCTTGATTACAAGATACGAAGAACTTCTAGGGATTACAAGCTTGCAAAGTCTGCACCCGTTATCATTGGCGATGATGTCTTTATTGGAGCAAATTGCTATATAGGTAAAGGCGTTACCATTGGAGATAGGAGTATTGTTGCTGCAGGTTCTGTAGTTGTAAAGAGTATTCCTGCCGATGAAATATGGGGTGGTAATCCCGCTAAGTTTATAAAGAAATTAACTAACTAAGTATGAAAATTTCAATAATTATAGCAACATGGAATGCTGCCAAGACATTGAAAAGATGTCTTGACAGCATAGTGCCACAGTTGACCGATGAAACTGAATTGATTCTGGTTGATGGTGGTAGTAAGGATGATACGAACAAGATTATTGATTCGTATGGTGATAAAGTAGCCGTGCATATATCTGAGCCTGACAAGGGAATATATGATGCATGGAATAAAGGTGTGAGTAAGGCGAAAGGTGATTGGGTGATGTTCATTGGAGCGGATGACATTCTGTTAGAAGGAGCTATTGAATATTATTTAGCATATTTAAATAATATAAGTAATGCTGAAGTAGATTTTATATCATGCAAAATAAAATCTATAACAGAAGATGGAACTTTTTTACAATATACTGGCAAGCTTTGGAATTATACTCGTTGTAAGATCAATATGGATGTTACGCATGTTGCATCTTTAACAAGTAAAAAATACTTTGAAAAAATAGGTGTTTTCAATATTGAATATAAAATTTGCGGCGATTATGAGTTGTTAATGAGAGGGGGAAAGCGCATGAAGGCTAAATTTATTGATTTCCCTATTGCTGAGATGCCTATTGGTGGTACTTCATTTTCTGTAAAAGGACTTAGAGAGCAATTGTTGATTAAAAATAGAGTTGGAAAAATACCTTTAATATTATGTTATTTTATTTTTTGTATTCAATTATTGTTGTTTTATACATATAGTATTCGTCATTCTGGAAAATTATGATAGATATATTATTAGCGACTTATAATGGTGAAGAATATTTACGCCAACAGATAGATTCTATTATTTGTCAGTCTTATGCAAATTGGCGCTTAATCATAAGAGATGATTCTTCTTCTGATGGAACGTTAGCTATTATTAAAGATTATGTAAAAAGATATCCCAATAAGATTATCTTAGTTGATGAAAATACTCCAAATTTAGGATCTTCTAAATCATTTATAAGGTTATTAGATTTTGTTAGTAACGATTACTTTATGTTCACCGACCAAGATGATGTTTGGTTGCCCAATAAAGTGGAGTTATCTATAAGAAAAATGCACGAATTAGAATCTGCTTATGGGATAGATAAGCCATTGTTAGTATGTAGTGATGCAGAATGTATAGATGCCTGTGGTAATTTATTATGCTCTTCATTTTTTCAATCACAAAAATTCATAGATACTACGGATGATGCCATAAAATTACTTGCATTGAATGTTATTCAAGGAAGTACTTCATTGATGAATAGAAACGTGATTAGTTATGTAAAACCTATACCAGATTTTGTCTTACACGACCAATGGATTGGTGTAATAACTGCACATTATGGAAAGGTGGTCTATTTGCCAGAACAGCTTATAAGATATCGGCAGCATGGTCATAATGTTTTAGGAGCGTTAAATGTAGGAAGTACTTATTTTTTTAATAAGCTTATACATTTTAAAAAGCAATTTCGTATATATAAGTCATTTTATATAAATTTACCTTTTCGTGTAAATTTACTAAAATGGTTTTTCTATAAATTATATTACTCTATAAAAAGATTTTAATGAAAGGAATAGTATTAGCAGGTGGTAGCGGTACACGCTTGTACCCCATCACAAAGGGTATCAGCAAGCAGCTGATACCAATCTTTGATAAACCGATGATATATTATCCTATCTCGGTTTTGATGTTGGCAGGTATCCGTGAGATACTGATTATCTCAACACCATTCGACTTGCCTGGCTTCAAAAGACTCTTAGGTGATGGTAGTCAACTGGGTGTGAAATTTGAGTATGCTGAGCAGCCTTCACCAGATGGCTTGGCACAGGCTTTCATTATAGGTGAAGAGTTTATTGGCGATGATGCTGCTTGCCTTGTTTTGGGAGATAACATCTTCTATGGTGCTGGTTTGAACCAGATGTTGCATCAGGCAGTAGTAGATGCAGAGCAGAATAACAAAGCTGCTGTATTTGGTTATCGAGTAAGCGATCCTGAGCGATATGGCGTGGCAGAGTTTGATGAGCAAGGCAATTGCCTGAGTATAGAAGAGAAGCCTGAGCATCCAAAGAGCAATTATGCTGTAGTAGGCTTATATTTCTATCCTAATAAGGTGGTGGAAGTGGCTAAGCATATCAAACCATCTGCTCGTGGTGAGTTGGAAATCACAACAGTAAACCAGGAGTTCCTGAAGGATAAGC
>ERZ857629.1838-NODE-1838-length-21554-cov-21.102237_pt1 | contig 21554 bp, 20 predicted proteins | sample MGYA00519700_ERZ857629 | MGnify/ENA primary metagenome ERZ857629 (study PRJEB31778, sample SAMEA3449351) | human gut metagenome | biome: human gut; feature: human-associated habitat; material: faeces | place: United Kingdom | collected 2010/2012 ...
ACCTTTTATGAGTAACAGAATGATTCAAAGCATCAATGCCTACGGAATTGCCTTTGCAGGAAAGAACTGCGCTGTTAGTGTAAAAAAATTGAAGTAATCTCTTTTGAGAGATATTTATTTGCTACTACTATCAACAAGTAGTAGCAAAATCTGCTGAGCTTTACCCTATTCTAGTTTTTGCAAAATGATCTTCTCGATCTCAAAAAGCTCTTCTACAACTGCTTTAAAAACTCTCTTCCAAGCTTATTTATTCCTTTGTTTATTACTATTTCTAAGTCATACATAGTTGGATTTATAGAAGGCTCAATTTCTAATTTTTTACAAGTATCCTTGTAAAAGGATTTTTGCTTTTCATTTAAAGATGTAACTGATCTCTTATAAAACCAGTAATATCCCTGAACAGGCATTAAAAGTAAAAACAAAACACAGGCAATGGTCACCGGAAAATTTGAGCCAATAGCAAACAAGAATGGAACTCCTTTAAATCCTCCGCCTAAATAAAAGCCCCAGAAAAAGATAAAGACAATAAAAGGAGGCAGGATCTTATTACCCAAAAGCAGTGCTCTTTTAACCCGGTTTTCTTTGAAAACTGGATTTAACAGTGGTTCTAATGGCCACTTTTTCATATAGTCAATACCGCGATTAAGATTGCTAAAAATAATCATATTCTGCTCCACATCTAAACTGCACATACTATACAAAACACCGTTCAACAGTGCAAATTACAATCATAATTCAGGTTCATAAACTGTCTTTAATAAGGGGTTCATTTGCTATGAAATCGCATGTTCATGAGTTTGATAATCATAGATATGCTATAATTTCTACCCTTACAAAAGGATAGAGTCTACCCTCTTGTAAACGATTTCTTATTTTTATTGTAAGCATTTTGGAGATTGAAGTGACTCGTAATGTAATGCTTGTTCCAGTAGCAAAGACTTCTGGTATTTATACTGCATCTTTAGGTTTAGTTCAGGCTTTAAACAACAATGGCGTTAAAGCTGCCCTATTTTCACCTTTTGCTAGCTGCTCAAAGACTGAGTGCAACGATAAGAGCTTAAACAAGTTCTGCGCTGCTAAGAAAATTGCTAATGGCAATAGATCAGATGTTCTAGAAAAGATTGTTGCAAACTACAACCTATTAAAGAACAGCGGTAACTACGATGTTATCGTAATCGAAGGCGTTACAGACACTCCTTTTGATAAGGATGAAATGAATGCTGATGTTTGCCACGCATTTGATGCTTCAATTGTTCCTGTTGTACAGTGCGACTGCAAGTGCGCAAAGAGCGCTTTAGCTGCTACCTTACAGTACTTTGGCAACGCAGGTAAAAACAAAGTTTTAGGTAACATCTTAATTAACCCTGTAGCTCCTAAGGATGCTGCCGGTAATAAGAAACTTGTTCTATCAGGTTGCGGTCACTGCTCATGTGGTGGCGATACTTCATGCAAGGTTGAAGAGCCTGCTCTAAAGGACTTCATCGCAACTGTAAACTATGACAAGTTCTACTATGCTCCACGTGCTAAAGATATCGCTGACTACTTAGATGCAAAAGTTGCTTCAGGTGATGAGAATGCCCGCGTATTCAAAGTTACCCTGTCAAATGCTAAAGCAAGTGACAAGATGGTTTTAGTAACTGACGAGTTACCAGCTTCAACTAATGCAAAGGTTGTAATTCTAACTGAGGGTACTACAGGTTCAGTTGCAGGTGCTACTGTAATTGAGACTCACAAGTCATCATGGGCTGTAGCTCAGGCTTTATCAGATCTTGCACCAGTATTACGTGAAGATGATTCTGAGCAGGTAAACTACATTAAGGAAAATGCAGCTAAAGACTTTGATAAGAAGGCTCTTGAGACCTTATCACAGTTTGCTGTTTCTGATACTCCTTTAATGAGCCCAGCAGCTTTCCGTTACAAGTTAACAGAGTTAGCTCGTGCAGCTCACAAAAAGATTGCTCTACCTGAGGGTGATGAGCCACGTACAGTATGTGCTGCAGCTAAGGTTGCTGAGCAGAACATCGCTGTTCCTGTATTATTCGGTAACAAGGATAAGATCTTAGCTGTTGCTAAAGAGCAAGGCGTAACCTTAGGTGACAACGTTGAATTCGTTGATCCAGATGCAGTTCGTCAGAACTACGTTGACAGATTAGTTGAGTTACGTAAAGCTAAAGGTATGACACCTGAGGCTGCTTTAGAGATGTTAAAGGATAACGTAGCTTTAGCTACCATGATGATTGAGCGTAACGAGTTAGACGGCCTAGTATCTGGTGCAGTTCACACCACCGCTAATACCATCAGACCACCTCTACAGATCATCAAGACTGCTCCTGGTGCAAAGCTTGTTTCAGCTATCTTCTTCATGTTAATGCCAGAGCAGGTTTATGTATACGGCGACTGCGCTCTAAACATCAATCCTGATGCAGAGCAGTTATCAGAGATCGCTATTCAGTCAGCAGATACTGCTAAAGCATTCGGTATCGATCCTAAGGTTGCTATGGTTACCTACTCAACCATGAACTCAGGTAAAGGTGCTGATGTTGATTTAATGAAGGCTGCAACTGAGTTAGTTCGTCAGAAGCGTCCTGATATCGCAGTTGACGGTCCTCTACAGTACGATGCTGCTGTAATGCCTAACGTAGCTGCTCAAAAGGCTCCTAACTCACCTGTTGCAGGTAAGGCTACTGTATTTATCTTCCCAAGCCTGTCAACCGGTAACACCGTATACAAGGCTGTACAGCGTTCAGCAGGTCTAGTATCAATCGGACCTATGTTACAGGGTATGAAGAAGCCTGTTAACGATCTGTCACGTGGTGCTTTAGTTGATGATATCATCTACACCATCGCTGTAACTGCAATTCAGGCAGCTCAGATTAAGTAATATTTATTTAAGTAATCATAGAAGGCAGCGCCTAGCGCTGCCTTTCTTTTATTCAGGATCATTATGAGAATTCTTGTATGTGGCGGCAGTGGCTTTATCGGCAGAGCTTTGTGTCGCAATCTAATAGCCAAAAGACATCAAGTCAATATCTATACTCATATCCACGATGTAACTAAAATCTTAAAAAAAGCAACTTTCTTAAAGAATACTTTTGGCTCACCAAATTTTAGACTTGTCAATCTATACAACGAATTTCCAAATGTTGACGTCATCATTAATCTGTCTGGAGAATCTATTGCTAAAAAGAAATTGACTCATAAGAGAATGGATGAGATCTTGTCTTCACGATTAGATACTCTTAACCTCTTATTTGAAGAATACAAATTACGTGCTCCAAAACTCTTTATTCAGGCAAGTGCTACTGGTATTTATAAAGACAAAGCTCAATGCGATGAAACAGGAGAGTTAGGAGATAATGACTACGCTAAAATTTGCAAAGCAATCGAAGATAAAGCCCTATCTTTTGCTAAAAATTCAACTTTCCTCTACTCTAAGATTTGCCTTGCAAGAATTGGAGTGGTTGTAGGCCGTGGTGGTGGACTCAGTCAGAACTTAAGATTTTTACCAAAGCTTCACTTTATGCCTGGTGACAACACCATACCTTACATTCTTCTTAATGATATTGTTGAAGCTTTTAATCTCATCATTAACAAAATGCTCTCAGGTCCTGTAAATCTTTGTTCTGACGATTATGTAACTTTAAATAAACTAATTGAGCTGTGTAAGCCTTATTGCCCAATTGCTGTCCCCTGTCCCAGAAAGTTATTAGAGCTAGATAAAAGAGGAGAACTCTTACTTGCAGATCAAAAGGTAAAACCTTCAGTTTTATTAGAAAACGGTTTTACTTTTACTAAAATCAAGTAATTTTGCAACCGTTTACGATATATTTAATATCTTTTAATATCAAATAGATAGTTATATCTATAACAACTATTTTTAAAATATTTTGCGCAGATCAAATTTCTTAAAAAATATTCACCTATAATACATACAGTTTCATTTTTTGAAGACCCATTTTTTTTAATGACGTCTTACTAGTTTTCGGAGTTTTCATATGTTAGAAGATCTAAAAAAGGCTGTATGTAAAGCAAATCTTGATCTGCCAAAACATGGTCTAGTTACTTTCACCTGGGGCAACGTATCTGGTATCGATAGAGAAAAAGGATTAGTTGTAATCAAACCTTCAGGAGTTGACTATGAAACAATGAAACCTGAGGATATGGTGGTAGTTGATCTTAAGACAGGTAAGAAGGTTGAAGGTGATCTTAACCCATCAACAGATACTCCTACCCATCTTGAGTTGTATCGTGCCTCTGAAAAAATTAACGGTGTAGTTCACACCCACTCAAGAAACGCTACTTCATTTGCTCAAGCTGGTATCGATATTCCAGCTTTAGGCACCACCGGTGCTGACTATTTCTATGGACCTATTCCATGCACTCGTCAGATGACTAAAGAGGAGATCGACGGCGAGTATGAATTAGAGACCGGTAAAGTTATTATTGAAACATTTAAAAATCGTGGTATTAAGCTTGAGGATGTTCCAGCATGCTTATGCTACTCTCACGGTCCATTTGCATGGGGAACTTCTCCTGACAATGCTGTATATAATGCTGTGGTTCTAGAAGAGGTTGCTTACATGGCATACCATGCACTAACTCTGTGCCCACAGTTAAAGCCAATGCAACAAGAGCTTTTAGATAAGCATTATCTAAGAAAGCATGGCGCAAATGCTTACTATGGTCAGGCCAAGAAAAGATAGTTTTTAAATTCTGATGCATCATTTTGACTTTAAGGCCTGACATTGTCAGGCCATTTTTGTACCTTCAATCTAATTATCTAAATCTTAACTTTAAGCTCTTTTAAATGGGCAAAATACTTTTTAGTTTCCTCAACAATATCCTTTCTTAAAAGGAACAATGCTATAAGGTTAGGCAGTGCCATCAGACCATTTAAAATATCAGCTAAGATCCAGACAAGATCTAAAGTCATGAAAGCCGCAGAGGCTACAATGAGGATATAGATAAATCTGTACACATAGATGACCTTTGTGCCAAAGAGGTAAACTACGCAAGACTCAGCATAATAGTTCCAGCCGATTACAGTGGTAAAGGCAAACAGTAACAAGCCTATGTTTACCATGTAAATACCCCAGGAATCACCTAAAGTCTGTCTGAAAGCCTCAGAGGTAATGGCAGCTCCATCAAGATCACCTGACCAGGTGTTAGTAAGCACGATGGTAAGACCTGTTAACATACAAATGATGATGGTATCAAAGAAGGTACCGGTCATATTAACAAGTCCCTGCTCTGCTGGGAATTTAGTCTTTGCTGAAGCTGCTGCAATTGGAGCTGAACCTAAACCAGCCTCATTTGAGAACATACCACGAGCTACACCAAAACGCATTGCCACAAGAATACCAATGCCGGTTGCAGCACCAACTCCTGCATCAAAGTTAAAGGCACTCTTTACAATAAGTACAATGGCAGAAGGTAAATTCTCTATATTAACTAATATTACAAAAAGACATCCTACAATATAGAACACAGCCATTAAAGGAATAAGCTTGGTGCTTACTCTTGAGATGGAATTTAAACCACCTACCGTTACCATACCTACTAAAGCTGAGATAATGGCACAGGAGGCTAATGGTGACATGCCAAACATAATTCTGTTAGCATCTACCATGGAGTTTACCTGACAGTAAGTTCCAATGCCAAAGCAGCCAGCACCAACTGTGAGCAGAGCAAACAGAGCTGCCAGACTCTTACAGTGAAGTCCATTTTTAATGTAGTACATAGGACCCCCTCTGTATCTACCCTTTTCATCAACTTCTCTGTATTTAACGGCTAACAGGCACTCTGAATATTTAGTTGCCATACCAAAGAAAGCTGCTACAAACATCCAGAACAAAGCACCAGGACCTCCCATGTGCACTGCTGTAGCTACACCTACAATGTTACCGGTTCCGATGGTACTGGCAAGAGCTGTACATAAGGCTGCAAAACCTGAGATATCACCTGCTTTTGAGGTATCATCAGCATTAGCCTTTGATGAGAACACCAGTTTTAGTGACAGGATTAAATTTGACACCTGAATTAAGTGCAATTTAGCTGTCAGCATGATACCAACAGCCATTAGAGCTATCAGTAAAGGTGCGCCCCAGATAAGGCCATCTACCTTATCTAAAATCTGCGATAGTGCTTCCATATGAGTCATTCCTTATGTAATGAATATGGACTCATAATAAAACAGAAATTTGTACCTTATATTAAACTAACTTTTTTGGAGCACAAATAGAGTCTTTTGCTCAAAATTGATCATGGCTAAATTGATAAGCTCTAAAATGAGGAGATAGTGATAGAAATCTAAAAAATAGAAAAAGAATGGCACTGAAAACAGAGAGGAGAAAAAGTTATCAGTGCCTACACGGAGTTTACTCAAAATGGGTTTTAACTTTGATTACAGTATCTACAATGTAGTCCTCTGGCTGTGTTCCAATCTTATTTAGGTAGTCATGTAATTTCTTAATCACCTGATATCCCTGAACTACTGGAGACTGACAGATCACAAAGTCAATAATGTCATTCTTTACTAACTCTTTAGTGGTATAAATCTCGTCACAAGCTACTACAAAACGCTGATGAACAGCATCAGCGATAATTGCAGCCCCTAAACCACTTACACCTGAACCTGTTGCCATATAAACGACGTTAATTTCTGGATGAGCTAAAAAGGCTTTCATGGTAACCTGCTGGGTTATGATATCCTGATCTTTACCTTCGATGACATCTACAATCTCAAAGTCGTTACGTCTTGCTTTAAGCTCTGAGATAAACCCTTCAACACGAGTTTTATGACCTAAGTGCTCTTTGTAACCTACAACAACTAAGATCTTTAATGGAGTATTCTGACGACACTTATCTACCATAGTAGCTGCCACACGACCTGACTTTAAGTAATCAGGACCTACAAAGCACAGTCTCTTTGAGCCTGGCAGATCATTATTCAATAGAACTACTGGATAGCCTTTTTCAGTTAACTCATCAATTTTTTTTCTCATTAAATCTGATTCAACAGAGCACAGTACAAATGCCTTACAACCTGATTTTTCAAGTTCATCAATAGCTTCAATCTGCTTGTTTACGTCCCAGCCTTCCTGTTCTTTTAAAACAATATCAATACCAAGATCTTTAAATTCTCTTAAAGCCTGATCGATACCTTTCTTTAAATCATCAAAGAAAGGAGAATTGATGCTAGGAATAGTAATTCCTACGTAGTTAATACTCTTTTGAGCTGATAGAGCACGTCCTGCTCTGTTTGGAATATATCCTAATTCCTGTGCTAACTGACGGATCCTTTCAGAGGTTTTTGCGCTTACTTCATTCTTGTCATTGAGCGCACGAGATACTGTTCCTATGGAAACACCAGAAGCTTTAGCTAAATCCTTTAAGGTTACGCTCATTTCATTCCTCATCGAAAATTACGCAAACGATTACATTACTTGTCTCATTATCGGTCAATTTTACAAAAAAATGTACTATTTTACCGTATATTTGCAAGTCCCTTAACAATTTTTAAGCAACATTTACGTTTTATTGTGCCTTTGCATTAGCTTTTTCTTGTATTGTTCACGTAACATTTCTTTTACGCAAAATTTTATTATTTTTACAACCTGCTGATAATTAACGCATAATTTGAGGATATTAAATTTTTCAAGATAAAACTAATTGTGATTTACATGTCTGTTTAATTGTTAATTATTATGATAATATTTATGCCAATCTTTTAAACCACTTCTTTTACAGGCACAAGTTATCTTTGGCAGTTAGAAAATGACAGATACAAAAGTATTCAGCAAAGTTTATCTACTCTGTGACTGCAATAACTTCTTTGTGTCCTGTGAAAAGATCTTCAGGCCAGATCTGTCTAAAAGACCTGTTGCCGTACTCTCTAACAACGACGGTGTTGTAGTATCGCGCTCATATGAAACCAAAGCTCTAGGCATCGCTATGGGATCACCTGTATTTAAGATTGATAAAGAGATTAAAAAGTACAAGATCTCTTTGTTCTCCTCAAACTTCTCTTTGTATCTTGATATCTCAAACAGAGTGATGACTCTTTTAGAGAGATTTTGTAAAGATCTTGAAGTGTACTCTGTAGATGAGGCATTTCTTTCTTTTGAAAATATCTCTGAAGAAGAGGCTCTATCTATTGCCTATAAAGTAAAACATGCTGTAGCAACAGAAGTTGGTATTCCTGTGGGTATTGGTATAGCCAGAACCAAGACTTTAGCCAAACTCTCTAATAACTATGCAAAGTCTCATAAAAAGACTAACGGTGTGTACAGCATTCTTACAGACAGTCAAAGACAAAGACTGCTTTTAGATAATCCTATAAAAGAAGTTTGGGGTATTGGAAAGAATATGGAAGAGCATCTTTTAGGAGAAGGCTTTTCAAGTGCTTATGATTTAGCCAATGCTGATGCTAGCTATTTAGGAAAGAAGTACTCTGTTCAGATTGAACGCACTATCAAAGAATTAAACAACATCGATTGCATTGAGAGCATGTCTGAACCACAAAATCAGAATCAAATCATGTGGTCGCGCTCATTTAAAGACAGGATCTCCTCATATGATGATCTGTATGAAGCTTTATCAAATTATGTTGCAAAAGCATGTCAGAAGTTACGCTCGTTAAACAAATATGCTCAAAAGATAGCTATCTCAATTAGAACATCTTACTTTGGAAACAAAGAAAAGTATTCTAATGAAGCTATCATGTCATTAGATATCCCCTGTGCTGATACCAGAGTCTTTATTGCAGCAGCAAGAGAGCTCTTAAATACAATTTATAAAGACGGCTATGAGTATATGAAAGCAGGTGTTGTTCTTTTTGATTTTAAAGACAGTCGAGAGTACCAATCTGATCTTTTTTCTGTAAATCCTGATAAAGAGGTTTTAGATAAAAGTGACAATTTAATGAAGACACTTGATAACATCAATGCTATCGAGCCAGATACTGTGTATTTGGGAGCTCAAAACAGACTAGTAAAACAGTCTCGTTTTAACGATCCTCAACATAAATCACCTCGGTATACCTCCTCATTTAAAGAATTACCTAAGGTGTTTTAAGTGTAGCTACGAGTATGGTGTTTTTAGTATGGTTATAAATGTGGCTATAAGTGTGACTGTACACGAATTCTAAGTATGACCAAATGTAAGGAATGAGCATGACAAAAGATAACAACAAAAGAAACGCTGTACAGCAAAAGTTATTAGCTGAGCTTCAATCTTTGTCTGAAGTTAAATACAAAGAGTTCTCAGAAAAGTTAAGTCCTGGTGTTGCCATGCTGGGCGTTAGAAATCCCATAGTTCGCAAACTTGCTCAAAAATACCTAAAACATGAAGATCCTGCCCTGCTGTTGCAACCATTACCACTTGATTCTGCCTTTGAAGAGCGATTTTGCAGAGCGGTCTTTATTGCCAAAATTCCTATGGAAGTTGAAAAGAGACTTACCCTTATAAAGGAATTCTTACCTTTTATAAACGGATGGGCAATCTGTGATTGCCTGTGCTCACTTTTAAAAGAATGCAAAACTCATATGGATGAGTACTACTCATTTGTAAAGCCATTGTTCTTACACCATAACAAACCGTTTGATATGCGCTTTGCTTGTGTGATGGCTTTAGATTACTTTGCTAAAGATGAATATCTTGATGAGGTGTTTGAGTTAATAGAAAAGGTAGATACCACTGAGTACTACGTACACATGGGAGCTGCGTGGGCTATAGCAACCTTCTACTGTAAGTGTAATAAAAGCAAGGTAACAAAGAAGCTAATCAGTTTAAAAACTGATAATAAGACCTACAATAAAGCTCTGCAGAAGATAAGGGAATCCTATCTTCCGACAGAGGCTGAAAAGGAATTTATAAAGACTTTAAAACGAAAGTAGTTAATGTCGTTCAAGCCAGGATTGAGCATAAGAGCAGGACTGATCTTTTTTAAATTTCAGTCCTTTTTCTTTTACAAATGAAGCACAGGCTTTCATAAGTTGTGAAGCTAATCCTCTGCCAGAAATTGCCTTTGGAACCTGTGTAGTTAATACATCAAATTCACCATTTTGAACATCATAGCAGATAAAAGCCTTATAGCCATCTTCTAAAAGGTAAAAGCTTTTAGTTTTCTCATCATGCTCTACCATAATAGACTCCATATATTTCGTTTTGATTGATTATTCTTTTACTTCAATTATAATGTCACTTACGGAAAGATGGCAGAGCGGTTGAATGCATCGCACTCGAAATGCGACAATCATCAAATGATGATTCAGGAGTTCAAATCTCCTTCTTTCCGCAATCTCTTCAATTTTTATCACGTCTTTTAACGTATCATCAAGTTTAGATTATACAGCATTTACAAGCCATTTAAAGCATTTATTTAGTCTTTTAACGTCTTTTATAGTTCTACCGAGTTTGTTATTATTAGTGTGACCATTAGTGTGACCGCATTATTTTTTATGGTGTGACCACATCATAAACGAGGTGAGATATATGGCTAATCCTTACACATCAAAACAAGTTGCGCTCAAAGTAACAAAAGCAAAAGCAGAATTAAAGAAAGGCAATATTAAAGAAAAGAAATTTAGCCTTGATAACGGCTTACTTTTAGTAGTTAGGAACACATCTATTAAGTATCAAGCTAGAATTTTAATTTCAAAGACACCTAAGAAATTTAAGCAAGTGCTAATCGGTGACTATGAGGACATTAAACTAGATGACGCATACAAAGCCGTAAACATCATAAGAGATAAATTCTTAAATGATGAGTTAGAAAAGCAATCAACCCCATTATTCAAAGATTACTGGCAACATTACCGAGAAATTACAGATAATGCTAATCACTTATCTAAGCAAAGAATTTTAACCAAAAATAGTTTTTACAACACCGTGTTATATGTTTTTGCTGATTATCGACTGAATGAAATAACCCCTGTATTAGTTCAAGAGCTAGTAAAAAACTTAAACACAACCCAAAATCATTTGCATGATTGTTTGTCTGTGATGTGTGCTTGTTTTACTTATGCTTTGAACGAGGGCATCATAGAATTTAATAAACTTGCAACACTTACAAAATTACCCCAATTCAAGGCTAATAAAGCTGATGTGAAAGGCTTTAAATTTGTAACAGCTGATAGACTTAAGACAGTTCTATTTGAACCTTTAGAACATTATGATTTATCTTACAAAGTTTATGTGTTATTAGTGTGTTTAACGGCTTGTAGAAAGGGCGAAATACAAAAATTAAAATGGGATAACATCGACTTTAGCAGAACAGATACAACCCCTTACGGCTTGATAACTATTAAGAACGAGGATACTAAAACTAAACGCGATCTAACCCATGATGATTACTATATCCCACTTACAAAGCAATTAGCGAACTTGTTAAAACGTTATAAAGAACTCACAAAGGATATAAATAGTCCTTATCTTTTTTGCTCATGTAGAGATGTAAATAAACCAATAGTATCAAGTGCTTTGTTACTACCTAAAAATATATCGTGCTTTATGGATCTTCACGGCTTAAGAAAAACGGCTAGCACATTCTTAAATGCTCATAGTACAGAATACAGCTTTGATATTGATGATATAGAAAGAGTATTGCACCATAAAACAGATACAAACCGAGTACGAGCAATTTATAACAAGTATGACTATCTCAAAGAACATTATCAGCTACTAGCGTTTTACAACGACTACATAGAGCGCGAACAGCTTACACAACCATTCTTAGAGTTAGTTAAGTAAAAGAAATAAAAAAAACTAATAGCATATAAAACTAATCACACAGACACAAATCATGTTGTAAATGGCTTATGAATGCTGTTTATAGTGTGATTATATTCTAATATTAGCAATCACATAAAAATATAAAAACGCGCTCAAACGGCTTAAGAATGCGATTTGATGTGTGATTACTTTACATCTCACAATGTGATTTTTTAATCACAATCACTAGAAAGAGCCTTCACACTAGGCTTTGTCTCACATCTGTAGGATCAGAAAGTCTCTAAAGCTTTCCTTGTTTACTCTTATCTAAGGCGTTATAGAAATGAAAATGAATAAAATTATCGTTTTGAGGTGTTTTAACGTTCCATATTATAGAACAAAGTTTTAAAAATATGACATTTATCACATTTATGTATTTTTGCCCAAAATATTAAAAATTACTAACTTGATACTATCATTGTAGTATAAAGTGATAGTATCACCGAGCCTTTTTCTACTTTTTCTTAAATTGTCTTTATTTTCGTTCTTGTCTATTATGTATTCATTGATTTTATAGCGTTGTCACTTATTGCCACCGAGTGCCTATATAATCATTAGATTTATAAAATGCAACATAAATATTTTTTATTTTTCATACATTATTTAAAAGTATTTAGTTAAAATCAAAAGCACTTTTAATAAAGGGACTGAAATATGACAAAAGAATGTAGATACTTAACACCTACTAGCCTATGTGTATATCTAGGTGTTTCAAAGTCATTTTATTACAGACATATAAAAGATCGTGAAGATTTCCCAAAGCCTTTAAAGCTGACATCTACAAAATCAGTATTTGACCGCTTACAGATTGATCAATGGGTTAAAAGTCACAAAGATACAAAATAAGGTTGTCTAATGATTGATAAAGTAATGAGATATAGAGATAACGATCATCTATACAGTATAAGCAGATTTGCAACAACAGCTGAATTAAATGCAAGTGTAGATCATGCTGATATGTTGTTTATGTTCCGTAATGCAAAGATTATAAATAACAGGCTTTATGTTCCTATACCCATAGTTTGCGCGCTATTAGATGTATCGGAACACACCTTGCATTGCAAATATCAAAAGCGTGGTGATTTTCCTAAACCAGAAATAGAAGAGCGCGACTATTATCCGTTTAATGATGTATATCAATATGCACGAATACATGGGCGCGCTCATATCCTCTAATCTAACACTTTTTGAAAGCCTTTAACCGCCATTAAAGGCTTTTATATTAGAAAAGAAATCAAAAGGTAATTTTAGCATGAGTATTACGGCTAAAGATCTTATCAATCAATTAAATTTAACACAGTCACAATCAGATCACATTGAAGAGTGCATTTTTTTAATTAAGTGTAGTAAACACAATGAAAAAATACATAAATGTGCTATCAATATGATTATTTATAAGCTAAAACAGTATGCAGCTAAAGCTAATCTTGAAGATGTTGCAAGATTACTTGCATTTTATACAGATAGCTATTTAAAAGATTACATTAGTCAAAAAGTACAGGATCTAACCGAATATAACTACCGACCAGAAGACGATTTTATTTTTTTACGAGTATCAAGAAATAATGATGGGCAGATCTTGCGGGTATCGTATAGAACTAGCTTACTTGTAGATTTTTTAAAAGACACTTTTTTGATTAAATTTATAGGTGAAGAAGTCGCATTTTGGAATGGTAATGAATACAGATTAGGTACATCGGAATGTTTGGACTTAATAGGCAAAATCGGTAGCCTTTTTGATATTGACAGGTTAAAACCCACAGATTTATATAATACTAAATTGATTAAAGGGGCTTTATCTCAAACTAATAGAGCTAATGCTAATTTGATACCCTTGCAAAATTGCGTAGTAAAAATTGATGAGCGCAATCCAGACATCGAACACGTAAAAGTTAAACCAATATCAACCGTGCTTAATATAACAAATTCACTAAACGCATCAGTTAAATTTGACACTATCAGTGATGATACTTTTATAAAATTTGTTGAAAACACATACAGCCAAAAGGCTGATAATGCTCTTAACGAATGGGCGAATTATGATCCAGATATAAGAGCAAATTTAGAAGAGTTCGTAGGAGTTTGTTTATATCAAAAGCAATTCATTAGAAAGGCTGTAATATTAGTCGGTAGTAAGCCTAGATGTGGCAAATCATCGTTTTGTGAGTTTTTAAAAGCCTTAGTAGGAGAAGAGAATACGAGCTCATTATCAGCAAATAATTTTAAAGAGCGTTTTTCTTTATCTATGCTTGTAGGCAAAAGATTAAATATAGGAGCAGAGCTTGCCAGGGGTAATTTAGACGATTTAACAGTTGCAAATTTAAAGGCTTGCATTACAGGAGATCCCGTTAAAATTGAAGAAAAAGGAATACCCGCCACAACTTTTTGCAATCAAGCCAAAATCATATTTAATTGTAATGAAGTCCCGCATTTTCAAGATAACGCCTTACTTAGTAGATTTGTGCTAATACCATTTGAACATCAATTTCCAGAAACAGATTTTTCAGATAATTTAACCCACGATCAGAATGCTATCAATTATCTATTTTTGTTAGGAATAAAGGGGCTTTTAAGAGTATTAGCCAGAGTACGGAAAAATAAAATGGGTAAGACCTACACGCCATTATTTACACCAAGCAAAAGAATAGCAGAATATACAGCCAAATTTGAAAGTGAGAGCAATCATATCATTGAGTATTGCCATATCCCAGAAACAAAAGAAGATTTAATCAGACAACCAAACAAGAAAGAATTTAACAATGAACAGGAATATTTAAACTACACCGTGAAAGGTGCATATATAAGATTTAAGGCATGGTGTACCGATAACGGATACTACACTAAAAATAACTATCCTACTTGCGCAAAATTTAGAGATACAGCTTGTAGAGTTTTAGGACTATTCACAATAAAAGAAAATTACACTGATTTCTCTAAACTTAATAGAACGGGTAAAGCTAGAACGCAACCATTAGTATTTTCAGCCACACAAAAATAACACCTTTTTACCCTACCAGAAAGCACCTTCACACAGGTGCTTTGTCTTACATCTGTAGGATCAGAAAGTCTCTAAATCTTTCCTTGTTTAGTCTTACCAATAACAGCAGCTGAAGATTGCTTTTTGAGTTTGTGATTAAAAAATTAGATGGTAAGATGTAAAGCAATCACATATCAAATCGCATTCTTAAGCCGGTTGAGCGCGTTTTTATATTTTTATGTGATTGCTAATATTAGGATATAATCACACTATAAACAGCATTCATAAGCCATTTACAACATGATTTGTGTCTGTGTGATTAGTTTTATATGCTATTAGTTTTTTTATCTTAAATAAGGATATTTTATATAATGCACTCACTTGAATATCACGGCAAACAATACAGATCATTAAAACAAATATGTTCAATCTTAAAGTTGTCATATTCTAAGGTTAGACGACTTACTAGACATTACAGACGCGCTCATAATGATCCAGTGATTGCAGTTAAATGGGCGACAGGTGAAGAAGTGCGACCATACAACGAGCCTAAAACTATACAATATCAACAAGATTTAGAAAGGGGCTACGACAGGCAACAAGCATTTAAAGATAGATTATTTAACGCCTTCATTTCATAAGTAACTACTAAAGGTACTGTGAAAGCACTTTTATATTTGCGGGTAGCTAGACGCCCGAAAATCGACTAGCTACATATAATTAAAAAAACTGGCTATCATCAAGCAAATACAGGAATATAGAACCTATGCAAGAAGTTAATCAATCTCAATTAGCATTAAATTTGCATTGCTCACGTGGCTTAGTAAGAGCCTTAACTGATAAAGGCATATTGCACCGCAACAGTAACGGCTATTATCTTTTAGATGAGTGCAAGTCTAAATTTGAAGAGTATCAACAGAATATCGACACCAAGAAAAGAAATAAACACGCTCAAACCGCATTAAAAACACTTAACAGGCTAAAAGACATTGCATCTAATGAACTTAGTCCTAACTTTAATGATGTTTTTAACAACTGGCTTAATGATCTAGAGAATGAGCCTATCGAGGTGCTAAACAAAGCCCGAGCTTATTTAACAATCCTACAATGCAAAAATGAAGTTATAAAAGTTCAAGATCTTGAAAGTTCACTAATCCCAGTAGATGAGTTAAAAAATGATGCAATTCAAGTAAAGGATCTAATTACAAAAGAAGTTAAGGCTATTATCAAACCAACCGCACAAAGGTGTGTAAATAAATCAGCTAGAGAGATTGAAGAAATAACTGGAGACGCAATCAATAATGTACTAGCTAGAATACATCAAAGGCTAAATAGTTCTGTAGAATAGCCAAAATAGAGCGCGATATACAGTGATTTATGCTAGTTAGTGAATAGATGTATTACAGACGCGCTCAATCATCTGTGTATTGAGCCTATCAGCTTTGTGAAAAAATCCCCATTTTGCACGCGTGTGTAAAGAACTAACGGGGCGGTTCTAACACATAGATTGTACTTTTTTAACTCCCCCATACCCTACCAGAAAGCACCTTCACCAGAAAGCACCTTCACCCAGGTGCTTTGTCTTACATCTGTAGGATCAGAAAGTCTCTAAATCTTTCCTTGTTTAGTCTTACCAATAACAGCAGCTGAAGATTGCTTTTTGAGTTTGTGATTAAAAAATTAGATGGTAAGATGTAAAGCAATCACATATCAAATCGCATTCTTAAGCCGGTTGAGCGCGTTTTTATATTTTTATGTGATTGCTAATATTAGGATATAATCACACTATAAACAGCATTCATAAGCCATTTACAGCATGATTTGCGTCTGTGTGATTAGTTTTATATGCTATTAGTTTTTTTTATCAGCAATACAAACTAGCTGACTAAGTAAACATTCATGTTTAGATTGCTTTGATGCTTGTTTTCTTAAAGTATCAAAACATTCTATTAGAGTGAAGGTCATAAAAGGTAAAGAACAACCGAAAAACTTATATTTTTTAATAAACTCTAGAATATCAAAATAATTTACCCAAAAATCTGGCATTCTCAAAGCTAAGAAGGCATCTTTAATATTTTGAGGTTGTAAATCAATATCAAGCATTTTATATAAGCCAACATAATCAAATTGTAGAATTAAGCCGTTGAACCTATATCTAACATCGTTAATTGTAGTTGTGTAAACTTTAGTATCATTCATTTTTAACAATCCCATTAAAGACTATAAGAAAAAGCTGATACTAAAAGACGTGATTAAACTATGTTTTTAAGCGTTAGTGTGACCAAAAGTGTGACCATATTTTTATAACATACTGATTGATAAAGTTTTATTTAACTTATAAATCCCTTTCTTTCCGCCATAATTCTCTTCAAAATTAAGCATAATTGCCAAAATGTTGTTAAATACGATGGTTTCGTAAAAAATTAGGCCTGTAGATTTGGCGAGAAAAATGGGTGTAAAACCTCAGGAAGTTAACAGAATAATAGACTTAACACATAATACAAGGATAGACACGATCCAAAAAGCACTTAATTCATTAGGAAAGAGTTTGACTCTTTCTTTATCATAAAGTTCAGCTATAAAAAGCCTCTAACCCCTCCTTGTGAGGGGTTATGCTTTTATAGCTTATGATTAAGCGAAATTGTTTTTGTTGACTAAAAATGGCACTTCAATAGAAATACTAACTTTTGAAATATCTTTTACATAGTCTTCTAGAAGAAGCAGAGCACACTCTTTGATATTAGCTCTCAATGAATCTAATAATTCGCTATCAGTATTAAGAGCTCTAAGATCAGAGAAAGCAACATAATAGCTCATTGAATCATGATCATATTTTGCAACTACTCTCAGTCTCAGTTTAAATCCTAACTTAGCAACTACTTTCCAAAGAGGCATTCATACTCTGTAACGCATTTAAAACCTATTCACCATTTTTATTATCTGTAAATACAAAAACTCCCACCTTCATTATAAAGGTAGGAGCTTTAGATTGTCTTTAATACTTTTCTCTTAAGCTTTGCTTAAGATGATTTTATTAAAGCATGGTTGCTCGTAACTGCTCACCAGATAATGGTGATAAGTAAGCAGGAGCAATATCAAATACAGTCTTACAGCCAGTTGCACCTTCTTTATATAGACGAGCAATAGCTCTTGTGTAAGCTGTGATTACGCTTGCAGTGAACTCTGGGTTTGAATCTAGCTTTAAGCTGTACTCAATGATGTGCTTGTGCTCGTTATTTACACCAGTAGCACCAGATCTAATTACAAAACCACCATGTGGAATACCTGAATGGTTCTTGTTTAACTCTTCTTGTGAAATGAAGTTTACAGTGGTGTCGTAGTCAGCGAAGTAGTTAGGCATGGTCTTGATCTCATTCTCAACATAAGCAGGATCAGCGCCTTCCTCAAGAACGACATAGCATAAACGAGTGTGCTTCTGTCTTGTGGTTAATTCTGGATTTGAACCACTTCTTACAGCATCTAAAGCAGCCTGTACTGGGCAGGTGTACTGTCTAGCATCCTTAACACCTTTGATACGACGAATTGCGTCTGAGTGGCCCTGACTTACGCCCTTGCCCCAGAAGGTGTAATCTTTACCATTTGGTAAAACTGCATTTGCATATAAACGGTTTAATGAGAACATGCCTGGATCCCAACCTGCTGAGATTAAAGCAATGTGGTTGCTCTTACGAGCTTCCTCATCAACTAACTTGAAGTGCTCAGGGATCTTTGCGTGAGTATCAAAGCTATCGATTACGTTAAACAGCTTTGCTAATTCTGGAGTCTGTGTTGGAAGATCAGTTGCACTACCACCACATAAGATCATTACATCAATCTTATCTTTGTATGAAGCAACATCTTTTACATTTACAACTGCTACATTTTTAGATGCAATCTTTAAAGCTGAAGGATCACGTCTTGTGAAAACAGCAACCAATTCCATATCATCAGCTGCATTAACTGCACACTCAATACCACGACCTAAGTTACCGTAGCCGTAAATACCAACTCTAGTTGTCATAATAATTTGTCCTTTATAGCCTGTTAGTAATGAGACTTTTGTCTCTTAATTTATTGTTCTAAAATGTAGCAAAATTTTACTAAAAGGTCCATAAACGATCTTAAAATGCACTATTTTTGATCGTAATTTTACTTGTTTCAGATAAGGACAGAAGTGAGAGTTAAGAGAAATTCTAAAAAGATAGATGAGAAAACAAAAAACTCTGCTGACAGTGCAGCAGAGAAACTACTTTTGAACAGAGATTTATTACACTTTGAAAATTACTTTTGCAAGCTTTTTTTATTAAAGCTTAGTAAAAGTTGCACCAGCACATGCTGTGGTCTCAAAGATGGTAGCATCAATGCCAGATACAGCCTTGTACTTAGCATTTACAGCATCTTTAACCTTTTGTACGTTCTTAGGCTCAACAACTGCTACTACGCAACCGCCAAAACCACCACCGGTCTGACGAACTGCAGCATATTCTTCACCTAAAGCTTCTTTTACGATCTCAACTAGAGCATCTGTCTCTTTTACAGTGATTTCAAAGTCATCACGCATTGAAACATGAGAAGCATACATTAACTTAGCTAAAGTCTTTAAGTCACCTGACTCAAATGCCTTTGAAGCGTCTAATACGCGCTGATCCTCAGTGATAACATGGCGAGCACGACGATAAGTTACATCATCCATCTTATCTTTGAACTTCTCTAACATCTCCATAGTTGCATCGCGTAATAGTGGTACACCCATGATTGATGCAGCCTTTTCACAGCTCTCACGACGATCGTTATACTCAGATCCTACTAACTGATGCTTGATATTTGAGTTAATAATCAAGATCACAAGATCCTTAGGAACTGCAACCTGGGTTAAACCGTAGCTCTTGCAGTCAATTCTTACTAAATGGTCAACAGTACCGTTAGCAGAAATTGCCTGATCCATGATGCCGCACTTCATACCGATGTAAGCTTCAGCAGCCTGACCCATTAGAGCGATATCCATTAAAGGAACATTAAGACCGAAAGCAGATGATACTAAGTGTCCGAAGCAAACTTCTAATGAAGCTGATGATGACAGACCAGCTCCTGGTGGTACATCACCTTTGATTGCAATATCAAGACCTTTTACCTTATCACCAAACTTCTGAGCTAACTGATAAGTTACACCGCGTAAGTAGTTAACCCATAACTTTGAAGGATGCTTTTCAATCTTCGAAGCAATTTCAAACTCGTCGTAGTCATTGTTCATGTCTACAGCTAGAATGCGCATCTTGTTGGTGCCATTCTCTTTAGCTACCATGCAGGTACCATACTTAATAGCACATGGCAGAACGAAACCGCCATTGTAATCAGTGTGCTCACCGATGATGTTTACACGACCAGGTGCATATTCCTGCATCTGAGGCTTAGTGCCGAATTTATCTTCAAAAGCCTTTAGGCAAATAGATTTAATATCTGACATAACTTAATCCTTTTGTCTGTTATTTCTTTAAGGTGTAATGGATATCTGAAAGATTGCGCAGACGCTCTGCAGCCTGTTCAGGGGTTAAATCACGCTGTTTCTCAGCTAATAACTCGAATCCTGCAACGAACTTTCTTACAGTTGCACTTCTTAATAATGGTGGATAGTAGTTGGCATGTAACTGCCACTCACTGTGATCTTTACCGTCTTGTGGAGCATTATGCCAGCCCATTGAGTATGGGAATGAACATTCAAAGAGATTGTCATAGCGGCAGGTTAACTTCTTGATGCAAACTGCTAAGTCGTCACGCTGTGCATCAGTTAACTGATCGATAGTCTGAACCTTGAACTTAGGTAAGATCATGGTCTCAAATGGCCAGAATGCCCAGAAAGGAACTAGAGCTACAAAGTACTCAGTTTCAAAAAGAATACGCTCTTTTTTCTTTAGTTCAGCATTAACGTAGTCTAGCAATAAAGGTGAATTGTGCTTATCAAAGTATTTTTTCTGCTGATTGTATTCTTTCATCAACTCTTCAGGGATAAAGTCGCATGCCCAAATTTGTCCATGAGGATGAGGATTTGAACATCCCATAATTGCGCCTTTATTCTCAAAAAGTTGTACATACTTATAAGTAGCTGACAGTTCTCTAAACTGAGATGCCCATAAATCTACTACAGAGCGTATCTCGCTTGTTTCCATTACAGGTAAGGTCTTTGAATGATCAGCACTAAAGCAGATCACACGAGCAGTACCACGAGCAGGCTCCAACTGGAAAAGTTCTTCACTTTCTGGAGCATCAAGTGGTGTATCTGGAGTTAAGGCTGCAAAGTCGTTAGTAAATACGAAATTGTGCTCGTACTTTGGATTCTTGTCACCATTTACACGGGTATTACCAGGACATAAATAGCACTTTGGATCGTATGTTGGTTTAGCCTCAAGTGGTAATTTCTCAACCTGACCGTTCCATGGTCTCTTAGCTCTGTGAGGTGATACTAAGATCCATTCGCCAGTCAAGGCATTAAATCTTCTGTGAGGATGATCTGTAATGTTAAATGATGACATTTTAAACCTACCTGTAATTTTAATTCTGGTTTATAACCTTTGTCTGATTAGTTTTTTCTGTTCTGCCGGGATTTACATTTACCGGCAGGACTTTTCTGTTTAATCCTCGTAGCCGTTAGGATTGTTCTTCTGCCAGTTGTATGAATCAGCTGTCATATCATCAAGAGTTCTTGTAGCAACCCAGCCTAATTCATTCTTAGCTTTTGTTGGGTCAGCATAGCAGGCTACCACGTCACCTGCTCTACGTGGAGCAAACTTGTATGGAAGCTCTCTGCCGA
>ERZ857629.1840-NODE-1840-length-21544-cov-18.092745_pt1 | contig 21544 bp, 19 predicted proteins | sample MGYA00519700_ERZ857629 | MGnify/ENA primary metagenome ERZ857629 (study PRJEB31778, sample SAMEA3449351) | human gut metagenome | biome: human gut; feature: human-associated habitat; material: faeces | place: United Kingdom | collected 2010/2012 ...
TCAACCAACTTTACAATTAAGACTGAAAGTAGTCAACTAAAAGCGTTAAACTACACTGGTAACGGTGTTACCGATGCGCGGGAATGGTGTTACCGATATGTGGTAATGCGGTTTTCTCTACGCGGTAATCGTGCTTCCGGCAGCGAAGGATGCGTAAACGTGCGTCTGTCTACAGGCAGATGCTCTCCACTTCCTGCACTTGTTCGCAGCAGAAGTGGCGGTCGCCGCTGATGGTTACGGTGTTCTGGTTGGTGGGCGAGAAGCGCGTGAAGGCTTGCTCGTCCATCTCGCCCGTGCAGACGTAGTGCAGGTTGCCGATGCGGATGTGCTCGCCGCGGCGACAGCCTCGCAGGGTGACGCGTATGAGGTGACGTCGGTTGGGCACGAGGTGCACCGTGAGCGTGTCTCCGCTCTGCTTGGTGAGGAGCGGTGTGTATATGCGGCTGATGCGGGCGGCGTTGTCTACGAGCGGATTGATGCGAAGCGGAGAGTAGCCGCAGATGTCTTCGGAGGATAGAGGGGTTGAGATGTTGTTATGTTGAGATGTTGAGATATGTTGGGGTGTTGTTGTGGTGAGGTGGTGAGGTGGTGTTGTGGTGAGATGTTGAGATGGTGAGGTTTCTTCTACAGCCTGCCACATCGCCAACGGCTGATTGGCATCCGTCCATCGGTACGGATATAGATTGCGGTTCATCGCTTCGCCGCCGTCGTGCGTCTGCCACGTGTCGGCATGCCGGCAGAGCCAGCCGGCGTTGCCGTTGAGGGCGAAGCTGGGTCGGTCGGTTCCGCTTACGGCGAAGTGCGAACTGTCGGCGGCGATGCCGTAGAAACAGACGCTCACCTGGCGGCGGGTGCGCATCGAAGGGCAGTAGAGTAGGGCTATTGTGTTGGTGTCGGTGCGCAGAAAGCGCTGCACGTCGTAGGCTATCGCCGCTACGGCGGTGTCGCCCTTCTGTCGGTCGGGCGTGAAGAGCGCCGTCGACACGTTGCGCCCGTTCACGTAGAGCACGAAGCGGCCCGTTGTGGCTACACGTATATAGGCTGCGCGCGGCATATCTTTCTCGCTCGTCACAATGGTGCGGCTGAACCACACGTGCGACGTGTCGTCGGGCGTCGGGTGTGACAGCCAACGGCAGTCGAAGTCGCCTGTCGTTGCTGTTGAGGCTGCGGCTGTGGCGGCTGAAGCGATGAAGAGTATGAGGATATGTAGTAAGCGGAGCATGTATGTGTCTTGTTGGGTGTGGCAGAGGCCGGAGACCTCTGCTACTTGTTGTACAAAAGGAAAGGCTTGTACCCGAAACTCCTTGAAGATTCATGGTACAAGCCTTTATGTGTGTTGACGTGTTTAAGCGTCAATGTTAGCGTATGTTGCGTGTTCCTCGATGAACTTGCGGCGCGGTTCTACGTCGTCGCCCATGAGCATCGAGAAGATTTCGTCTGCCTCAGCCGCGTTCTCGATAGTCACCTGGCGCAGCAGACGAGTCTTCGGGTCCATTGTGGTCTCCCAAAGCTGTTCTGCGTTCATCTCGCCGAGACCTTTGTAGCGCTGTGTGTGTATCGACTTGCCGTCGTCTACGCCACCTGCGTACTTGTCGAGGAAAGCCTGGCGCTGCTGCTCGGTGTAGCAGTACTCCTTCACCTTGTTCTTGTAGGTGCAGAGGTAGAGCGGCGGGTTGGCGATGTAGAGGTGTCCCTCCTGGATAATCTTCGGCATGAAGCGGTAGAAGAGTGTCATGATGAGCGTGTCGATGTGCGAGCCATCGACGTCGGCATCGGTCATGATGATAATCTTGTCGTAGCGCAACTTGTCGATGTTCGCCTCCTTGTCGTCCTCACCCTCTACGCCGAAGCGTACGCCGATGCTCTGGATGATGTTCATAACAGACTCCGACTCGAACACCTTGTGCCACATCACCTTCTCCACGTTCAGAATCTTGCCGCGCAACGGCAGGATAGCCTGTGTGTAGCGGTCGCGTCCCTGCTTTGCCGAGCCGCCTGCAGAGTCACCCTCGACGAGGAATATCTCGCACTTCTTCGGGTCGCGGTTAGAGCAGTCGGCGAGCTTGCCGGGAAGTCCGCCGCCGGTCATCGGGTTCTTGCGCTGCACGCTCTCGCGAGCCTTGCGTGCCGCGATACGTGCCGTAGCTGCGAGAATCACCTTGTCGCAAATCATCTTTGCCTCCTTCGGGTTCTCCTCAAGATAGTTGGAGAGAGCCTCGCCTACAGCCTGCTGAACGGCGCCTGCCACCTCGCTGTTGCCGAGCTTGGTCTTTGTCTGACCCTCGAACTGCGGCTCTGCCACCTTGATAGAGATTACGGCGGTGAGGCCCTCGCGGAAGTCCTCGCCTGCTATCTCTATCTTCGCCTTCTCTATCTGCTTAGAGATAGCCGGGTCGTTGTCGGCGTAAGCCTTCAGCGTGCGTGTGAGAGCTGCGCGGAAACCGGTGAGGTGTGTGCCGCCCTCTATGGTGTTGATGTTGTTTACGTACGAGTGGATGTTCTCCGAGTAGTCGGTGTTGTACATCACAGCTACTTCGATAGGTATGCCCTGCTTCTCGGTCTTGAGATAGATGACGTCGTCGAAGAGGTGTGTGCGGTGGCGGTCGACGTAGCGCACGAACTCCTTGAGTCCGTCCTTAGCGTGGAACACTTCCTCGCGTGTCTTGCCCTCTTCGTCCGGGCGCATATCGCGCAGAGTGATGCGGATGCCAGCGTTGAGGAACGCAAGCTCGCGCATACGGCGTGCTATGATGTCCCACTGGTAGTGGGTGGTGGTGAATATGGTGGGGTCGGGCCAGAACTGCTGGCGTGTGCCTCGCAGGTCGGTCTCGCCTACTACCTTCACGGGGTAGAGCGGCTTGCCCTTCTCGTACTCCTGCTGATATATCTTTCCGTCGCGGAACACCTGCGACTTCATGCGTGTTGAGAGCGCGTTGACGCAGCTCACGCCCACGCCGTGCAGACCGCCGCTGACTTTGTATGATCCCTTGTCGAACTTGCCGCCGGCGTGGAGCACGGTCATTACGACCTCCAGAGCCGACTTGTGCAGCTTGGCGTGCATGTCTACCGGGATACCACGACCGTTGTCCTGAACGGTTATCGATTCGTCTTCGTTGATTGTCACCTCGATGTCGGTGCAGTAGCCTGCCATTGCCTCGTCGATGGAGTTGTCAACGGTCTCGTTCACGAGGTGGTGCAGACCCTTTTCGCTGATGTCGCCGATGTACATTGCCGGGCGCTTGCGCACGGCCTCAAGTCCTTCAAGAACTTGTATGTTACTTGCCGAGTAATTGTTCTCGGTGTTTTGTATTTCTGCCATTTTCGATTATCTATGTTTGGACTACAAAAGTACTAATTTTCCGTGACTTACGGAAATATTAATGCTTAAAAATGTGCGCCGAAACCAATTAGTTTCTGCTTGTTTTTCAGTTGCTTGCGGTGTGCTTGCGGACGTAAACAAAAAAAGGTCACACTTCGTTAGAAGTATGACCTTGTATGGGGCTCTGTCAGCACACTCTTAGCCGAGCTTGCTGATATGCAGACACAAACTTGACTTCAAGTTTGCAGCTTTGTTCTTGTGGATAATGTTAGTCTTTGCCAACTTGTCCAGCATTTTCTGAACAGAAGGATAGAGCTTTACAGCCTCTTCCTTGTCCGTCATTGCGCGCAGCTTGCGAACTGCATTACGCATAGTCTTTGCGTAGTATCTGTTGTGCAAAGCCTTAACCTTGTCCTGACGGATTCTCTTAAGTGATGATTTGTGGTTTGCCATCTTGTTTTTTCAGTTTTTTATTTTTTATTGTAGTCCCTAGGAGAGTCGAACTCCTCTTTAGAGAATGAAAATCTCTCGTCCTAACCGATAGACGAAGGGACCAACACTACTTGCATTTTTGCGGATGCAAAGGTACTGCTTTATTTTAAACCCACCAAATTTTCTTTGTTCTTTTTTCTTTAAATAGTGCTTTTTTCATTAATTTTGCCCTTAAATAGACTAAAACAATCAGAAAATGTTGGAAAAAACGCGCGCAATAGTGCTTAACTCATTGAAATACGGCGAGTCGCAAATGATTGTTGACATGTATACCGAGGGGCGCGGACGCCTCTCTTTCATACAGCGTATTCCGCGTCAGGGGCGCGGCGGCATTAAGAAGCAGTATTTCCAGCCGCTCACCATTCTCGACATCGAGTTCGACTACCGCGCTACGCAGCGTCTGCACAAGTTGCGTTCGGCTGCAGTGGCGTTTCCGTTCCGCTCTCTGCCGTTCGATATGGCGAAACTCTCGATAGCCCTGTTCGTGGCTGAGTTCACCATATACGTAACGCGATCGGAGCAGGCTGACCCTGCGCTGTATGCTTTCGTAGAGAACAGCGTGCGATGGCTTGACGCCTGTGAGGGCAGTTTCGCCAATTTCCACATTATATATATGTTGCACCTCACGCGCTTCATCGGCTTCTATCCTAACGTGGAGGACTATGCCGGCGGTTGCTGCTTCGACATGCGCGAGGGTTGTTTTGTCTATGCGGCGCCTCCGCACGCCGACTTCCTGCCTCCGCACGAGGCTGAGAAGATTGGTCTGCTGCTGCGCCTCAACTATGCAACGATGCGCTTGCTGCGCCTCACGCGCGAGGAACGCAACCGCTGCGTAGATGTGCTGCTGGCTTACTATAGGCTGCACCAGCCCGACTTCCCCGAGATGAAATCGCTCGCAGTGCTGAGGGAGCTGTTCGGGTAGCCCCTCCCAACCCTCCCCGTCGGGGAGGGCTTAGCCAACAACGGCTTAGAAGGCCTAAAGGGCCTTAGTTCGGCTTAGTTGGCAAAGGCTTAGGAAGGCTTAAAGAGGCTTGGAAAGGCTTAGTTCGCCTTAGTTAGTTAAGGCTTAGGAAGGCCTAAAGAGGCTTTGTTCGCCTTAGTTGGTTAAGGCTTAGGAAGGCCTAAAGAGGCTTAGAAAGGCTTAAGCGCTGCCCTAAAGAGGCTTAAGCGCTGCCCTAAAAAGAAAGAAAAAAATAACTTAAAACCAAATAATATGACAAAAATTCGCATTCCGGCTATGGACATCGCGCGTCGTCACCCGCTTTTCTTGAAGGGAACGACCGATGCTGCATACGCACGCTTTGCCTCAGACCTGGCAGAGCTTATGGAGAAACTGAACATTCAAGAATTCAAAGGCGACAATCTGCGTGAGCTCGCTATCGTGCTCACGATGTATTACGAGGATATGATTTCGGATCTGGGCATCTGGAACGCCCTTACCGACACCTTCCAGGAACTGTACGGACGTCAGTTGCCGTTCTACGACGTAGACATGCAGAACTATTATCGCAACGAGCCGAACGTGGAGGACATACGTTTCCTCATCTGGCTGCTCATGACACGCACCGAACCGTCGGCTGTGGTGTCGCCCGACACGCCGGCGCTTGAGGCGGCTGCACGCACGGCGTGCTCGCTGATGGACAAGCGCTTCGAGGATATGCCTGTGAACGAGGAACTGAAGGAGTTCTTCGAGAAGGCTGAGTTTGCTGAGAACTTCTACGCGCAGCTCGACCTCATGAAGTGGTCTTTCTACGCTTGCTATGCGTCGTGCAACGAGAATGCGCCGATGCTCATACGCCAACAGGCACAGCGCCTCTCGCAGTCGCTCAACTGTCCGCCGCCTATCGCCATGAACGTGGCTGAGAGCATCGCTATGTTCGAGAGCCGTCTGCAGCCGCTGGCTATGCGTCCGCAGGACTGGCTGGCTCGCATCGTGCGCAACAATGGCAACGCTGAGGCTGCCGACAAGATTGCTTCGCAGCGCTACCTGCCGTTCGACTTCTATCGCATCGTCGACTCAAAGAAGGGCGAGAGCATGACGTTCGAATCGCTGCGCGGCGATAAGTTCACGCTGACCGACCTCACCATGTCTCACCCGCAGACGGAGTGCTATGACAGCAAGTCGGCTATGGCGTTCTTCGTGGAGTATGGCGGCGAGTTCTACCTCGGTTCGCAGGCTTCATGGTCGAACAACACCGAGGCTTTCGACGCCGAGAAGGCTCAGCGCAAGCATAACACCACGCTCTGTCTCGAAAAGCGCAGCAAGCTGATAGAGCAGAACAGCGGTTCGCCATTGTTCTACTTCAACAACGCCGACATGCTGCGCCTGTTCCTCATCGAGCGTGTAGGACTGTCGAAGCGTGCCGTGTCGCAGCTCACACTGCCGCAGGACGAGGTGGACTTCACCGTGTTCGTGCGCGAGTCTGACTTCAACGTGGTCTACTTCCCCAACGTGGCGCGACTCATCTGCGACCCGCGCAACCCGCTCTACGATGCCGAGTACGCCAAGGCGCACACCTTCGGCAACATCTTCATGCTGCCGGGCGACATGCTGCGCTACCTCAACGCTCACGACATGCTGCCTGAGGCTCGCATCAACTGCTTCGGCGGTGAGGAGGAAGGTCGCAAGGTGGTGAAGGAGAACTTCGACTTCTTCGCGCGAATGATGCAGGGCAGCGCCTACTAAGCAATTGCAGCCTGCATCGGCAGCGCCATCTATAAACGACGGCGCTGCTATCTGTAAACGGATGCGGCGCTTACTATATATGAATAATGTAATAAAAACAAAGAGATTATGAAGATAAAGAGTATGCTCCTGCTTATGGCGTTCGGCCTGTCGGCCTGCACGAGCGTCAGATATGCCGGTGTGCCAGCTAAGTATAACAAACTGATAGATCAGACGATGGCTACAGCCGGTGCCAATGCGAAGGAACTGAAGAAGGCGCTGAAGGAAGCGCCCACAAGTCAGCGCGAGGGCATGGCGTTCCTCATTTCGTACATGCCCGAGAGAGACGCGAAGTCGCTCTCAGCCGACTTCCTTCTTGAGAACGTTGAGTACGCTTACAAGGCTCGCGCCGAGTTCCCGTGGGCAAAGACCGTGCCCGACAGCGTGTTCCTGAACGACGTGGTGGCTTACGTGAATCTGAACGAGGCGCGCGAGAACTGGCGCAAGGACTTCTATGAGCGCTTCAAGAAGTACGTGGCTCCGTGCAAGACGATGCGCGAGGCTATCGACTCGGTGAACAAGAACGTGCGCGATGAGCTGCTCGTCGACTACAACACGAAGCGCGAGAAGCCCGACCAGGCTCCTTACGAGTCGATGCGTCAGCACATGGCTTCGTGCTCCGGCCTTTCTATCCTGCTTACTGATGCGTTCCGCGCCGTAGGCATCCCGTCGCGTGTGGCGGGCACTCCGGCTTGGCACGACGATCGCGGCAATCATAACTGGAACGAGGTGTGGATTGACGGTCAGTGGCGCTTCACCGAGTATTATCCTTCCGACGACCTCGACCAGTCGTGGTTCCTCACCGATGCGGGCAAGGCGATAAAGGAGGACGTAAGAAAGGCTATCTATGCGGCTTCGTTCAAGCCCACCGGCTACTACTTCCCGTTGGTTTGGGACGACAACATTCGCTATGTTCACGCCGAGAATGTCACCGACCGCTACACCAGCCTCTACCGTGCGCAGCTCTCTGCCACACCAGCCGACGACAAGCACGTGGCTCTGCGCGTGATGGTGTTCAAGGATAAGGACCATGCCGAGAATTCGGGCGACCGCGTGGCTACCAACCTCGATGTGTTCAAGGGCGATAAGCAGCTCTACGGCGGTCGCAGCACGGGCGCTACGCAGGACATGAACGATGTGCTTACGTTCAATGTGGAGAAGAACCAGCAGTACATCGTGAAGTTCGTGAACGGCAAGGGCGAGATGCAGACGCAGACCGTGGAGGTGGGCGACGAAACGACAACGCTCAAGCTCTACATGCAGTAATTCTTCAGGGGGTGCACTTGTCTCAAGTGCACCAACGTAGTAACATTCTCCCACAGAATACGCAGAACTCACAGAATTTATTGCTGAGTATTCTCCTACAGATTTCAGAAATACACAGATTGTTAGGGGTGCGTAAAACAAAACAACGGATTAAGCGGATTAAACGGATTTTTACTCAAGCAATGAGAATCCGTTTAATACGCTTAATCCGTTTTTAATTCTTGCAAGTTTTAATTCTTGCAAGTAGAGTTATCCGTTCACTGCTTGCGCTTGTTCCATTGCGCCATTATGAGACTTGTGGTGGGCGTGGTGACGATGTTGAGCACGAGGAAGTAGAGGATGATATGCCAGTCGCTGCTCTCGCCAGTAATGTCGAAGCCGAGCAGATAGAACACGCCGGAATACACCATCAGAAGCACGAAATAGAGAAGAAACTCGCAGGTCTTTTCTGCTGTCACTTTGTTTGTTGTCATAACTGTATGTTTTTGAAGATTATTATCGGGTTGATACTATTTGGAGGGATGTTGTTACTGTTTGGAGGGTGTCGATATTGTTTGGAGGGATGGTGATATTATTAGAAGGGATGGTGATGCTGTTAGAGAGGTTGCTTGGCTGCAGATGCTGATTGTCTGCGCAACTGCACCATTGCGCCAATCAGCACAACATCGCCAAGCACCCATGCAGCATAGGCGAACCACTCGCTGTATGCCTCGATGCTCAGCAGCGGCATGAGGAAAGCCAGTGCGGTTGCGGCGTCGAAGAAGTCTGACTTCAGCAAACTGCGCGCAATGGCACACAGACGGCGACGGTCGGCAATGGCGAGCCACAGCGCTCTGCCCGCTACGGCGAGTAGGAGCACGGCGCAAGTGGCGATGAGAAAGGGCGACACATGCTGCATGCCGTACTCAAGCAGTGCATCGAGCTTTAACCACAGGCAGATCAGCACGCCCATAGCCATTGTTGTCTCGTTTCTATACTCGTTTGTTTCCATAGCGTGTTGTTGTTTTTTTATCAGAATGGATGTTATGGTTTTAATCAGACGAGGCTGTTTCAGCGTTTTGTATTGTACGGGTTGTCGATGTCCAAAAACAGGTCGAGCAGCACGCCCAATGCGAACACGGCTGCGTACTTCAGTCGGCGCCATCCCTTGCGCGGCTTCTTCGTTGCGGGCGCCTTTTCGGTGAAGTATCTCTCGGTGGCGAACAAGCCCATTGTAGCCTTTGCCTCGCGAATGTCGTCGGTTTCGTCGTCGGTTTCGGCAAGCATCTGCTTCAGCTTTGCCTCCTCCTGCTCGCTCAGCGTGGCGTCGAAATAGCCCTCTATCAGACTGTGTATATCGTTCTTTGCCATCAGTTTATGTTTTTATAAGTTTCACGAATCTGTTTTCGCGCTCTCGAAAGCGTCTGTCTTACGTTCTCCTCTGTCATGTCTACGGCGGCGGCAATCTCGGCGAACGAGTATCCCTCGTAGTCGCGCATCCAGAGCACGCGCCGCTGCGTGTCGCTGAGCTGTATCTCCACTATTCGCTTCACGGCGTCGAAGCGTTCGCGCATGTCCTGCTCCTTTGCGTCGTCGGTGGCGCCGCAGACGTTGGTTGACTGTGCGCTGCGGTGGGCTGAGCGCAGATAGTCGATGCTCACGTTCTTCACTATTGTGGCGGCTATGCGCTCCGTCTGCTGCTGGTCGGGCGGCATGTTCTTCAGCGTCCACAGCTTGCAGAACGCGTCCTGCAGCACATCGTCAGCGTTGTCCTCACCGGCTATGCTGCGCGCCGTGGTGTGCAGTCGTTGACGTATGCGCGTGAATATTGTCAGTACGTTGTTTTCCATTGTCGTGTCGGGGGTGCGTTCTGGGTTTGTCGGTTGCTTGTTACATATATATAACGTGCGACGCGCGGTTTTGTGACAAGCTGGTGCAGTTTTTTTGGTTCATCCGAAATATGGAGTGATTCAATCATGAACCTATAAGTAGCGGAGGTCTCCGGCCTCCGCAGCACCAAGTAGAATACAAATCATTACTAATAATAGAGTTTGTATCATTGGTTGCTGCGGAGGCCGGAGACCTCCGCTACTAAAAAATTCGATAAATCCGCTTAATCTGTTGTTAATACCTATTCGGCTTAATACTGTATCATCTGCAGCACGTCGGCAATCTTCTCGATGCCCTCCTGCAGCGGCTTCTTCACCATCTGCTTGATGAACATGTTGAGTTCAGCCTTGATGGTGAGCTTCATCTTCGATGTTGTGGAGGTGACGGGCAGCAGCTGAATCCAGAAGTTGAACGGGATGGGGCTCTGCTCGCTCTCGAACTTGATGCACTTCGGCTCGTCGCGGTCTACGATGCGCAGGCGGATTGATCCTACCGGCGGCACGTTGACAGAGAGCGAGTCGGCGTCGAACGTCATATCCTTAATCTTCTCCGCCTGCTGGCGCGCCTCCTCGGGCATCGTGTCCTTCATCAGCTCGTAACGCTCCTTCAGAGCCTGCAGGTTGCTGAGGTCGCTGAGCTTGTTGTAGACATTCTGCTGCGGATAGTTGATCTGTCGTATTGTACTTTCGAATGTTGTCATGTATTTTTTTTCTTCGAAAAATGTTGTGGTGGTGTGGTGTTGTGATGTTGAGAAATGTGTTGAGATTTGCATAGCTAATGTCACCATTTCAACATCTCACCACCACACCATCTTATTACTTCTTCCAGTTAGCCGGGTCCTTGCGCCACTCGTGCAGCAGCTCTACGTCCTTGTTCTTGATGTAACCAGTCTCAAGAGCCTGCTCTACGACGTGGTCGTAGTCGGTGAGAGTTTCGAGGCGTACGTCAGCCTCAGCAAAAGCCTGAGCTGCAATCGGGAAGCCGTAGGTGTAAGAAGCCACCATGCCCACTACCTGGTAGCCTGCCTCGCGCAGAGCTGCAACAGCCTTCAGCGAGCTGCCGCCGGTAGAGATGAGGTCCTCTACGACAACTACCTTGGCACCAGCGGGCAGTTCGCCCTCGATGAGGTTCTGCATGCCGTGGTCCTTAGCCTTAGAGCGCACGTAGACGTACGGGAAGTTGAGCTCGTCGGCAACCAGTGCGCCCTGAGCGATAGCGCCGGTAGCTACGCCTGCCACAGCCTCTGCCTCGGGGAAGTGCTCGAGGATGGTGTGAACGAGTTCGAGCTTAACGTACGAGCGCAACCAAGGGAACGAGAGAGTCTTGCGGTTGTCGCAGTAGAACGGAGATTTCCAACCTGATGCCCATGTGAACGGATCGTTGGGCTGAAGCTTGATTGCCTTTACTTCGAGAAGTTTAGAGGCGAAGTCTTTTTTGAGTGTACTCATTGCTATAATGTTTAATTATTAATTATTAATTTTTTAATTGTTACCTTTCGGATATTTAATTGAGATGTTTAGTCTTGGGTATTCAATAATGCAAATGTAGATAAAATTATCGAAAAACCGACGTGTTATGCCCTACAATTTGTAAAATTCAATAACTTTGCAACTGCACAAGCGAATTTCAAAACTCTCAATTGAATAATTCACAACTCAACATTGAATAATTCAAAATCGGCGTAGCCGACAATTCAAAACTCAAAACTCAAAACTCAAAACTCAAAATTCAAAACTCAAAAATGCTCCACACTCTCAACGTCTCCATACCCTCACCCCGCCAGTTCACCTATCCGTTCTGCTACGACGTAGACCCGCTTGCTGAGGCTGCGTCGCTGGAGCTGCAGCGCTACATCGCCGATGCCGACCTGATGAGCACGGAGAAGGGCTGCGGTAAGATGTTCGGTGTGCTCGTTGTGGAGTATGAAGACGAGGAGGGCGCATTGCAGCGCGGCTTCCTTGCCGCCTATTCGGGTTTGCTTGGCGGTAGGAACGACTGGCCTTACTTCGTGCCGCCCGTGTTCGACGCGCAGCAGCCCGACGGCCATTTCAAGCGCACGGAGCGCGAGATAAGCGCCATCAACCGTGAGATTGCAGCCATTGAACACGACGCAGAGTATCTGCAGAGCGTGGAGCAGCACGAGCAGACGAAGAAGCGCTTGCAGGCTGAGGTGGACGCGTTCAAGGCTGAGGTGGACGCTGCGAAGGTGCGACGCGACGCACGCCGCAAGAGTGGCGAGCCGCTGAGCGAGGAGGAGCAGGCGGAGATGATACGCGAGAGTCAGTTTATGAAGGCCGAACTGCGCCGCCGCCGCAAGGCGATGGAGCAAGCCGAATCAACACTCAACACTCAACATTCAACATTCTTAAAATCGCTTCAGCGCAAGCAGATGAGCGACGAACTGCAGCGGTGGCTCTTCTCGGCTTATCGCATGCTCAACGCCAAGGGCGAGGAGCGCGACCTTATCGACATCTTCCGCGAGTACACGCACGCCATGCCCCCAGCCGGAGCCGGCGACTGCTGTGCGCCGAAGCTCCTGCAATACGCCTATCGGCACCATCTGCGCCCCGTCTGCATGGCAGAGTTCTGGTGGGGCGAGTCGCCTGCGTCCGAGATTCGCCACCATCTGCACTACTATCCTGCTTGCCGCTCGAAGTGTCTGCCCATACTCACGCACATGCTCAAGGGACTGGACGTGGCGCCCAATCCGCTCGCGCAGAAGCGGCACACCGCCGAGCCGCGCGTGCTGTACGCAGACGAGTATATAATGGTGGTTGACAAGCCGGCGGGCATGCTGTCGGTGCCGGGAAAGGCGGAGAGCGTGAGGTCGGAATTCTCTGACTCGGCGAATATCAGCGTAGAAGAATACTTCGCCAACCTACAGTTACCCACGAATTCTCAATTCACAACTGAGCAATTCACAATCGGCGAAGCCGACAATTCAAAACTCAAAATTCAAAACTCAAAATTCCTCAAAGCCGCCCACCGCCTCGACATGGACACGAGCGGACTCCTTGTGCTTGCCCGCACCGAGGAGGCGTATGTAGAGTTGCAGCGTCAGTTTGCCAGTCGCGAGACCGTGAAGCGCTACGAGGCTGTGCTCAGCGGCGTGCCGAAGCATATTGTAGGAGGCTATGGCATTCCTGCCGTAGCCATTGCAAATAGTTGTAGCCATTTGTATTTCTATGGCCAAGGGCTACGGCAAGAATGCCGTAGCCTCCTACGACTTGAACCGTTTGCTATTCAATTTGCCAAGTATTCATCGGGCTGCATCTCTCTGCCTCTCATCGCCGACATCAACGACCGTCCGCGCCAGCGTGTGGACATGGAGCACGGCAAGCCCGCACTAACATTATATAATATAGTAGAGGTGAGGGCAGTGGATGCGAATACTGCCGTGGCGTATACAACAAAAAAGGTGGACAAGGGCCGAACCCTTATCCACCTGTATCCTAAAACCGGTCGCACGCACCAGCTCCGCGTGCATTGCGCCCATCCCTTAGGTCTCGCCTGTCCTATTCTCGGCGACCCGCTTTACGGCATAGAGCGCGCCGACCGTATGTATCTGCACGCCGCCGAACTCACGTTTCGTCATCCCGTCACGGGTGAACCGATGCACTTCCTTTCGCCCAGCGGCTTTTAGCAAACAAGTAGCGGAGGTCTCCGGCCTCCGCAGCACCATGTATGACCCTCATGTTTTTTATATTTTCACAGTAAAACCTCACGAAAAGTCATCGTCACCCGAACGCAATCCGATCGGACGGCGGACGGAATCTGATTGGATGGCGGACGGAATCTGATCGGATCGCGTTCGATGTCCGATGGATATACATGGAGTCCTCGATGCTTACCTTCGATTAAACCAAGAGTTTTTGATGTGAACTATTAAAATGATTGCTTTGTTATTAGTCGTATTTCAAATAAAAACATTATCTTTGCTCCGAAAATGTGTCACAAGTGACAGCTTTTCGTAAAGTATGATAGTAGATAGAACCACTTATGTTGACCAATTAATCCGTTCCAAAGGCAACGGACTAATTAAAATCATTACTGGATTGCGACGTTCAGGTAAGTCTTTCCTCTTAAAAACGCTATTCCGAAAACATCTGTTGGATGAGGGAGTGCAAGATGATCATATAATAATCATTGATATGGAAAGTCGAAAAAACAAGGCTTTCAAAGATCCTGATTATTTGCTTGATTGGGTGGAAGATAAGATGGTTGATGATTCCGTATATTATATCATCATTGATGAAGTACAAGAAGTAAAGGACTTTGTGGAAGTCCTTTCTACATTATCTGTTACTGAAGGTGCTGACGTGTATGTTACTGGCTCAAATTCTCGTTTCTTGTCATCTGACGTGGTTACGGAATTCCGTGGCCGTGGTGATGAAATTCATGTCTGGCCTCTTTCTTTTAAAGAGTTCATGTCTGTTTATGATGGCTCAAAAGAAGAAGCATGGGCAGAATATTGTATGTTTGGAGGCCTTCCTCAACTACTTACCCAAATTGGTGATGACAAAAAGTCTGACTTCTTGCGTCACCTTTATCGTACTGTTTACCTTCGAGATATATACGAGCGAAATACAATCGAGCTAAAACCTGAATTTGAAGAGTTGTCTAAGACTGTAGCTTCCAGTATAGGTGCGCCTCTTAATGCCTTAAACATAGCAAATACATTTAAATCTGTCAGCAAAGTACAAAACATAACTGACAAAACGGTGTCGGCATATTTGGCGTATATACAAGATGCTTTCCTTGTGGAAAAGTCCGAGCGATATGATATTAAAGGTAGAAAGTACATAGGCTCACTCTCCAAGTATTACTATCAAGATGTGGGGTTGCGCAATGCCATACTTTCATTCAGACAGAATGAAGTTACCCACATCATGGAGAATGTTATATACAACGAAATGCGTATGCGTGGTTGGCTTGTTGATGTAGGCAACATAAATCACAGAATAAGAAATTCTGCTGGGCAGCAGCAACGGGTCACACTTGAAGTCGACTTTGTTTGCAATAAAGGAAGTGAACGTATTTACATCCAATCTGCCTACAAAATGCCTGATGCTGAAAAATTTGAACAAGAAAAACGTTCTCTAAAGTTGATAGACGACTCTTTCAAAAAGTTCATCGTTATTGGAGAACACACAAAACCATGGTGTGATGAGGATGGTATTCAAATCATAAGCATCTATGATTTCTTGCTTAATTTGTCATGTTGAGGAACCGCAAGTGCGGTGTATGAGAGGTCGGAAAACGAAAGTAGGAAGAAAACAACTTCGTTTTCCTCCTACTCGATGTATGATGTGTTATCCGTTCAGCTTGTTCTTGCTTCTCATGTACGTGCGCTGTCCGTAGATGGCAATCACTACGAAGCAGACGAACGGCAGAACGAACGAAACGTTCACGGCTGGCATGCCGAAGAGCTCGCCGCAGTCGATTATCGAAGCCTGGAGCGGAGGCAGAACGCTACCGCCGAGGATTGACATGATGAGACCCGCAGCGCCGAACTTGGCGTCGTCGCCCAAGCCCGTGAGCGCTATGCCGTAGATGGTGGGGAACATGAGCGACATACATGCGCTGACGCCTACCAGACAGTACAGACCGTAGATGTTCTGCAGGAAGATTACGCCGCAGACGAGTGCGCCGCCCACAATGGCGAGCGTCATAAGCAGGTGGCCGGTGTTGACGTAACGAAGCAGGAACGTGCAGATGAAACGCGAACAGCAGAAGATGATCATCGCGATGATGTTGTACTGCTGTGACATCACCTCGGCAGCCTGCTCGGTCATGCCCTCAGCCATCAGTATGCGCGTGCCGTACTGGATGATGAAGGTCCAGCACATGATCTGAACGCCTACGTAGAAGAACTGTGCTATCACGCCCTCTCTGTAGTGGGGCAGCGAGAAGATGCGGCGCAGCGTCGGCACGAAGTTGATGTCGTGGTTCTTGTCGCCGTTATGCGGCATCTTCTTGAAGAGGATGAGCATGAACATGGCGAGGATAACGATGCCGATGGCAAGGTACGGACCGATGAGCACGCTCAAGTCGCTCTCCTTCACCGCCTCAAACTGTGCGTCGTTGAGCTGTGCGCGCGCCGCCGTGTCGAGCGGACTGATCTTAGCCTGGATGAAGTTCATCGCCACGAACATGCCCAGCAGCGAGCCCATCGGGTTGAACGACTGCGCAAGGTTCAGACGGCGTGTCGCTGTCTCCTCTGTTCCCATAGACAGGATGTAGGGGTTCGACGATGTCTCGAGGAACGACAGACCGCACGTCAGTATGAAGTAAGCGACAAGGAACGGATAGTATTCGCCCGTCATCTTAGCCGGATAGAACAGCAGCGCGCCGAGCGCATAAAGTCCGAGTCCGACGAGCACGCCTGCCTTGTAGCTGTAGCGGCGTATGAACATGGCTGCGGGGAACGCCATAGCGAAGTAGCCGCCGTAGAACGCCACCTGAACAAGTGCGCCGTCGGTAGCCGACATGCGGAAGATTTTGGAAAACGCCTTCACCATAGGGTTCGTGATATCGTTGGCGAAACCCCACAGGGCGAAGCACGACGTGATGAGAATGAACGGTACGATGTAGCTCACGCCGTCCTTTGATAGAATAGATTGTTTCATTTGCTTTGCTTATATTTCAATTTTACGCATCTCTGCCACCGATTCCACTTCGCCCTTGGCGAGTGCCTGACAGAGTATGTTGCCTATGGCTGTAGCCTCTACGGGTCCTGCCTCAACGGGCACGCCGAGAGCCTCTTCGGTAAGACGGTTGAGTAGCTTGTTCTGCGAACCGCCGCCGATGATGTGCAGTTTCTTTATCGGCGTGGGCAGCATCGCGTTGAGGTGTGCCGTTGCCTCGGCATACTTCGCTGCGAGCGACTGCAGCACGATGCGCGTTGTGGCAGCCTTTGTCTGCGGCACTTCGAGGACGTGCGCGGCGCAATAGTCGCAGATAGCCGCCTGCATCGACTTCGGATTCTGAAACTCCTTTGCGTCCACCGGTATAATGGTCTTTATCTCCGCTTCTGCGGCAGCTGCGAGCAGCGTGTCATACTGCTGTTCGTCGCCTTCTTCCTTCCATTCTGTCATGAGACGCTGCAGAAACCACAGTCCGGTGATGTTCTGCAGAAACGTAATCTTGCCGCCTATGCCACCCTCATTGGTGAACTCTGTGCGGCGTGCTTCCTCGGTGAGTATCGGCTGGTCGAGCTCTACGCCCAGCAACGACCATGTGCCGGAACTGATGAACGCCACCGGCGACTCGTCATCCTTAGCCGGAACCGCCGCTACGGCACTCGCCGTGTCGTGCGAGCCGACTGCTATGACGTCCACTTCGCCCAGTCCGGTCTCCTCAGCGATGTCCTTGCGCAGCTTTCCGCGCACGGTGCCCGGCATAACGATAGGGCAGAAGAGGTGGCGCGGCAGTTCGAGACGGTCTATGAGTTCCCAGTCCCAGTCGCGTGTCGTGGCGTTGAGCATCTCGGATGTTGAGGCTATTGTGTACTCGGTGTTGGCTTCTCCGGTGAGGAAGTAGGAGAAGAGGTCGGGCGTGAAGAGCATCTTGTCCGCAATCTGCAGCTGCGGCGAGTTGGCTTTCTTGAGGCTCAGGAGCTGGAACAGCGTGTTAATCTCCATCACCTGCGTGCCGTTCACGCTATAGTGAGCCGTGCGGTCGGTGTCGGCGAAGAACTCGTCAGCCATGCCCTGCGTACGGGCGTCGCGGTAGCAGACGGGGTTGCCGATGAGGTCGCCGTTGCGGTCGATGAGTCCGAAGTCTACGCCCCATGTGTCCACGGCGATACCCGACACCTTCAGTCCGAGTTGCGCCGCCTTGCGCAGTCCGGCTTTCATGTCCTCGAAGAGAGCAGGAAAGTCCCAGTAGACATGCTCGCCAAGGCGCACCTGTCGGTTCTGAAAGCGGTGTACGAGCTGCATCGTGAGCTGCTTCTTTCCGCCTTCCGCCGTAATGGTTCCGGCGACGACTCGTCCTGAGCCGCCGCCGAAGTCGATAGCTAAATAGGTCATATTGATAAGGTTGATGTGGTGAGGTGTTGAGATGTTGAGGGGTTGATGGGTTGATGTGTTGAGGTGTTGAGATGTTGAGGTGTTGAGATGTTGAGATGTTGAGATTAGATGTTGCTATTGTCACCATCACACCAATCTCAACACCTCACCATCTCATCACCTCACCATCTTTTTTATCCCTTCTTGCCCAACACGTAGCTCTCAAGGTCGTCGATTTCCTCGTTTGTCAGCGTGTTGTACTTGCCACCGCTGAGCACGATTATGCGACATGCCATCTCGAAGAACATTGCGCGCTCGAACACTTCGTCGAAGGTCTTGCCGCAAACCACCTGACCATGCTTCAGCATGAGAGCAGAGTTGTGGTCTTTCAGCGCAGCCTTAACAGCCTCTGCAAGCTCTGGTGAGCCCGGACGGAAGTAAGGTATAACCGGTATCTCGCGACCAACGTGGCACGGCACCTCAGCTGTTACGTTGAAGTCCTTCGGTGTCTCTGTCATGCACGACACTACGGTTGCGTACTTCGACTGGAAGTGGAGCACAACGTCGCAGTCGGGGCGCTCGCGGAGCACGCCGAGGTGGAAGCCGCTCTCCATAGAAGGCTTCACGCCGTTGAGCACTTCGCCGTCGCTGACGCGGCAGATAGCCACCTTCTCTTTCGGAAGTGTCGGCACCCATGAGCCTGTGCCTGAAACGAGCGCTTCGTCGCCGATGCGCCATGAGATGTTGCCACTTGAGCACAATGTCAAGCCTGCATCGCCTACGCGGTGAGCCTGACGCAGAAATTCCTGTATCTGATAATCCTGTATCATTGTTTTTTTCTTTGAAAAAGTTGAGAGTTGAGAGTCGTAAGTTGAGAGTTGAGAATTGAGAGTTGAGAATTGAGAGTTGAGAATTGAGAGGTATGATTACCTTTTTGGGGTAAATTTCAACTGTAATATATAAACAGCAAAACATATCATAACTCTCAACTCTCAACTTTCAATTCTAAATTCGACTTTCGGCTTTCAATTATAAATTATTTGTAAATCGGTCCGTAGTTCTTGCAAGCGCGGAAGTCTGCGCCTTCCTTGTCCATGCCGAATGCGTTCCATGAAGCCGGGCGGAAGATCTTCTCGTCCTCCACGTTGTGCATGCAAACCGGAATGCGGAGCATAGAGCAGAGCGTGATGAGGTCGGCGCCTACGTGTCCGTAAGTGATTGCGCCGTGGTTAGCGCCCCAGTTGTTCATCACAGAGTAAACGTCCTTGAACGGAGCCTTGTCTGTGAGGCGCGGAGCGAACCATGTTGTAGGCCATGTCGGGTCGGTGCGCTTGTCGAGAACAGCGTGGATCTCGGGGTCAACGTCCACGGTCCATCCCTCTGCGAGCTGCAGAACCGGGCCGAGTCCCTTCACGAGGTTCAGGCGAACCATTGTTACGGGCATGCCGCCGCGTGTGAGGAAGTTAGAAGAGAAGCCGCCGCCGCGGAAGTAGTCGCGGTTAGCCGGATACCATGTGGTAGCCTGGAGGCAAGCGTCTACGTCCTTGTCTGTCATCTCCCAGAAGTGCTTCATCACCGGCTTGCCCTCTGCGTCGGTAGCTGCGCCAGAGCCGTCGAGGGTTGTAGCGCCCGAGTTGATGAGGTGGATGATGCCGTTAGCAGCCATACCGGTGAGCTCTTTGCCGGTTACGCGCTTCACAGCCTCGGGGCTCCAGTATGTGCGCACGTCAGAGAAGATCTGTGCTCTGCCCGTGAGCAGGTGGTTGAAGAGCATAGCCACGCCGTTGCCAGCGTCGTTCTCGGTAGCGAGTGTGATAGGCTCGCGCAGACCGTTCCAGTCGAACGAGGTGTTCATGAGCGCTTCCGGATAGTCGCCGTTCGGGTAGAAGTCGGTCCACTGGCGCTGGCCCTGGAAACCGCCTGCGATAGCGTTGTGGCCGATAGCCTCCTCCTTGTAGCCGAGCTCTGCGAGGCGCGGGTTGCCGTGCATGAGGTCCTTCATGATCATCATCATCTTCACGATGAACTCCCAGTCCTGGTCCTTCTCCTCGCGTGTCTTTGCCTTCTCCGGACGGTTAGCGATGTCCTCGCCCTCGTTGGTCATGCAGTTATCGCGAGTCCACTCCATAGCCTTCTCAAACTCTACGTGGTCGTAGATGCCTTCTGTCATGCGGCGGATAATCTCGGTGAGGTCAACGCTCTCGTTGCGCATGCCGAGGTACTCCTGGAAGAAGTTCGGGTCGACGATAGAACCGGCGATACCCATGCAGGCAGAACCCATAGAGAGGTACGACTTGCCGCGCATTGTAGCCACAGCCTGAGCGGCGCGTGCGAAGCGCAGAATCTTCTCTGCCACGTCAGCCGGGATAGAGTCGTCGGCGAGGTCCTGCACGTCGTGTCCGTAGATGCCGAATGCGGGCAGACCCTTCTGTGCGTGGGCAGCGAGCACTGCAGCCAGATATACTGCGCCCGGGCGCTCTGTGCCGTTGAATCCCCATACAGCCTTCGGCCAGTGCGGGTTCATGTCCATTGTCTCGGCGCCGTAGCACCAGCATGATGTGACGGTGATGGTAGAGCCGACGCCCTCGCGCTCGAACTTCTCGGCGCAGGCAGCGCTCTCTCCGACGCGTCCTATTGTAGAGTCGGCGATGACACACTCCACGGGTGAGCCGTCACCGTTGCGTAAGTTTTCTGTGATAAGCTTTGCAACCGAACGTGCAAGGTTCATTGTCTTCTCTTCAAGACTCTCGCGTACGCCACCCTGACGACCGTCGATGGTGGGGCGAATACCAATTTTGGGATACTTGTTCATAGATTCGTTTTTTAGGTTTTATATGAATGTTTCTGTTTTTTCGTAGATTGTCGTGTGCTTTGCGCACATGAATAGTGCAAAATTACAGCAAAAAAACGAGATGTACAATTATTCCGGTTAAAAGCTTTATGGCACGGATTGGCATATTCTTCCAACAATTGGGCAAAAATGTGAACAAATTAACGGAATTAATGCTATTTAACTATTCAAAACCCGCAGTATTTGTCAATTGTTTATACATTTGCGACGCTCTTTTAATTTATCAGGGCGCTTTTCTTCCGCAATGCCTATGGCTAACGCCCATGCGGAGAGGGAGGGCGTCCTATGAAAACACAACGTATAACGGCATGGCTCGTGGGCGTTGCCGTGCATCTAAATTCAAACAATTATGAAGAAATTATTTCTCATGGCAGCTTTCGTGCTGTCTTCAGTAGCATCGTTCGCACAGCAGGCAGCAGGCACATTCACTCTGCAGCCTAAGGTAGGTCTCAACGTGGCTTCAATGACAGAACTTGACGGCTCTGATCCGCGCATCGGCTTGGCTGTAGGCGCCGAGGGTCAGTATCAGTTCAGCGACCTCGTAGGTGTTTCGTTCGGCTTGCTCTACTCGCAGCAGGGCGCTACCGGCGAGTTCAACTTTATGGGCATTAACGCCGACCAGACAATGAAGCTCGACTACATCAACGTGCCTATCCTTGCCAACGTATATCTCTTCAAGGGTCTCGCCGTTAAGCTCGGTATCCAGCCGGCGTTCAAGGTGAACAGCTCTGTGAAGACAACTGTTAATGGTCATAGCGAGTCGGTAGACCTCGACGGCGTTAAGGGCTTCGACTTCTCTATCCCCGTAGGTCTCTCTTACGAGTTCAGCAACGTAGTGTTCGACGCACGCTACAACTTCGGCTGCACAAAGACTTTCGAGAAGGCTGACTCACGCCACAGCGTGTTCCAGTTCACACTCGGATACAAGTTCGCGCTCTAAACTGACACTTTAAGGGGAGGGTGTGTCAAAACTCTCTTATTCTAAAAAAATCACAAAGCCCTGACTTTCA